>Ga0316207_10003825_pt1 | contig 13633 bp, 11 predicted proteins | sample 6weekpyrite_MG_FD_204943 | JGI IMG/M metagenome (GOLD analysis project Ga0316207, IMG submission 204943) | Microbial mat bacterial communities from mineral coupon in-situ incubated in ocean water Damariscotta River, Maine, United States -... | ecosystem: Environmental > Aquatic > Marine >... | reverse complement strand
GAGCTGGGGGGCGGTACCCGGTTTTCGTTCAATCTGAAAGCAGTATGAAATGGCTTATACACTGCTATGATGTACTAGTATCTTTTCCGGGTATAAAATCAAACCTGAGATCTTGCTGATGTTTTTTGGGTAAGCGTTTGGAGTCAATTTTCATGGTTCATACAAGGCTAATTGTTTACCCAGACATGGCTCATCCAAATCTATTGTTTGTCGATGATAACTTCGATAACTTGCTTCTGTTGTGCGATATCTTTGAAGGCAAGGGTTACAATATTCAGGTGGCGATAAATGGTAAACAAGCTTTGGAGCTAGCCGAAGCAACGTCACCCGATTTGATTCTGCTCGATATCCAAATGCCGGATATGGATGGCTATGAAGTCTGTAAGACCCTGAAAGACGATGATGCCACGAAAGATATTCCGGTCATATTTATAAGCGGTATGGGCGACATCGAAGATAAGATAAAAGCATTTGAATATGGTGGTGTTGATTACGTAACGAAGCCTTTTCAAATCACTGAAGTGTTCGTTCGGGTGCAGACTCAACTGGCATTACAGCGAAGTAAAAAACAAATAGAAGCCGCCAATAAAGAGCTTGCAGAGGCTAGGGATCAGCTGGAACAAAAGGTAAAAAGTCGGACGATTGATCTTGAAAAAACCAATGCCGAATTAAGAACGTCGAAAGAACACTTGAAGGGATTGTCGGCTTACCTTCAACAGGTGAGAGAAGAAGAAAAAGCACATATAGCGCAAGAAGTTCATGATGAACTAGGTGCAACCCTGACGGCACTGAATATGGATATTCACTGGCTTCGTAACCGAGTTTCCAAAGAAGATCCGATGCTACGTGAAAAGATTACCAGTATGGCTGGTTTAGTATCGGTGGCCGCTGAAGCCTCAAACCGAATTGTGACAAGCTTGCGCCCCAGTATATTGGATGATTTAGGTTTGCTGGCGGCAATTGAATGGCAGGCCGATGAATTTGCAAAACGTTATGGAATAGTGTGCTCGGTGACCAGCAATATTGAGTATTTGGGCTTATCAAAGCAGCGTTCGATAGCGGTATTTCGCATCTTTCAGGAAGCTTTAACCAACATAGCAAAACATGCACACGCGAGACGGACAGAAGTGATGTTAATGCGGCAGGACGAAAAGTTTTTTTTACAGGTTGCGGATGACGGGGTTGGATTACCTGATGGTAAAGCCGAACGTGAAAATTCGCATGGCGTAAAGGGGATGAAAGAGAGGGCGGGTTTTCTGGAAGGGGAGCTTCATATTGAATCAGGGCCAGGCGAGGGCGTAAGAATTGAAATGTGGATCCCACTTGGAGCGACTGAGGGAGAATAATGACAAAAATACTGATTGTTGATGACCACTCTATCGTACGTAAAGGCCTGATACAGGTATTGGAAGAGGCCGGAGGTTATTTTGAGATCGGTGAAGCTGAAAATGGTGGTGAGGCGATGCAAAAAATCCGTGAAGAATCATGGAATATCGTGCTTTTGGATATTGCCATGCCCGGCAAAAGAGGCGGCGAAGTTCTCACTCAGATTAAACAAGAATGTCCAAAACTTCCCGTATTGGTGTTGAGTTCGTATCCAGAAGAACAGTATGCAGTTCGACTGATTCGCGCCGGTGCGGCAGGGTATCTTAATAAGCAAAGTGCGCCGGAGCAGTTGATTGACGCCATCAAGAAGGTTTCAGAAGGTAAAAAGTTTATCAGTTCTCGCGTCACTAATTTGTTGGTAGAGTCGATCGTTGATCAGAACGATGATGATAATGATCAGTCTCTTCACGAAAAACTTTCCGACAGAGAGTTTCATGTTTTTTTGCAGTTAGCTCTGGGTAAACCGATGACTAATATCGCACAAGAGTTATCTTTAAGCGTTAAAACCGTTGCGACTTATCGAACGCGTTTGCTTGAAAAAATGAAAATGAAAAGCAATGCGGAGTTAACGCGCTATTCGATCCGGAATAAACTCATCGACTAAATATCGAGACCAGAACCCCTTGACAACACTTACTTTCATTGAAACTGAAGAATCGTCTGATTTTTCTTATGAGGCGCAAAAATGAAAAAAATTCGAGTCTCACTCACCGGTATTTCTATTTGTATTTTTGCCTTTTCAGCTTGGGCAACAGAGCTCAAAGTGGGGCTTGCGGAACTCGACTATCCGCCTTATTACTTTGAAACAGATGGCCAATATGATGGTGCTGCAGTCGAAATTTCTCAGACGATTGCCCAGAGTCTGGGCTACAAACTTGTCTTTTTGCGTTTTCCCTGGAAGCGTATTCAGACTTTGCTTCATTCAGGAGCTGTCGAGATGATGATCCTCTATTTCAAAACGCCAGAGCGCGCAAAAGATGTGATATACGTTGATGTTCCACACATATATGAGTCGAGTGATTTGTTTGTTGCTAAAGGCTCGGAGATTAAATTTAACGGTCATCTAAGTGATTTGGTCTCTTATAGATTTGGGAATGTCAGTGGGTATAGCCACGGTAAAGAGTATGATAATGCTGATGCGCTGCATAAGCAGGAGGTTAATAACGAACAACAACTTGTCAGAATACTGACGAATGGGAGAATCGATATTGGCGTCGGCAACAAGCCTGTTATTATCAGGTATGCAGAGCGGCTGGGCGTGAACGATAAAATACGTTTTCTAGAGCCTCCCATTGATATTGGGGCCAACTATATTGCATTTTCAAAGGCGCGCAAAGATGCACAGAAACTGGCCGATGAATTCTCAGCGCAATTAGGAGCTTATATAAAAACTGCCGAATACAAAGCTGTTTTGAACAAGTACAGCTTTACTATTAAAAATTAATACGAACGAGCCTCTTGCAAAACTCGTGAGCGGATAAGCTGCAATCCCACATTGAGTTTTGCAAGAGGCTCGAACCTAATGGCTTTTTGCTAATCACTGATGCAATACATGGGAGTCGTGCGTGGTGTCTTATTTTCCTCGACATAAATATCGGAGTTTGCTTTTCCAGCTTTCCGGTTTTGTGCTGATTACGACGGTGCTAGTGCTTGCATTATTTGCCGGGTATCGATATCAGCAGCAGTCAAAACAACTGGATGCCGAGCTTATGTCATTGCTCGAAGCAAACACAGGCTTTCTGGCTACCAGCCTTCAGGTGCCGATTTACAATTACGACCTTCATGCAGCCGAGGCAATTTGTGAAGCTGTGATTCAAGCAAAAGAAGTGGTTTCTGTTAGCATTGAAAATGTGACAAACGTAAATTTGGCGTTCGTAAAAAATGACCAAGGAGAAGTCCAAAGAACAAAGTCACCGTTAATCGCCTCTGAAATACTGTGGAGGAGTGAAAATATTACACACAAAGGCAAAAATATCGGCGTTGTGAGGGTTGGGGTAACCAAGAAATATCGCAATGAGTCAATCTCTTCGACATTGAAACTCATTGTCATTCAAATTATTGTTTTAGCCTTTCTATTGGCCGTGCCATTAATCCTTTTACTGCGATACAGGTTTGTTATCCCGATACAGCAGTTAACCAGTGTGTCTTCAAGTATTGCCAGTGGGGATCTCGAGCAAGCTGTTATCAGTTATCGAAACGATGAGCTGGGGGAACTCGCAAAAACTTTTTCTATCATGCAGGAAAGCATTAAAGAAAAAATAAAGGATCTGAATAATGAAGTTGCCGAGCGCAAACAGGCAGAGTACACATTGCGCAGTCTTCGTAATTACCTCTCTAATATCATCGACTCTATGCCTTCAATTCTGATAGGCGTGGAGTCCGATGGTAATGTGACCCAGTGGAACGCTGAAGCAGTTCGAGTAACAGGTGTCAGTGAGAAAGAAGCTTTAGGGAAGTCGCTGGATCAGTCTTTTCCCCGGCTTTCTAAGGAAATGGATATTGTACGCGTTGCCATCAAATTAGGTCAGAAGCAGACTGTTCGAGAACGGCAATACCGCCAGGATGGGCGTGCTCGTTACGAAGATATGATTATTTATCCCTTGATGGCGAATGGTGTTGAAGGAGCGGTGATTCGACTGGATGATATCACCGAAAAGATTGCCAATGAAATTGCTTTGCGCCGTGCTCAAAAAATGGAAGCAGTTGGTCATCTGACGGGAGGCATCGCCCACGACTTTAACAACATATTGGGCGTTGTCATGGGAAACCTTCAATTGTTGAAAAGATCTGTTGTCGATGCTGCAGCGTTAGAACGCATAGAGAGTGCGCTTAAAGGAACGCTGCGCGGAGCGGAGATCACTCGCAAGCTGCTTCGTTTTTCACGGCTTGAGCCACAAGAGGCCAAGCTAACCCTCATCCATAAAGTTGTTGAAACTGTTCGCGAATTACTGGCTAAATCGCTGACGGTTTCGATTGAAGTTCAGACGCACTTTCCAGAAAATTTATGGCCGGTTATGGTCGACCCTGGTGATCTCGGAGATGCGATATTAAATCTTTCGCTTAACGCCAAAGATGCGATGCCAAATGGTGGTAACTTGGTGATTGAAGCGGCTAACAAAGTGCTGGATGAAATCTATGTCAGCCATAACCCGGGTAGCACACCCGGTGAGTTTGTGATGCTGTCGGTGAGCGATAACGGTACGGGAATGACAGAAGAGGTTAAAGAAAAGGTGCTTGAACCCTTTTTTACGACCAAAGGGCCGGGCAAGGGAACCGGGCTTGGCCTGAGTATGGTGTATGGATTTATTCGACGTTCGGGTGGACATCTAAAAATTTATTCTGAATTGGGGCAGGGCACAACGTTTCAGTTATTTTTTCCTCGGGCAGAGGATGATACAGAAACTGAGGCTGGCGACGATCACCCTGATAGTACCTTACCGACCGGCTCAGAAACTATTTTGGTTGTTGACGATGAAGACAGTTTGCTTGGCATTGCCTCGGACTATCTGTCGCAACTTGGCTATCAGGTATTTTGCGCACGTGATGCCGAACAGGCGCTAAATGTGCTCAACGACCATAAAGAAATTGACCTGGTGTTTAGCGACGTTATTATGCCTGGCGAGTTGGATGGCTATCAGTTGGCAGAACAAATTCAACACGATTATCCAACACTAAAAATACTGATGACCAGTGGTTTTACCAAGCGTCAGGAGACTGATGACAACCATCGAAATGCGTACTTGCTGAAACTTGCGGAACGGCGTTTATACAAACCTTACAGTTTGTCGGAGCTGGCGATTACGTTAAGGCGGACATTGGACGGGCAGTGATCGTTTGAGCCTGAATGCAGGCTAGAATAGTTCCAGTTCACTTTCTTTAAAACTGGCGTTTATTTCCTGGTTAGCAGGGCTCATTGTCATATTTTTATTAATGACATCGACCGCGAGCCAGCATTCAATAAAGTTATTTTCTACTTGGTAAAATAGCTTATGTTTGTTTGGCGTTACCGGTAATAACCGACTTGATTCTGTCTTGACACAGAGCTCCGGCAGGCCCAGATTAAGCCGACATTGATCCGAAACCAACTGGCTTTTTAGCTTTCCCAATAATTGGTTGGATAATTCTAAAATTGATTCGCCCAGAGCGTTTTCATTTTTGGCATTATGCGCCTCATTCGCCGGTAAAAGCTCTGTTAACAATTGTTTGGGGATACTTAAAAGCAGGGCAACATTCAAGTCACTTGAGTCTGCGTTAATGTAGGCAGTCAGTGCGTCAGAAGGTTCAAACGGGTGATTCACTTTTTTGATGTTTTGATCAATATTCTGAAACACATTGATGCAGGTTGAATCAAATAAATTCGTGATGTGTGGTGATACTTGTGCTGCTCCAATAAGCATCTAACGATTCCATACTGTTTAGTCGTTTTCAGGTGAAGGGCCTGACCCGACAATAAATAAAGAGTGATTTGTACTCGGTTAAGTATTGAGTGATTAAATACTAAACCAAGGAAAACTATTTATATGTCAGAAATGCAAATTTATTTCTGTAGGAAAATTCTGACTGGGCAATATGCGAGTACATCATTCACACTATATTGTGGGTGATGTACTCGTGATCAAATTGACGGGGTCGGCTAGAGATGATGCAAGCATCATCTCTAGCATGCGAACGGACTATCCGACCTTAATCAACTGCACTGATCCATCAGGAAGCACTTCGTGAGTGTGTCCTGCTGGCTCTTCGAGAAATTGCACCAAACCCAGGCAAACAGCGGCGGAACCGGCGATCACCATAAAGAAGGTTGATGTGTCGACAAAGGAATATACTGTTAGGAAAGTCACTCCGCCAACGTTGCCATAGGCGCCGACCATACCGGCTATCTGGCCGGTCATCCGGCGCTTGACCAAGGGGACTAATGCAAAGACAGCACCTTCACCCGCTTGTACGAAAAACGAACACATCAAGACAGCTGCGACAGCCAGAGGAATCGCCCAAGTGCTACTGACCGTTGATAGAACCAGATAGCCAACCGTTAACCCAGCGATCAATATCGACATGGTTTTCTTACGACCAAATTTGTCTGAAAGATAGCCGCCGCTTGGCCGCGCGACGAGGTTCATTAAGGCAAATGCACCGCCCAGTAAACCTGCTAGCACTGGGCTTAGGTCAAACGTTTCCATAAAAAATGCGGGCAGCATGGAGACCACTGCTAGCTCTGAACCAAAGGTCACAAAATAGGACCAATCCAGAATGGCAACTTGCTTGAATTTGTATTGATCCGTTTTAGGTACACCGTGTGTCAGGTGATCCTTATTTACCTGATAGATTTGATAGAACTGAAACGCAAACAGCACTGCCAGAATGAGCCACATGACAGTCGCAGTTGTGTCGGATAGCAAGGCGACGCCCGCCGGTGACAGCTTCCAGGTCAAGACGGCCAGTGCAATGTACATGGGCACATTCATGGCAATATATAGCCAAAAATCTTGTTTGTTGCTGACTTCCAGACCGCCGGTTTTCTTTGGTTTGAAGTAGGTTGATCCTTTTGGTGTGTTGCGTGCTAAGCGGTAGAATATGATGCTGTAACCTAAAGCCACTAAGCCTGTTGTCGCGATGGCGTAGCGCCAACCATCCTCACCACCAAATAAATAGGCGGCAATCGCGGGCAGAGTCCAGGCGGCAGCGGCAGAGCCAAAATTACCCCAGCCGCCATACACGCCTTCAGCCAGGCCTACTGTTCTAGCAGGGAACCATTCGCCGATCATTCGAATACCAATGACAAAACCCGCACCAATAAACCCGCATAAAAAGCGAAATAATGCTAGTTGTTCATAACTTTGAGAGAACGCGAAGCCCCAACAAATAAATGCCGATACGGCAAGTAACAATGAAAAGACGATACGCGGGCCGAACTTGTCCACCAGCATGCCAATGATGATGCGGGCTGGAATGGTTAGCGCGACATTCAAAATAAGCAGCGCTTTCCATTCGGCGTTGCTCATGTCGAATGCTGCCATAATGAAAGGCTTCATCGGTGCATGGCTAAACCACATCACAAAGGTTAAAAAAAATGCAAACCACGTAATGTGCAGTGTTCTGATCGACTTGTCGGAAAAATTCAACAGGTTTAATCTTTCTTCGGTCATGTAAGCTCCCTGAGGGTAATTTTATGTATTCGTCTGTGATAAAAGCAAAATAGTATCCATTCAAAAATAAACATAATAATTACAGCATGATAGACAATAATATGAGAGTAACCACGAGGGCTTTAAGCGCGTTATAACTGTGCGTAAATTGCACTTGAGTTCAATAACAGGGCAGCGCTACACCATTAACACTGACCGTTATGGTGAACATAAGTGGCCGCGTCCTGATATGTATCAATAACTCAGATCCATATCCTGCAAAAATCGACCAAATCGCATCGTTCGAAACCCAAGAATGTACCCGACCCAGGAGGAGAGGCTGTGGAGCAGTTTGAACTACTGATTTTTATTTCGGGTATCGGTATCTTCCTGTTCGGTCTTGATCAACTCGAACAGGCGCTAAAAACGCTCAGCAGTCGCTCGCTGAAACTGTTGCTGCGAAAGCATACTCAAAACCCGATTAAAGCGATTGCAGGCGGTACCATTGCCACCGCAATTCTTCAGAGTAGCTCGGTCGTTGGGCTGATGACACTCGCCTTTGTAGGGGCTGGAATTCTCGATATGCGCAACGCATTGGGTATCATTCTGGGCTCCAATCTCGGAACTACCTTTACCGGCTGGGTGGTGGCAACACTGGGCTTCAAATTAAATCTGGCTTCATTCTATCTTCCGCTCGTGGGTTTGGGTTGTCTGGGATTAGTCAGTATCAGCGCTTCCAGAAAAGCACATCATATTAGTCGTTTGATATTGGGTCTGGGCTTGTTGCTGACGGGGCTGGTTTTGATGAAAGAGAGTATCGATACCTTTTCTAAAAACTTTGATGTGGCTGTTTTTCGCGAATACGGGGTGTTGGTATTTTTTCTGGTAGGCGTGGTGTTTACTGCAATTATTCAATCCAGTTCTGCCACGATGATGATTACACTCAGCGCATTGAATGCCGATATCATTACGCTTGAGGCTGCGGCTGCACTCGTGATTGGTGCTGACCTGGGGACAACCGGCACGGTTATGTTGGGAGCCGTAAAAGGCATACCAACCAAACGCCAGGTAGCAGGTGCACATTTTCTTTTTAATTTGGTGACAGACTGCCTGGCATTGGTTTTTTTACCGCTGTTGATCGTTGTCGTCAGGGATATGTATCAACTCAGCGACCCTCTCTTCGCATTGGTAGCCTTTCATAGTACATTCAATATCATGGGAATCGTGCTGTTCTTGCCGTTTCTGGGCCGGTTTTCAAACTTTCTCGAAAAGCTCTTCAAAGAGGACACCAGCTTAGTTAGTCGTTATATAAAAAATGTACCAACAGATGAAACAGAAGAGTCGTTACTGGCGATGGAATCTGAAACCAAACATCTGTTCAGTCGTGTTTTTTCATTTAATCTAAGGAGTTTTAATGTATCTCCTCTGGAGATAAAGCAGCATAACGGTGCGTTTCCGTTTAATCATCATGACCACAACGAAGATGATGATTATGAGCAACTCAAACAGTTGGAAGGTGAAATAATTGCCTTTGCGTACGCCGTACAAAAGGGCGCTATTGATATTGAATCAGCCGCGAGAATAGAGCAGTTGCTGGAGACCGTAAGAGATACGACGTATGCGGCAAAGGAAATCAAAGATATTCGAAAAAACATGGAGAATATTCAGCAATCTGATAATAACTATATGTATGGCATCGGTCAGCAGCTAAATAAGCAGGCCCGACATTTCTATACCGAAATCAGTGAGCTATTTCAGCCGCACAATGAAGCAATCTTGCTGGAAAACTATGGTTCGATAAAAAAAGAGGTTGCTGAGTATCAAAAAATGATTACATCCTCTATTTACCGCGTCAGTTCGGAACAGCAGTTGAGTGACCTTGAGTTGTCTACCTTGTTGAACGTGATCGCTGAGTTTTCACTTTCCAGCACACTATTACTTCGCGCGATACAGAATTATCTGTTTAGTCGTGAGCCGGGTCACCAACTGGCACAGCTCATTTAAGTGTGTTTTCTAGGTTCAAGTGTATTCGACGCCGTTACCGAGCACGAAGGCTGTGATCTGAAGTGACAACTGCTTGAGGCAATGCTGTTTAGTGCGTTACCATTTCTGCTGCGGGCCTCTCGTGGTGCGCACTCACATTTTTCAGCATACCAATGACATCCCTATAGGCGACAGATTGCGCATTCTTGGCCTTGCTTTTCTTTTCTGAAGCAAAGGCAATGACGTCTCCCATTGACAGAATTCCCGCCAGTGCGCCCTGGGCATTGACAACCGGTAGCCGACGTATGCTGTTCTGCTCCATGATTGATAGGCAGTCCTCAAGCTGGTCGTTCACTTGGCAGTAACGAAGAGTCTGATCTTTGATAAGTGCTCCTGCGTGTATTTCCCACAAGGGTTGATGATTTAGCATGGCTGCCATCGCAATGTCGCGATCAGTAATAATGCCAATGGGCCTGTTTTCATCATCGACAACAGGCATCGCGCCACAATCGCCTTCCCACATAAGGTGGGCAACTTGTTCCAGATTAAAATCAGGTTTGCAGCTTTTTGTAGCTGTTGACATTGCATTTGTAGCAAACATATCGATCTCCTCAGGTTTTTGGCAGTTTATTCAACCAAATCAGGGTTTTAGATAATATGCGTTACTACGTGAATCCGCATTTCTGATGAGTATAAACACCTGTTTAAGGCTAAAAATTGACGTGGGTCAATGTTCCAGATTAAGACGGGACGAATTGGAACAGAAAGTTCTTCCTATGGGATTGGAAGACGGTGCGGAAAACGATATGGTTGATGTCATTGCTCGCAATTTGCGTATTGCGAATAACATCGGTACGGGAGTACAGAAATGAGTCAATGTCTGGTCACGGGCGGCAACGGTTTTCTAGGGAAATATTTAGTCGATAGGCTGATCGATCAAGGGTATCAGCTTACTTTGTTGCTTAGAAATCCTCAGTTGGAGCGAAACATAAAGCTGGTTGATCGGTGGAATAGCAAAATTGAACGAGCCAACAATGGCGCAGGTTTGCGGCTATGGTGTGGCGATATGACTCAGCCAAATCTGGGCTTACAGACAGGTCAAACTTTAGCAAATTTTGAGTCTATTTATCATCTGGCTGCGATTTACGATTTAGATGCAGATTCCGCAGCGGTGCTGGCGACCAATGTTGGTGGCACCGACTTTCTGTTAAACAAAATGGCGCAAGACGGTTTTTCGGGGATTTTGCATTTTGTTAGCTCGATAGCGGTTGCCGGGGGCTATCAGGGCGAATTTAGCGAAGCGATGTTCGATGAGGGGCAGGCATTCCCTCATACTTATCATAAAAGCAAATATCAGTCGGAAGCACTGGTCAGACAATGGCGTGAAACGCAGTCAGATTTCGATATTCGAATTTATCGGCCTTCGGCAATTGTCGGACATTCTGAGACGGGTGAAATTGATAAGATTGACGGCCCCTATTATCTGTTTGTATTAGTGTCTGCGATCAAACGCTGGTTGCCGCAGTGGGCACCGCTAGTGGTGCCAAAGCTTCGTGGTACTTTGGATACCGTGCCGGTTGATTATGTTGCGAATGCCCTGGTTGCGATTAGTCAGCTCAAGCCAGATCAGATTTCCTATGAGCAATTTTGCTTTCATTTAACCGACCCGAACTCACCCGGCTTGTTGCGAACGTTTAAGCATATACTGCGTTCTGCTGATGGCCCGAAAATCAGACTGGCTGTTCCGCTTGGCTTTGGGCAACGCGACAGGAAAGGCGAGAAAAAGAAGGTGTCAACCAGCGGTTTATCCGGCGTGCTGGCCATGGCTAATCAGCTGCAAGGGGTACGGTCGATGCAACGTGGCCTGTTGAATCGTCTGGGAATTCCAGATTCTGTTTTTAACGCAATGATGCCCGGTGTTCGCTTTTCAGCGCAAGCGACCTTGGCGTTACTGGAGAAACAAAATATCAGGCCGCCTGCGTTCAAAACCTACGTGGACGGTTTGTGGGATTACTATAACCGTCACCTTGACCCGGCAAAAAACCGTGACCTGCAAAGTGAAAGCGCGTTTGCCGGTAAAACGGTGCTGATTACCGGCGGTTCCAGTGGTATTGGCCTGGCAAGTGCTAAAAGAGCGCTTGAGTATGGTGCGAATGTAATTCTCGTTGCTCGGGATGAAGGTAAATTAGCCTTGAGCCTTGAGCAGCTTTCGCCAGTCGCAACAGAGCAAAATGTTTTTTTGGACGCCGTCAGTTGTGACTTGTCAGACCCTCAGGACTGCGACGATCTGATCGTCAAAGTGCACGAAAAATATGGCCATGTGGATATTCTGTTTAATAATGCCGGTCGTTCCATTCGTCGCTCTATCAATCTATCCCATGACCGGTTTCATGACCTGGAACGCACCATGCAACTGAATTATTTTGGAGCAGCGCGTTTGATGTTGGGTTTGTTGCCATCAATGGTTGCAAGTGGAGGCGGGCATATTCTTCATTCGTCCACCATGGGCACTATGGCGCCAACGCCAAGATTTGGCCCTTATCTGGCGAGTAAATGTGCGCTGGATGCTCTGATGGATTCAACGGCAGCCGAATATGCCAACCGTAATATTTTCCTGACCTCAATTAAATACCCTCTAGTCAAAACCGCGATGATCGCACCGACGTCTGATTATGACGATGCTCCAGCAGCAAGCCCGGAGTTTGCGGCACAAATGTTTGTGGATGCCGTCGTGGATAAACCGAGAAAACAGATCCCTGGAGTCGGAATGGTGATGGGGGCGGTGACGCTCTTTGCGCCCAGCCTGATCACTCAGCTGTACAATTATGGCTTCCAGATTTGGCCTGATGACAAAAATGATTTTCCTGAGATGGCGATTGATCGGGCATTGGTCACCAGTGTGATTTCCAAACCGCCGTTTTAAGGGCTTCGATTTGTGTGGCTCAGGTGTTATATTTAGTCGGATCGATTGATAGATTTTATGCAGATTTGATATCTATGAAGTATCTGAAGCATTTCAATAAGCAGCTAAAGAAAATTCGAGAGAGCAGGCGGTTGTCGACTACCGATATCGGCGAGTTCTGTTTGGTGGATCCGAGTGTGGTAAAAGCATGGGAAGCGACCGGTGGTGGTGCGCGTTGCTACCCAACTCTGGATAACTTGCTTGATTTATGCCTGAAAACAGGCGTTCCGCTTGAAAACTTTATTGATCTGCCCCAGCAAGGCCATATTGAACAACTTGAGTTGCCAGGGCTGGCCTTTACCGAAGACAGCGACCTGGATGCGTCGCTTCATCAATTAGACCAAGAGCTTGATCGTTTGATTCCAGCTGACGACGAACAGGAGTTGCTGAGGCGTTATCGTAAAAGTGACGCACAAAGTAAAGAGCTCATTCTTCAGCTCATTGCCAATTAAAGCTTTTAGCGCCTATTCACTCTTATAAATATTGTTATAAACGTAATTCGTTGCTTCGACAAAACCATCAATACTGCCGCAATCAAAGCGCTGGCCCTTAAATTTATAGGCAAGCACGCAGCCTGTTTTTGCCTGTGTTAACAAAGCATCGGTAATTTGAACTTCACCATTCTTGCCGGGTTTCGTATTTTCGATAACATCAAAAATGTCTGGTGTGAGAATGTAACGACCGATGATAGCTAGATTGCTCGGTGCATCTTCAGGCGCTGGTTTTTCAACCATGTCTGTGATGCGATACAGCCCATCTTTCATACATTCGCCTGCGATGACGCCATATTTATGAGTTTGATCGGCAGGAACTTCCTGGATAGCGACAATGCTGCAGCGAAACTGGCTGTAAAGCGCCGACATTTGTTTCAGCACGCCATCGCCAGGTTCTTCGCCAATGCATAAGTCATCTGCTAGCAGCACCGCAAACGGGTTATCGCCGATCAGTGTCTTTCCGGACAGTATCGCATGACCAAGACCCTTCATCTCGTTTTGGCGGGTAAAGGAAAAGGTATTGTTTTCAATCAAGCTGCGAATTGACGTTAGCAGTCCTTCTTTTCCGGTGCCATCTATCTGGTGCTCCAATTCATAGCTGATATCAAAGTGATCGGCGATTGCGCGTTTACCTCGCCCGGTGACAAAACCGAAATTATCCATTCCTGCTTCTTGTGCTTCTT
>Ga0316207_10003824_pt1 | contig 13633 bp, 11 predicted proteins | sample 6weekpyrite_MG_FD_204943 | JGI IMG/M metagenome (GOLD analysis project Ga0316207, IMG submission 204943) | Microbial mat bacterial communities from mineral coupon in-situ incubated in ocean water Damariscotta River, Maine, United States -... | ecosystem: Environmental > Aquatic > Marine >... | reverse complement strand
AGCAGCAACAAGCGAAAGAACCGAGTCATCACTTTCTGCTTGGCACACAACTTCAGGAACAATACCTTGTTTCTGAAATTCTTTATGTACAACTTCCCAAGATTCACACTTTGTTCGTTCAATAAAGGCTGCACCGCTTAACCGTTTTAATTCCATCGCTTTTGCTATAGAAAAAGGGTGTTGTCTTGGTACCACAACCATTAGGTGCTCATTAAAAAGCGACTTAAATAGGTGCGAATCATTAGGGTTACCAGTAAATACCATATCTAACTTTTTATCTTTTAGCATTTTAAATAAATCTTCATCATTAGAGACTGTAATTTCAACTAAAATGTGCGGGTTTGTGGTGCGATATATCCTGATAATCTCGGAAATATGATCTATTGATATAGAATTCAAAATACCTAAATTAACTCTTAACTGTTCTTTAGATAGTTTAGATTTCACTGAAAGTAACTGGTTATAAGCTGGTCTCACATGCTGAAGAAATAATTCACCGGCTGAGGTTAATGTTGCCAACCGACTCCCCCGATTAAATAGACGTGCATCTACCGATAGTTCAAGTTTTCGAATTCCCGCTGATAATGTTGGTTGACTCACGTGCACCCGATCTGCGGCCGCCATAAAAGTACCAAAATCAACAACGGCTAAAAAATACTTAATTTGCTGCAACTCCATATAGTTTTTATCTATGTCTTTTATAGTAAATATCAGTTATTTATATGCATTTATCTTAGCTAATATCTCCCCTCAAATCTATAGGAGCTAATTATGTTTACAAATAAAACGATTATTATCACTGGAGCAACTTCAGGAATTGGTAAAAATATTGCCGAATCTTTCCTTGCGCATGGAGCCAATATTATTATCAATGCTCGCAACGAGCAACGACTGAATGATTTTATTCAGGCTAACGCAGAACATAAATCTAGAATTCGTATTGTAGCGGGTGATATTTCTCTAAAAACAACCTGCAATAAATTAGCCCAGGTAGCAATTGAGCAATTCGGCTCTGTTGATATCCTAATTAACAATGCGGGTGTTTTCATTCCTAAGCCTTTTCTTGAGGCGAGTGAAGAAGAGCTTGATATGTATTTAGGTACAGCTCTCAAGGGAACGTTTTTTGCGTCACAAGCAGTGATTCCAAATATGATGGAGCATAATGATGGCTGCATTATTAATATTGGTTCAATGTGGGTAGAGCACCCTCTTGAAGCAACACCTTGCTCAGCATCTCAGGTTGCCAAAGGTGGCGTGCATACCTTAACTCGACATTTAGCTATCGAATTTGCAGCAAATAATATTCGTGTTAATACTATTGCTCCGGCCGTAATTGATACACCGTTGTATGATGACTTGATGCCACGTGATAATTTAGAACAACTATCAAATTTACACCCCCTTCGACGTCTAGGTAATATGACAGATATTACTTCATGGGTGCTTCATCTTGCGGGCAAGGGTGGTCGCTTTGTAACAGGGCAAACATTAATGATCGATGGCGGTATTACAGCAGGTAGTCACTCTACTTAAAATTAAAAACCTGTGATTAATTTAAAACAAAAACTTTTAAGGCTAGGGTTAAACTTGCCGTCAGCTCCCACTCCGGTGGGAGCCTATTCTGCAACAATCAGATCAAAAAATTTATTATATATCTCAGGCCAATTACCTTTTAAAAATAGCAAACTTATATACAAAGGAAAAATAGGACAGGACTTAACAATAGAAGAAGGCTATGAAGCAGCTAAATTATGCGCACTCAATATACTTAGTCAAATGGAAAATAACTTACAAGAAAATACCTTTAAACGTATCATAAAAATTGAAGGTTTTATTAATTGTAATAATTCATTTGAGCAGCATGCAAAAGTACTTGATGGTGCATCTGATTTGTTATCAAAATTATTTTTTAAAAAGGCAGAACATGTTAGAACTGTGGTTGGATGTAACAGCTTACCACTTAATGCTGCAATAGAAATTACAGCATTAGTTGAAATATATTAATATTTTTTATTGTTTACAAGCCACTAAAATAACTGAAACATTATCTTTACCACCATTTTTCTTTGCTAAATCAACCAGGTCTTTTCCGGCTCGTTCAAGGTTATCCCGTGTTTTAACCAAAGTAGAAAAAATATTTTTATCATCAACCATATCGCTGAGACCATCGGAGCATAAAAGATAAATGTCATCTTTCTCCACCGCATGTTCTGCAACATCAACCTGAACCTCATCGGCAACTCCTAAAGCTCGCGTGATTAGATTACGGTTATTCGACTCCAATGCCTCTTCTTCCGTCATATAACCACTATCGATCATTTCCTGGACTAGTGAGTGATCAGTACTAAGCTGGGTTAATTCGCCTTTACGGAAACGATAAATACGCGAGTCACCGACACTCGCTAAAATAACCGATTCATTATGAAATAAAGCCATCACAATGGTAGTACCCATACCCGAACATTCAGGATGCACTTTTGCATGTTCGTTGATTTTATTATTCGCAGAAGTAACGGATTGACTCACGGCCTCAAGATCAGGTGACGTGAGATCTGTTAACGAGTCCATTATGCTTGTGACCGCTAACTTACTTGCCACTTCTCCGGCATTATGTCCACCCATGCCATCCGCTAAGGTCACCAAACCCAACTCGGGTACCCATGAAATATAATCTTCATTATGATCCCGCACTAAACCTTCATCAGTAATGCCACTAATAACAAGTTTCGGTATTTTATAATCAGCCATAAATTTATTTCACGTCCCTTACTTCGTATCTCTGTAACGACGGATCACGTCCGTTATTTGTTTTCCAGATTGGAAGCGTTTGTCGATATCTTTTTCGAGTGCTTTATCAATAAACTTGGCCACCCATAATGGTAAATCTGAACGGAAGCTAAGAATATTGGGATGTTTTTCACTGGTGATTTTATACATTAAGGTTGCAAGAGATTCACCAATAAAAGGAAGCTCACCTGATAAAAGTTGATACATCATGACACCCAAAGAATACAAATCAGAGCGGCCATCAACACGTTTACCTGCAATTTGTTCTGGTGACATGTAAGAGGGACTCCCTAAGATCGTACCTGTTTTTGTTTTACTTGTGTCAGTTAAACAGGCAATACCAAAATCGGTAATTTTAAGCACACCGGTTTCTCGATCATAAATAATATTAGCGGGCTTAACATCGCGGTGCACTACTTTTTCATTATGCGCATAACCTAAGGCATCTGCTGCTTTAGTGATAATATCTAATACTTCATTAAGTGGTAGCAACGCCTCTTTTTTCGTGTACTTTGATAAATCAACACCGTGCAAGTAATCCATTGCAATATATGACATATCTTGATCTTCACCCGCATCGTAGATTGTCACTATATTTGGATGATTTAAACGCCCCGCTGTTTCTGCCTCACGGAAGAAGCGTTCCTGCACTTCAACAAGCTTATCTCCATCGAATTCTTGAGAAAGCTTCATAGTTTTAATCGCAACGGTACGGCCAATCTTAGGATCATGTCCTAAATAAACCATACCCATGGCGCCACGACCTATTTCTTTATCAACTTGATAACGTCCCAGCATCGGCTTTTCTATACCGGCACTCGTAGTAACAAGTGTTTCATTTTCACTGCTCGTATTGCTTCCTAACACAGCATTAGAAACTTCCTTGTTTCGGGCTAAACGTTCTTCTGTATCACGGAAGCCAGCATCATTCTCAATCACTGTTTCAAAAACAGGAATGGCTTTATTGAACTGTCGTTTACGTTCGTAATCCAGGCCTAAATTGTAAAGTTGTTCAAGTAACTCGCTATCAACAATACACTTGCGGTATTTTTCCATTGCTTGATCAAGGTTACCTTGCGCATGAAAAGACTGACCTACTAATTGATTCGCTTTAGATAACTCAAGCTTATTCATATACATATATGAATCAATAAAATTCTTTGTTGCTAAAATTAAATGACCTATCACTAAGACAAGTAATGCGGTCATCATTGGAATCCATGTTGACTGCGAAAGCATTGCCACAAAATGAATATTTAAAATAGCTACCATCAATAAACCACTTGTAGCCAGACCGGTACCTATGCGAAGTCGAGGTAACAACAAAATTAAATATAAACCTATGATGAGTAAAACAATGAGTTGTGCATATAAACTCCAATGCGGTAAAACATAAAGTTCATCATTAAAAAGACTGGATATTTTATGTGCCACCACGCGAACAGGTTCCATTGTTTCGCCTATTGGTGTTAATTGTGGCAAGACATGTTGTGCAGCAGTAATACCAATAAGAACCGTTTTATTGCGTAAGGCGTTACGGCTCACTTTTCCATTTAATAAATCCAACATGGAATATTCTTGAAATGCATTTTTACCATTAGCTTCACGATAAAACCGCGGATACACACGTAATTTCTTATCAACCTTTAATTCTTTCTTTCCTAAGCTGATGCGATGCTCTTCTAAGTTTACTTTAATATCGTTGGTTGATAATGCCCGGCTTCTTGCCACCATCATTAATGCAAATGAAGGGATATATTCATTTCCATACTTTACAACAAGCGGTTCAGTTCGAATGTTGGATTCAGCAGCACCAAAGTATAAGGTGCCAGCACCAGCAGACTGCTCGACTAAGGGTTTAATCGGCGCATACACTTTTTCCGCACTTAACACATTGTCAGGAAAAAGCCATTCTTCCCAATCAGCCTGTTCTTTTTTTATTCCTGTAACATTTTTTAAAACATATTTTTTTGCATGCTTTGCTAAACCATTTAATGGTTCTTTAGATTTATCACTTTCAAGGTAAGGAATGGCTAAAACAACTCTACCGGCTTGACTCAAGCTCTTTGCAAAACTTCGATCGGTATCCATGCTGATCTCAGCCTTACGTAATAGTCGTTTTGCTTCAATGTAGGTGTCACTATTTTCGTCTCGAATTAAGGTTTTGAGTTCTTGGATGTATTTCATGCCATGCGCCATTTGCTCGCGCTCAAAGGGCAAAACATAGCCAATAACAGCAGGTCGTGCAGCAGCAATTGTGCGTGTTGCTTTTGCTAAAATATCTCTTGGCCATGGCCAGCCTCCTTTTTGCTGCAAGGAGGCTTCATCAATTTTAATTATTACAACATCTTGCTTTAGTGATTTAGCAGAAGAATAGCGAATGGCAAAATCATAACCCGCAAGCTCTATCTCGCGACTTGAATCAGTGACGGTCGCAAACATGCCAAAAAGCATGATAGCTAAACCTATAAAACGGTCTATTTTCCAGTTTTTTTTCACTAAAAAGGGAACCTGTCTTTTTATTATCTTTATTTAAATACTTGCTTAACTAAGCAAATAAAATTCCTTACGGTTAGACAAAGACATAGTAAAACAAATCACACAAAAACATAAGCCAGACTAGGTTAATCGCCCATACTTGGGTCACAAATATGCGTTTCACAGCAAAAATACATAAAAAAAGGCCAACTGTACAAAAATACAGCTGGCCCTTTTATTCAAACTCAACTCAAAGAGTTTATTTAAGATATTTTTAGCTTTCTTTGTTTTGCTCTACGACCGGAGGCTTACGTAGTTTAATGTGTAATTCACGTAATTGTGTCTCAGCTACCGCAGAAGGTGCCTGCGTCAGCATGCAGCTTGCAGATTGTGTTTTCGGGAAAGCCATCACGTCGCGAATTGAGGTTGCCCCAGAAAGAAGCATAATCAAACGGTCTAAGCCGAAGGCAATACCACCATGAGGAGGACAACCAAATTTTAAGGCGTCGAGCAAGAATCCAAATTTCTCTTCTGCTTCCTCATCAGAAATACCGAGAGCTTTGAAAACATTTTTTTGCACTTCCTGACGGTAAATACGCATCGAGCCACCACCTAATTCAGTGCCGTTGAGTACCATATCGTAGGCACGCGAATAGCAGTTGCCGGGATCAGACTCAAGTAAATCCAGGTCGCTTTCCTTAGGCGATGTGAATGGGTGGTGTAACGCATGCCAGCGTTTGCCGCCTTCGTCCCACTCAAACATTGGGAAATCAACCACCCAAAGCGGCTCCCAATCCCCTTCCATCAAATCGAGGTCTTCAGCCAATTTAACCCGTAATGCGCCCAAGGCTTCATTTACGATTTTCGCTTTATCTGCACCGAAGAAAACGAGATCGCCATCTTCCGCACCCGTACGCTTGATAATTTCCATTACCGCATCGTCAGGTAAGAATTTCAAAATCGGGGACTGCAGACCTTCAACACCTTTAGCAACTTCATTAACCTTAATGTATGCCAAACCTTTCGCACCGTAGATGCCTACAAAATTAGTATAACCATCAATGTCTTTACGGCTTAATTTACAGCCTCCGGGTAAACGCATGGCAGCAACACGGCCTTTTTCATCTTTAGCTGGACCAGAAAAGACTTTAAATTCAATATCTTGTAATAAATCAGCGATATCAACCAGTTCCATTGAAATACGCATATCCGGCTTATCTGAACCAAAACGACGAATCGCATCATCGTAGCTCATACGAGGGAATGGGCTTGGTAATTCGATATTCAACGTTTTTAAGAAAATCTCACGCATCATGTTCTCTGTTAGAGTCATGATTTCTTCTTCATCAATAAATGAGGTTTCGATATCTAACTGAGTGAATTCGGGCTGACGATCGGCACGTAAATCTTCATCACGGAAGCAACGTACGATCTGGTAGTAACGATCCATGCCCGACATCATTAATAACTGTTTAAATAGCTGCGGGGATTGAGGCAAAGCAAAAAAACTATTTTCGTGAGTACGACTTGGCACTAGGTAATCACGCGCACCTTCGGGTGTCGCTTTAGTCAACATTGGCGTTTCAATGTCCATAAAACCGTTGTCATCAAGGTAATTACGCAAAACACGGGACACATCAGAACGCATTTTCAGGCGTTTTTGCATAGGTTCACGGCGTAAATCCATATAACGGTATTTTAGGCGAATATCTTCGGCCACTTCATCATCAGCCACATCGAGCATGAAAGGTGGCGTCTCAGACTTATTTAAAATAGTGAGTTCTTTACCTAGAACTTCAACCTGACCTGTTTTTAACTTATCGTTTTTGGTGCCTTCTGGACGGTAACGAACGAGGCCTTTCACCTGCAAAACAAATTCATTACGCACGCTTTCTGCTGTGGCAAAGGCATCTTCAATATCAGGATCATAAACCACCTGTAAGAGACCTTCACGATCACGTAAATCAATAAAAATTACTCCTCCATGGTCACGACGGCGATGAACCCAGCCAGTAACGGTAACTTCTTGATCAATCAGTGATTCGGTGACTTCACCACAATAATTAGTGCGCATTTCTAAATCCTAAAAACGGTTAAAACGAAGGCGGGAATGTTACGGCTCTGTTGCTATGAGTGCAACATGATTGACCGCAAAATCCGTAAAAAAGGGCTAAACAACCCCGTTTTTGATAACTTTGCTCCTAATGGAGTCTTTTCAGGACATCATTCATTTTTGCAGAGTAACTTTACGCTGCCCCTCTCCCAAATATTCATACTCGTAAAATCGCATATCGGTGGCTAAAACACCCGTTTATTTACTTTACTATTTATAGCATATACTTATAAATAACATATAAAACAAAGAGATAGCATTTATATACAAAATAAGTAGATTAATGGTAACGTGAAAACATGACAAAACAATCAACATCTAAAGCCATGCTAAAACTGAAACGCGTGGCAATTGATACCTACCATGAAAATGTTGCCTTTCTACACCGTAATTGCGAGTTATATCGTGCAGAAGGATTTCAGGCATTAAGTAAAATTTCAGTTATGGCAAACGGCTCGCGTATTCATGCTGTGCTTAATGTCGTTGATGACGAGCATATCGTTGCACCAGGCGAGCTCGGACTTGCCGAACAAGCCTTTATGCAGCTAAACATGGAAGAGACACACCTTGTCTGCGTGGAGCACGCCGAACCGCCGGGCTCAATGGATTCAGTAAGACGAAAAATTAATGGTGAACGGCTGACTCTGGATGACTTCCAATATATCACTCAAGATATTATTGATAATCGTTATTCAAAAATGGAGATGGCCACTTTTCTTGTCGCTTGTGCGCAAAGTGGTTTAGATCGAGAAGAAATTTTATACCTCACTCAGGCGATGACTGAATCTGGTAAACGCATGCACTGGAATGCAGCGCTTGTCGCAGACAAACATTGCATTGGAGGCATTCCCGGCAATCGTACCACGATGATCATCGTGCCCATTATTGCGGCACATGGTTTACTCATGCCCAAGACATCCAGTAGAGCAATTACTTCACCTGCGGGTACGGCGGATACAATGTCAGTACTCTCTGAAGTCAACTTATCACCCGAAAGTATGCATAACGTTGTTAACAAAACTCAGGCTTGTCTTGCCTGGGGCGGACGAGCAAAGCTTGCACCGGCGGATGATATATTAATTTCTGTGGAACGCCCGTTAGGCATTGATTCCGAAGGACAGATGCTCGCCTCTATTCTTTCAAAGAAACTGGCTGCCGGTGCAACCCATTTATTGATTGATATTCCTGTTGGCTCAACCGCAAAAGTCCGGCATATGAACCAGGCATTACGCTTGAGAAAAATGTTTGAATATATTGGTGATCGACTCGGCATTCATCTTGAAGTTGTTATAACCGATGGTAACCAACCCATCGGCAATGGAATTGGCCCCGCCTTAGAAGCGCGTGATGTTATGATGGTGTTAGAAAATCAGGTTAATGCACCCGCTGACCTAAGACAAAAAGCATTAAGATTGGCAGGGCGTATTTTAGAATTTGATCCTGATGTACGTGGTGGACAAGGTTATACCATCGCACGGGATATTCTTGAAGATGGACGCGCATTAAAAAAAATGAATGAAATTATTAACGAACAAGGTCGTATTGATATCAATTTTGAACCTGCACCACTTCATATCGATATTAAAGCTAAACAGAAAGGTGTCGTTACTGCCATTGATAATTTTCAGCTTGCAAAAATTGCCCGTCGTGCGGGTGCACCAATGGATAAACATGCTGGCGTAGATCTAAATAAAAAACTCGGTGATGCAGTAAATAAAGATGAAGTGCTTTATCGTATTTATGCAGAGTTTCCGGCTGATTTTAAATTTGCTCAATCATTAGCAAATAAAAGCAATGGCTACAGTATTGGTTCAGCTGACGAAGTCACTCTTTCCTATATGGAAATTTAAAACTATAAAATTGTTATGACTGTAAATACGACAACAGCCGATAATAACTCACCGTGCATTTATACATTCCCCGTGTATAAGCAGCAAGGTTTGGATCTAGCAAAAGCACTTAACCTTCTATGTTATGATATTTCCATCCATCACTTTCCTGATAAAGAAAGCATGGTAACTTTACCCAAAGAAAAATCGAACCATGTTATTTTATATTTAAGTCTGGATTATCCAAATAACAAATTAATCGAATTATTACTTACAAGTAAAACCCTTCGCCAACAAGGATGTAAACGCATAACTCTAATATCCCCCTATCTTGGCTATATGCGGCAAGACATGTCCTTTCATTCTGGAGAAGTGATAAGTCAACAAATCATAGGAGAATGGTTAAGCGAACTCGTTGATGATGTTATTACTGTTGATCCTCATCTGCACAGAATAAAATCGCTTGATGCTGTTATACCTAATACAAATAATCAAACCATAAGTGCATGTCCAAGCCTTGGGGAATTCGTTAAGGCTCTCGACAAAAAAGTTCATTTACTCGGACCAGATGAAGAGTCACTGCAATGGGTCAAGCAAGTTGCAGAAATAAGTGACGTTTCCTATTCGGTTGCAACAAAACAACGCCATAGCGATACCAATGTTGATATTCAGCTTCCTGAATATGATTATAAAAACCAACATATCATCCTAATAGATGATGTTATTAGCACCGGTCATACTGTTGCCCAGACAGCAAATCAACTGTATTCCGCCGGAGCTAAACAAGTGGATGTTCTTGTTACCCACGCTTTATTTGCAAAGGGTGCAATGGATATATTATTAAATGCCGAGATAAAAAACATCTGGAGCAGCGATAGTATTTCACACAAAACAAATCATATATCACTAACCAACCTTTTAGCTGAGAGCATAAAAAAAATAATCTGATTATGCCTCTCATTTATTTAGTTCTTTTATCTATTTTATTCATCATCATTTTACAAGTTGGTGTATTTGGTATTGTTTTAGCTAAACTCGGACTATCACCTGATTCTGCTGTGCTCTTACTGGGCAGTACATTAATGGGAAGTTTAATTAACTTACCATTATTTAATATTAAAGCAACAACTGAAATCACTCAGCCAAAATTTCCACTACCTAAAATATTTTTTACATCTTCCCCTATGCCACAAGACGAAACCATAATCGCTATTAATGTCGGCGGCGCACTAATACCCATTTGTTTTTCGATATATTTGATATATTTACACTCATTAAGTTTTTTTCAGATATTTCCTGCGATCGCTTTCGTTTCCATGATCTGCTTTTATTTTAGTCGCCCCATAAAAGGATTAGGAATTGGAATGCCCGTCTTTATCGCACCGTTTACTGCCGCAGTAGTCGCGCTCACTGTAGCACCTTCTAATAGTGCTCCGCTAGCTTATGTCTGTGGCACACTCGGTGTGTTGGTAGGTGCTGACTTATTTAGAATTAAAGATATTAAACACATGGGCGTACCCATTGCATCAATTGGCGGTGCAGGCACCTTTGATGGAATATTTTTTACCGGAATTATTGCCGTATTACTGGCATAAACTACAAGATTATTTATGAAAACTAAAGAAGTAAAATCAATTCTTATAACAGGCTGCTCAACAGGTATAGGTTTGTGTGTTGCTCAAGGCTTAAAACAACGAGGTTATAGGGTCTTTGCAACGGTACGTAATAGTCAGGATATAAGCAAACTCGAAGCAATCGGACTAGAAAGCTTACAGCTGGATTTAGATGACTCGCATTCAATAAAAAGTGCTGTAGATGAAGTTTTAAAACGTACTAATGGAAAACTAGATGCGCTTTTTAATAATGGTGCTTACGGTCAGGCAGGTGCTCTTGAAGATATAAGCCGCGATGTTTTACGACAGCAACTTGAAACTAACGTATTAGGTTGGCATGAGCTCACTAATCTGGTGTTACCGGTTATGTTAAAACAAGGTCATGGGCGAATCATTCAAAACAGTTCTGTTCTTGGTTTTATTGCGCTTAAATTTCGTGGAGCTTATAGTGCAAGTAAATATGCAATTGAAGGCCTAAGTGACACATTGAGATTAGAGCTAATGGGGACAAATATCTTTGTTTCTCTGATTGAACCGGGCCCTATCGAAAGCCAGTTTCGCGCTAACTCTTTTGCTGCATATAAGGAGAATATTGATAAAGAAAAAAGCCGATTTAAAAAAGAGTATGAAGCAACTGAACAGCGACTAGGCAAAAAAGGAGCAGCCGTCCCTTTTACCTTACCGCCCGAAGCAGTATTAAAACGTGTGATTCATGCTTTAGAAAGTAAAAAACCAAAGCCACGTTATTACGTTACGACTCCGACTTATATTTTTGGATATTTGAAAAGATTTTTATCTATACGGTTACTGGATAAATTATTTAATAAAATATAATTAGCCGGGTTGTTTAATATTATTTAATAAATTTTTTGTATCAAGTAACAAACAACTCGATTTATTGTCACTCCCGTTTAGATAACCTCGAAAATAGCCATCCATACCTTCGATTGCATCTAAACCAATTTTTTCAAGCCCAATCAAATCAGTTTGTTTAAAATTCATGACTTCATGAATTTCATCAATCTTCAGGGCGACAACGGGCTTCGAGCCATCGTTAGTGATATTAATAACAACGGTATGCAATGAGTCTTGTATTTGATCTCGAGCATGAGAGAAGTGTTTTCTCAAATAATTCAACGTAGTTATACGAGCAAGATGCAGCTTTTCCAAAGCAATATTTAATTTATCTTTTTCTTTCAAGCCTAACAACTCATCAGCTAAAGCATGAATTTTTTTATGAGGCTCATCAAAATGCGTCATTATTTCTGTTAACGCTTCATCTCGAGTTTTAAATTTGTCATACCATTTGCCAAAAGCACACATATGAGGATCTCGAGCCTTTTCAAATGGCACACCATCCTTTAGAGAACGTTCTAACGCATCAACCCAATCCACATGATCTTTTTCACGGGCATCCAACAAGTCAACCAATTCATTCTTTAACTCTCGAGTTGAAGGAATACTCAACATCTCTGCAAAATTATACACTGCAACAGGATTACCTAAATAATTTATAACCCCTGTTAAACCTTTTGATTGAACCGGCGTTTTTACTAAATTATCCAGGTCTTGGGTAATCGAAAGGATGTTAGCAATATCAATGGCAAACAGTTCATCACCAATCCAGAAAGTGAAAACCGTCAACTCTTCACTATCATCAAGAGCGGCTTGATTTGTGGCTGCTACACTCATACCTATATCTCGTTATAATAATTGAATATTTAATAGAAGAAATAGCGGCAATATGTAGAGAAACTTTAGCAGGAATATTTCGAAAATAGATAAATTCTAAAATCTACAACAAATAATTTAACATTTCGTAACATTCATAAAGAGAAACGATAAAAATATACAATAATTATCATAACAACATAAAAGGATAAGCTAAGTATGGATTTTTTACTTTTAAAAGCTTTTTAAGTATCGAAACACTGATTGTGTTTTATTATATCGGCGCAATAATTTTACCCATAATAACCTGGCTATATGCTAAACCGCTTATTAAAAAATTCAACTTAATTAGTGGAGCGTATTTCAAAGGAAAAGAATTTCTTTGGGAGCGACTCGATAAAAGACAAAAAATAAAATTAATCGGATTTTCTATTCCAATATTTATTTTTGCGCAGCTACTTTGGCGTATTTTATTTGAGTTTTTAATCGCCTTTATGCAAATACGTGATGTATTATTACAAGCAGCTGTATAAATATTATTCTAACTACGAATTCCTTTTCCAGAATTCAAAAGATATAAACAAAAACTAAATAACGCCACCACAAATAAAATAATAATACTGAAGGCGGTCATCAAATCAATATCGGAAACACCTAACATTCCGTAACGCATTGCGTTTACCATATATAAAATGGGATTCACTAACGACACGTTTTGCCAAAATGTGGGCAACATATCAATTGAATAAAAGATTCCGCCTAAGTATGTCAATGGGATTAAAACGAACGTTGGTATAATCGAAATATCATCAAATGAATTGGCATATACTGCATTAATAAAACCACCTAATGAAAAAAGTACTGCAGTTAAAATAGACACTGAAAATAAAATAAAGTAACTGTGAATATTGAATTCAGTAAAAAATGTGGAAATCAATGCAACAACCAAACCCACCGTTAAACCACGAGCAACCCCTCCGATCACGTAGCCCATTAAAATTAAATAATTTGGCATAGGAGACACCAGCATTTCTTCTATAAAATGTGAAAACTTGGACATATAAAAAGAAGCAACAACATTTGCGTATGCATTATTAATAATCGCCATTAAAATAATGCCGGGAATAATATAATCCATATAA
>Ga0316207_10003821_pt1 | contig 13636 bp, 12 predicted proteins | sample 6weekpyrite_MG_FD_204943 | JGI IMG/M metagenome (GOLD analysis project Ga0316207, IMG submission 204943) | Microbial mat bacterial communities from mineral coupon in-situ incubated in ocean water Damariscotta River, Maine, United States -... | ecosystem: Environmental > Aquatic > Marine >... | reverse complement strand
GATGGCTTTGATGCTGCTGACGATTGGATCGCTGAAAACGCAGGGCCCCTTGATATATGCATTACTGGTGATATCCAATTAGCGGCGCGCTGCCTTGAAAACGGGGCCACTGTGCTTGGGGGAACAGGAAAGCCTTTTACGGCTGATAATATTGGAATGGCGCTAGCGATGCGGGAGCTTAAATCCCAGTTGAGGGATATGGGGGAAGACAAAGGCTACAATGCCAAATTCACAGGGCGTGATAAATCAAACTTTGCAAATGCTTTGGAAGTGTGCGTTCAGAAAGCGTTGCGCGAGGCAACATAAACTTTACCTCGCGCATTCCCCCCTGTACTTATTTTGAGATGCTGTTGGTTTAGACTTTTATGTCTAATCTTAGGCCTTTTCCTGAGCCAACATTGGCTGAGGTTTGTATTTTTACTTTGCTCTCGGGTACTGAACTAATATCCAGCTTCACCTTTGATGATCCACCGCTAGATTCCCGGGCATAATTGCCTGGTTGAAACTGAACTTGTGCCCCGGAATTGACTGCATTGACCATTTTTAACCTCATGGGCAGAATTTTTGAATTCCTTACTGATCTACCCTAGTAGAATAGGTTCAAAAAAATGTGAAGAGACGCATAAAATTGTAATAAAAAAGCCGCAAAACTGCGGCTTTCATAGTGCTGTTAATGTTTGCTAATCTGTTACGGTGCCACGGGTATCATCATGAGGTCATATGCGATCATTCCAAGCCCTATTACAGACACTAGCCAAACAATTGGCCTGATGAATGGCCAGCCAGCCAGATAGATGATGGCATGTGCCAAACGTGCATAGAAAAATATAGTGGCTCCTAAGGAGATATTGCTGCTGTCGATGTTCAAGGCTGTTGCAATAACAATCAACGCGGTGAACATAATCATATTCTCGCGCATGTTGACATTGAGCCTGTTTGCTCTTTTCATGAACACAGTGGGTTCAGCCAGATTATCGCGGGCGCCTGCTTGTGCTGGGCCACCATTTTGGTGAATAGCCAGGCCAGCAGGAATCATAATTAACACGAACATTAAGATGCTGCTCCATAGCAACATTAATAGCGGTACGCTCATCATTTTTGGTCTCCCTTGTTACCCCTTAGGTGTTTAAGTCTAGCTTAAGGCCCAGAAATGACAAGTTTTGGCGGGATGCCGGGTTTTACTGCTCGGGGAGCCAATCCAAAAGGAAGCGTACACTATTGCCGCCCATCACGGCCTCAATATCCGCGCTTGTAACGCCTTCATTCAATAGGGCTTGAGTGATTTGGGGCAGGGCATCGGCTGAAATAGCTTCAACGCTGCCATCCCAATCTGACCCTAAGGCAATATGATCAGCGCCAACCAAATCGATACCGTATTTGATTGCCTTGGCAATGCCAGTAGGGGTTGGGTCGCATACTGCGGCATCCCACATACCAACGGCGATTAAACCGCCTTTCTCGGCGATGGATTTCATCAAAGCATCATTGAAATTACGGGGTGTGTCACAATTTCCCTTAAGCCCTGTATGGGACACTACTTGTGGGCGGCTTGATAGGGCGGTTACTTCTGCTGCCATGGTTTCGGATGCATGTGATAGGTCGATAATGACCTCTAGTTCATCCAAGCGCTTCACCACCTGCCGGCCAAAGTCAGTAAGGCCCCCTTTTTCTGTGCCGTGCAACGAGCCACCAAGTTTATTATCGAAAAAGTGGGTTAGGCCAATCATGCGGAAGCCTGCCGCATACATTTTGTCGATGTTAGCAAGTTCGCCCTCTAAAGGATGAGCCCCTTCCGCACCGAGGAGCACAGCAAGGCCGTCTCGGTCTTGCCCTGAAAATGAGATAAAGTCAGCCTTGGACTTTATGAAACTCATCGTTCCTTCTGACCGTGTCACCGTGTCACCGTGTCATCTAATTTTTTCGCCTGAAAAAGTGCCCGCTCTAAAAGGCTCCCCCACGTATTTACAGGCCAACCTTGCGCCACAGCAAGGAGGGTGATGTTGTCGCTGCTATCACTAGTGTTTTGATCATAATTTTGGCCAGAGGGTGATTTGGTAACGGTGGTGAGCATTTGAATATTCATACCGCCTTTTTTTAAGCGGGGTAAATCAACTTGGCCGAAATCAGCTTGCTCTAAAAAGTCTCGGTTCCAAAGCAATGTATCAGCGTGCCAATCCATTATAGTAAGCTTGTCATGTAGAGCTTTAATGTCTGCGGAAATGTGCAGGGGCGTATAGGCGAGGTTTTTATTGAGCGATTTTTCAATCATTGCAGGGGCAAAGGCCGTGAATGCAGCATAGGCGATAATAAGTAGCGCCAATAAAGCAATGCTGATTAATTTGAGACGCTTAGACATTGTTTCCCCTTAACGCAGGTTGCAAGATTTCTTCACACATTAGTAAAGAATCTAGCATTATCTGCGGGGACGGCAAAAAAAAAGCCCCGAAGAGGGACGTTTGAAGGCATAGATAAAAAGTCGCGGGAAGCACCTTGGGAGGTTCACTTCCCGCAAAGGGTCAACGCATTGGTTTGTAAACATGTGGGTGTTAACGTGCGCGGCGTTTAGATATTGCTCTCATTGTCAGAAGCTTTTGATTTCTTTTTGTCTTTGTTCTTGTCGTCGTGCTTCTTTTTGTGTTTTTCCTCAAACGCGACACGGCCCCTTGAATGCTGGCGTTCCAGATCACGTTTTGTACGCTCTAAATCACGCATTACCTGAGCTAATTCGCGTTTCAACGTTTTGCTAGCTTTGCTTAATTCTCGCTCCACCATGCGCATTTCACGTTCGATTTCACGCATTGCCATCGCCTCAGCACGTTCCACTTGCCGTTGAACCTGCTTTTGCTCATTCATGTAGGCACGCATCTCACGCTGCTTGTCGCGCATACTGCGTGATTTTTCTCGTAGGGCTTCTCTGACAGCCTCATCCTCTTCATCCCGCATTTCCTGAATTATTTCAGCGCGTTCAAGTTCAAACATGGCCATTTCTTTTGCGAGATCAGCCATTGCTTCGGCATAATCTTCCGAGAGAACAACGCTAAATCCTTCGTGAGAAATAAACTCCCTGTTAGCAGTGAACTCTTGGTCCATGCCTTCCATGGCTTTTTCAAGTGCGGCAACAACTTTTTTGTTGTTCTCAGGGGCTTCTGATTTGAAGTGCATCAAGGCGCGGTTTTTTTCAAAATCGCTATCGATATCAGAGGCAATCGCAATCGCTTTCAGCCAGTTCTTTTCATTCATATCAGCTTCGTTGATGATGGTGGAAAGAAGGAGGCGGCGTTCAAAATCTGAATCAATGGTCTTTGCGGCGTCAAGAACCTTGGCTACAACGGCATCTGAGCGATCATATTCATCGGCAAAGCTGGTTAGTAGAAGTCGTTTTTCGAAATCACTGTCTATGCGTTTAATCGCCAAATCCAAAATGCGCTGAACATTTTTGTCAGTGAGCTTTGTCTCTGTAAGAGTAGCAGTTAACAGTAAGCGTAGTTCAAAGTCGCTGTCGATTGTTTCGGCGATATCAATCACCATCGCAGTACTTTTATTAGTTAGCTTCATCTCAGATACAAAGTGTGTCACTAGAAGACGTTTTTCAAAGTCGCTGTCGAGGCCTTTGGCTACAGCCAGCACCTTCGGCAGAACCTTGTCGCTTATATCTTCTTCCTCTAGCAGAGCAGAAAGAGTCAGACGCTTTTCAAAATCGCTATCAAATTTACCAACAATATCAACTACCTGAAGGATGTTACTGCCGCTTAGGTCTGTCTGGTCCATTAGTTCACTTAGGTAAATGCGCTTCACAAAGTCGCCATCGAAGCCCTTAACTTCTTTCAAGACACCCTTGGCCTTATTCTTTTTCAGAATACGGGCCACACGTTGCTCGGCACCAAATCCTGTATTTATTAGGATGCGGATTGAAGACTTTAGCCACTTTTGGCCTTCTTTATCTAACTCTTTTTGGTCGCCGTTAACTTTATATGTGTGTGTGCGTTTACCATCTTTTACTTTAAATCGGATAGAACGCCGAACGCCGTCTTCTTTGGATTTTATGCGTAAATAGCCATCATCATCTTCTAGCTCAATTGAGGCATCATCAGGCCCTATTTGGAAATCGCCTTCCCATTTAACAGAGATAGATTTGTCGTCATCTGACCAGCTAAGGTTTCCACTCTCATGCCCACGATTAACGATGTGTATATCGCGGGGATGAGCGATGGCGCTAGCCGAAGCAAACGATGATGCAACTGCAACCGCCGACGGCACTCTAGAAACAATCGTGCTTGAAGCAGGCATCTGTGGAGCTGGTGGAGCATTGACCACATTGGGTATTTTGCTGACATTGGGCAATGCTGGTAAAGGGGAAACTTTAGGGGCAGGCGTATCATGAAAACCATGAGCCATTGGAGATTCTGCAGTCACTGCGTCAGCAAACTCCACACTAGGTAAGCCTAAGCTAAGGCCTATAACACCAATGCCAAGAGCAGTTTTTGTGAAAGCCCCAGTAGTTTTGAAGGGTACTGATTGAGCGTGAATGAGACGCTCTACTCGTTGTTTTAGGATAGACTTGTTACCAGCCATTGCTAATCCCCATTGTATCTGTCGTGTTTCATGAATTTTTGTGGCGCAAGTGAAGAGTGCATTCGCGACAGCTCGACTATCGACAGCTTGATTAGCTGCCCATTCGTCTGCGGCTAGTTCCGCGATATCTGTCAGCCGTTTGCGCGCTATTATAAAAAGCGGCTGAAAGAAAAAGATTCTGGAAAGGAGTTGAAGTGCCATCAGCATGATGGGGTCACGGCGAACCATGTGCCCTAGTTCATGCGCGAGCAAGCTCTTAAATTCGGCCGCTGGCATGTCGTCAAAGGCCCAATCTGGTAGGCAAATTTCTTTGCGAGGCAAACAGACCGGGCTTTTAATTGTTTCTGAACGGCTAAGGTATGGCACATGGCGAATATCTGCTTTTGCGCAGATTGAGCGAAGAACTTTATTCGCCGTGTCTTCAGAACCAACCCGTGTTCTGCTGCCAAGGTTTTTGACCGCATCCCGGTAACTGAACATAAGGGCTGCCACTGTTAAGAGTGCCAGTGCAGCCCAGCCAAGGGCTGCTAAGTCTTTTGTGCGTAGATCCGCCGCCGAATACCAGAATGTTTTTTCTATGGTGCTCTCGCTGTCGTTCTCGGAATTTAAAATAAGAGCATTATTGGTATCGGCGGCGGTAGAAATACCGTTTGAAAGTGTATCTGTATTTATAGCAGCAGCTATCTCATCGCTGGCTTTTATAGATCCGTTGATGTTGGCGTCATCACCGAAAGGGATGTTAAATTTCTGACCATCAATAACAACCGTTTCGGTATCATATTTAAAATCTATGCCATTTTCTTTTAGCCGTGCTTGTGCAGCTTCAATTGCGCGTGTTGCATTGAGCACACTTTCAAGCCGACCACTTGTGAGAAATTGAGTGCTTTCTTTGTAAGCAGGTACTGTCTGAGTGGTTCCTTGCGGGGCAAGGTCACTAAGTGGTCTATTCTCGTTCAAGTCATCAATAATGGCAGCGGTACGGCTATCTTCAATAACCAAAGAAGGCGCAAAAAAGTCAGCAATTGGAAGCAAGGCAACAAAGGAGCCTGCAATAGCCAGCTTCCAGGCAAGCTCTGCTAAATCTGGGGTGTTAATTAGACGGACTTTCTCCATCAACCATACGGCCCCCATCAACACAGTGCTGGCTATCATGAATTTGATAAACAAGGATACGAAAGGAATTTCAGAGATTAGCTCAAGCATTCTCATTCTCCTTTTTGAGGAGAGTTTCAATCTCGTTTAACTCGGTTTTATCGATATCGCCTTCGTTGACCAAATGAGCAAGCAAGGCCTTGCTGTCACCTTTAAATAGGGTGGATACCAAAGATGATACCATTGAGCGTTTAACATCGCCCTCACTGATCAAAGCCGTAAAGACCCGTTCCCGCCCTCGGCTTGAAGAAGAAAGTACACCACGTTTCTCAAGACGGGTTAAAATGGTGCCTATCGTAGTGTGCGCTAAACCCAGCCCTGAGAGGTGGTGCTGTACATCCCGCGCCGACCCCGCGCCGAGTGCCCAAAGTGCTTGAACAATTTGATACTGCTGGTCGCTGAGTTTGATGTTTGCTGCCATTTGTCTTCTCTGAAAAACATGTCTACTACATATGTAGGAGATTGTTACTACAGTTGTAGTATGTACGCAAATTTTTTTTTACTTCATTTAAAATATTTTAAAATCAATGACTTGTTTAGGATCTGCTTTGGTTCTCTGTTGTTGCCGGAGTGTTGTTTTGGGGCAGCATGGGGGAGTCGGAGGCTATTGAGATGCGCACTTTAAAGCGTTAATCATTGAATATACTCAGGGCTTGCAAACTGGGATGAATGCAATAAGGTACAAGCAAGGCTTGATATCGAGAATATAGACGGGGTTTTTGTGGTACTCGACATACCTACGCTTTCCTTTGCCGTTTTACTTGTGATGCTTTTAGCATCCTTGTCTCTCACCGCGCATTGGCTTGCCAATCGCAGGATTGGTGGGTTGAGAGAAATTGCCGTTGGCTTAGTTTCCTTTTCTGTGGGGAACTGTATTCTTTTTGATACTGCTAATCAAACCAGTGCAGCGATCATGCTCTTTGGTGAAACGCTCATTCTGATGGGGCATTTTTGGATTTGGCTTGGTATTTCAGATTTTTGGCAAAGTCGAACACAAAAGCTGGTGTTACTGGCTGGAGGACTCACGTTAATAGCCATTGCATCCCTTACTTTTCAGGCTTTGGATACCTCAACACTTGTTGATAGAGGGGTGACGTTGTCGCTCTTTACCGCAGCTTTGTCGTTGGGTGTTGTGCGTACATTAGTTCAGGCACTTGGTGGCCATTTGGGATTTTATAAAGGAATGGTACGGCGAACGACCGTGGGGGCAGGTTTGGCGGCAGGCCTTTTTATCATTCATGCCCTGTACGGCCTGTATCATGGTTTCACCATTGGGAAAGTATCTGGAGAAACCGCATTATTTCTTACGGGAACTGTATATTTGGAGGCCTTGGCCTTTGTTATGCTTTTGGCTTTAGTTGTTATCATCATGACGGCGGAACACCTTCAGGCAGAGCTAAAAATTCAGGAAATGATGGACCCGTTGACGCGCTCCCTAAATCGTCGGGCTTTTCTTGAAGTGATGAAAGCTGTACTTGCTCGTGCCCGCCGCCTTGCTGAACCTGTTTCACTTGTGATGGTGGATATCGACAAATTTAAAAAAGTTAATATGGACCATGGACGTGTTGTCGGTGATCTTGCGCTGGCGGAGTTCGCAGCTTTGGTAATGGAAGGGCGTCGTAGTCAGGATGTCTTTTGTCGATTTGGCGGCGAAGAGTTTGTTTTAATGCTGCCGGGTACGCCTGAAGAGGGTGCTGACCTTGTTGCAGCTAGAATAAAAGCCAAGATCGAAAAGTCTTCAGTTACACCAAATAGTATTCCCTTAAAGCTTACCATTAGTTTGGGAGTGGTGACAGCCCGCGGTGATGATCTGGATGCTGACGGAATGCTGGATGTTGTAGATAGGCGTATGCATCACGCGCAGAAGCTTTCGTTCGAAAAAATAGAAACGGCGGGATAATCCCGCCGCTACTGTGTTTCTGTATTTCAATGAAAATTAGAGGCGTTCGACCTCAAAGCATCCAATTGAATAACTTGCCCCAAATGAACAGATCATGCCTAAATCTCCTGGCTTGAAATCGGCTTTATGCAAATGGAAAGCGATCATGCATCCAGCCCCTGCTGTGTTGGCAAATTCATCTAATACGATCGGGGCGTCTTTCTGGTTTGGTTCGCGGCCCAACAGCTTTTTTGTGGCGAAAATATTCATATTGATGTTGGCTTGATGAAGCCAAAAGCGTTTGAAGTCTTCAACCGATTTCCCGATATCATCAAGGTGATCGCGGATGAGCTCAATAACCATAGGCAGTAATTCACGAAAGACAGTGCGGCCATGCTGCACAAAACGTTGGCTGGGGTCGTTTATTTTATCGCGCTCTATCAACGCACGGGTGCCAAATCCAGCTTGAATATTGGTTGAGAATTCAGTTTTTAGTTTGCGACTATTTATACGGAAAGCAGTTTTAGATTTTGTTTCGCCGTCACGTTCAAGCACCATGGCAACAGCGGCGTCTCCGAAGATGAAATGGCCGTCACGTTCTTCATAGTTCATCATTGGGGAGAGATATTCGGCAGTAACAACCAGAGCTTTGGTTGCCATGCCGGATTTGAGGGCATCTGTTGCTGTCGACATACCAAATGTGGCGCTGGAGCATGCCATAGACATATCAAAGGCAAAGCCTTTAGCGCCGATCATTTGTTGCAGCTCTGTTGCCATGGAGGGTATGAACCGTTCCCAAACAGATGCACTGATAATAACCATGTCGATGTCTGCGCCGGTGAGGCCTGCTTCACTAAGTGCTTCCATTGCCGCTTCGTAGGCCATCTTAACCTGTGCAGGTGTGCCCATATTTGTTTCGGGCGCATATTTAGACAGATAGGGATACATGCGCCCCACTTCTGTGGGACCTTTTCCTTCCATTAAATAGCGGCTTTTAACGCCAGAGGCTTTTTCAATGAAGGCAGCAGATGAAAGTTCACGCTTTTCAAGCTCACCTGCTTCAATCGCTGTGGCATTTTGTTTGTTCCAAAGCTCAGTATGCTCGTTGTAGCTGTTAACCAGCATGTCGTTGGATACAACATCGGGCGGCGTGAATACACCTGTCCCGCTAATGACGACACCGCCCATTTTAGTCCCCTATAGTGTGTACTCTTTTACAGTTTTTCGACAATTAAGCTGCCGATAGAATAGCCCGCCCCAAACGAACAAATAATTCCCTTGTCACCTGATTTTAGATCAGCCCGGTTTTCATGGAATGCCACAACAGAGCCTGCGCCTGCTGTATTGCCGTATTCATCCAAAACCGTAGGTGCTTCGTCATAGCTTGGCTCACGGCCTAATAGCTTTTTGGCAGCAAACATATTCATGTTGATATTTGCCTGATGAAGCCACATGCGAGAAAGGTCGCTAATGTTTAATTTCTGGTCTTCCAGTTGTTCATTAATAAAGCCTGTCACCATGGGTAACAGCTCTTTGAAAACCTTGCGGCCTTCTTGAACGAAGAACATGTCTGGACGCATCATGCTATCATCGTCAAGGCGTGTCATTGGCCCATACTGAGACCGGATGTTGTTTGAATATTGAGTGCTGGCTTTGGTATCTGTCACCTTCCAAAGGTCGTCACCTTTCGCTAAATCGGCACGTTCAAGCACTACTGCTGTTGCGATATCTCCGAAGATAAAGTGACTATCCCGGTCACGGAAGTTGATCATGGTTGAAAAGATTTCAGGGTTGATCATCAGAACCCGGTCTGCCATGCCGCATTTTATTGCATTGATACCGTTGATGAGGCCGTAGGTGGCACTTGAGCATGCCATAACCATATCAAGAGCTGATCCTTTAGTGCCCAAATGGTGCTGAACTTCGATGCCAATTGCAGGGAATGAGCGCTGCATGACAGCAGATGAACAAACCAAGTGATCAATATCTTCACCGGACAAGCCCGCTTGGGCTAAGGCCATTTTCCCGGCTTCAATACCCATATGAGCCTGAAGGCATGGTTGTTCTGTGTCACCGTGCCCACCTTCAGGTAATTTAGACATCATGCGGTTCAGGTCCATCACGCCTTCAACATCCACCAGATGGCGAGATTTGATGCCTGAGGCTTTTTCAATAAAGGCGGCGCTGGAGTGCTGTTTAGGTGCTACTAAACCTGCATCAATATCAGCTTTATTTTCAGCGTTATATTGATCTACGTGCTCGTTGAAGGCTGCAACAAGCTCTTCGTTCGTGATCTTGTTTGGTGGCACATAAAGACCCGTTCCCGAAATTACTACATCAACCATGCCTACTGCTTCCTTAAAACTCAAGGCTAGCTCCCTGCGCCAGCTTTTTTGCAATGGCGCACAGATATACTGCCTTTTACACTTCCAGCCAACAGTTCATTCTGGTCGTGGCTGCCATGCGTAAAATGGCTTAGTTTTCTGTAGGATAGCCCGTGCTGCTGTGATAGGAATTTCTAAATGTCGATATGGGGAAAAATAATTGGCGGCGCAGCAGGGTTGGCACTAGGTGGCCCAATTGGCGCGCTTGTGGGCTTAACGCTAGGTGCGGCTGTTGATGCAGGTGTAACTGCGACAGCCGACCCGGAAAAAACACGCCATATTACTTTTACCATAGGGGTGATAGCTCTATCTGCAAAAATGGCGAAAGCTGACGGGCGTGTTACTCGGGAAGAGGTGGATGCGTTCAAGCAGGTGTTTCATGTGCCATCTGCTGAAATGGCAAATGTTGGCCGTGTGTTCGATATGGCCCGGCAACACACGGCAGGCTTTGATGCATATGCCAAACAAATCGCGGATTTAATGCAAGATAACCGCGGTGTTTTGGCCGACTTGCTTGAAGGGTTATTTTTCATTGCGAAATCTGATGGCCATGTACATCCAAATGAGCTGAATTTTATTCGCGCTGTAGCCAAAATATTTGGATATACGAAGCAGCAAATCGAGCAGCTTGTTCATCGCCATGTGGGCGCAGACCCCAATTGTCCCTATGCGGTGCTTGGTGTGGAACCTTCAATTGATGATACTGAATTGCGAAAACGTTATAGAAGCTTGGTGCGTGAGAACCACCCTGATCGTTTGATAGCAGAAGGTGTGCCAAATGATCTTATCGCTGTTGCGACACGCCGCGCGGCCGAAATAAACGCAGCCTACGATACTATTGTCGCTGATCGAGAGAAAGCTGGCCAGGCATAAGTAAAGCTGAAGTGAGAGTAGAGCATGCGGCTAATTGACGACCATAGATCTGTTAATTGGAATGACAGGCCCTTAGATGCGCGGATAGACACAGTTGTTCTGCATTACACAGGTATGCAGAGTGGCAAAGAAGCGTTGACGCGCTTATGTGACCCAGAGGCTGAAGTATCTGCACATTATATGATCGAGGAAAATGGCAGTGTTTACCGCCTAGTAGAAGAGGAACGCCGCGCTTGGCATGCAGGGGTGTCTTGCTGGCAAGGTCGTGAGAACCTCAATCACAGCTCTATTGGTATTGAACTGGTAAATCCAGGCCATGAATTTGGGTATAAACCATTTCCCGATGCGCAAATCGACTCGCTGCTTAAAATATTGGATGGCATCAAGACTCGCCATGAAATTCCAACAAGTAGATTTATTGGCCATAGTGACATTGCGCCCTCAAGAAAAACCGATCCTGGTGAGTTGTTTCCGTGGCAACAGCTTGCTGCAGAAGGCTTTGGGGTTTTTTCTGATAAAGATGCATCGGATCAAACGCTTGTTATTGAAAAGGGCATGCAGGGTACTGCCGCAATAAAGCTTAACAAACAATTAGGTATAGTTGGGTATCATGGCTGTGATTATGATACTATTGGGGACAATACAGAACGGGTAATCAAAGCATTTCAAGCGCATTGGCGGCCCACTGTGGTGACAGGCATATATGATGCCGGAACTAGTTTGGTTTTAAGTGATATTACCAAAATGATTTTAGTAGGGGACCCTGAATGAAGAGAATAAGTACCGCGATCGCTCTATTTGCCCTTAGTTCAACTGCCATTAGCACATTTGGTTTGGCGCAAGTGCCCGTTACTAGCGAGCATAAGCCAAATGAACACACAGTTATCTGCCTCGAAGCACCGACACGGGACTGTGCATTCAAAGCTGCATTGCAAACAGTTATTGCTGAGGAGTTTGGTATAGAGCGCGCCAAAGTTTTGGTTGGTATTGCGCGGTCTATGATAGTTACAGGTGATACTGAGAAAGCCAAGCAAACTTTAATGTTGGCGTTGGATGAAGCACGGTCAGTACGTTTAAGCTTGGTCACTCAGGAAAAAATTACAGAAATTGCTCCTCTTTTGGCCCGCGCGGGTGATTCTGCCAGTGCGTTGGCTTTGGCTGAGGAATTACAGAATGAGTCTATAAAGGATCTAGTTCTGTATAAAATTGCTGAAGAATCTGCTGCCTTAGGGGAGATCGCTGACGCACGGGTTGCTTTGAGGCAAACTCAAAACCAGACCCGCGCCTTTTGGAGAGAACTCAGCCTTTTAACGCGTTCCCCGCGTGCATCTTTAGCAGGTTTGGAAGTTGAAGCGCTTGAGGCGCAAGTGCGAAGTGTAGATAGGCCTGAATTGAAGTATAGAGGCCTTATTCAACTCGCTATATTAGCAGATCGTATGGGTCGTCCGGGGGACAGAAATGCCCTCATCAGCGAAGCTGATGAATTGTTTCCTAGCCTGTTTGGTATTCACCTACGTGCAACAGCTACAGCTGACAGAGCCCGAAGTATGTTTGAGGCAGGAATGGATGATGCCTTTGTTAACCCTAGTTATGCCTTGGCGATATTACACGGTGACCGTTTGAGAGGGAATGAGCCTCTGGCGATGTTTGCCGACAAGGTTGGTGTTATTGAATCAGCTTCCGGTAACTTGGAAGGCGCATTGGTACGGCTCAAATCTTTTGAGGATGTGGACGATAAAGCGCAGTATCTTGCTTCTCTACATGGTGGACGCGATGTAAGGATTTTAGCTGCGGAAGTGCGTGGGCTACTTAAGGAAGTTGCTGTACTTGATGGTGCATATGAGCGGGACTTGGTTCGCCTCACCTTGCTGGAAGGTGCGCTTGCAAATAAAGATTTATATCTTGCCCGGCAAATAGTGAAAGTGATTGAAGATGACGATAATCAGGCTTTCGCATTGGCTTTGATAGCACCCTTGCTCGATTAGTGGAAAAGCCCAATGATATGGGGAGAGTTTTGAAAAAGCCCGCTATGATTTTAGCGGGCTTTTTCATTCCGATTAGTTTTTTGAGGTTGCTGGTCTTTGAGCAGGAGCCCCTTCGCCAGGTGCTGTGACGGGGCGCATACGAGTTAGCCAGATAAAGGCAGCAGGGGCAAAATAAAAGCTAACAATCATAGACAAGAAAGCGCCGCCTGCAATCGCAACAGCAAAGGGCGGCCAGAATGGTCCTCCTGCTAGGATCAGCGGCATGAAGCCGCCTACAGTAGTTATCGTGGTAGAAACTATGTGACGACCTGTACTCATTACCCCTGCAACAACTGCAGCTGAATCACCTGATCGAGCGGCTTTGTTTCCGCGTAATTCAGACAGGATTACTATCGCAGCGTTTATCGCCAAGCCAACAAGGCCCATTAATCCAAAGATAACCACAAAACTAAGGGGGTAATCAAAGAACCAAAGTGAAAATAACCCCAAACCAGCAGCTTGAACAGCAGCGGCAAATGTTACAAATGCCATCCGGAAGCTATTGAAGGTTAGAACCATTGCCAAGAGCATTAGGATAACCAGCATGCCGGCAGTACCAAAGAGTTGGCCAACAGCTTCGTCTCTTTCTTCACTTTCGCCGCCAAATTCTATTTTATATCCTGGCGGTACTGCTAGTCCTTCATCTTCAATGGCTTTTTGGATGGCTTTAAAGGGTACATCCGGCAAGATTCCAAACTCTAAAAAAGCTTGAACCAAATTTACGCGTTCTCCATCTCGGTGGGCAATTCCAC
>Ga0316207_10003820_pt1 | contig 13640 bp, 9 predicted proteins | sample 6weekpyrite_MG_FD_204943 | JGI IMG/M metagenome (GOLD analysis project Ga0316207, IMG submission 204943) | Microbial mat bacterial communities from mineral coupon in-situ incubated in ocean water Damariscotta River, Maine, United States -... | ecosystem: Environmental > Aquatic > Marine >... | reverse complement strand
TAATGAGTTGATTTTACTGGTTCCGGAAGACCTTGTAAAAGAAATAACTGAAATTATTGGTAATAAATATTCAATTATTTCAATGCCGACATCAACTAGAGACTTTCGGTTTCGTCTCGGTACATATTTGTCTTTATTAAGCGATTCATTGGTAAGAAGATTAAATATGAAAAAGGGTATTAAAGCATTTTCATATGCTAGGCATAACAGCAAAAGAAATGAGAGTCGTAAGGTATTTAAAAAGTTTGTTATAGAACCTATGCTACCTATCATAATTTCTCCATTACTTTACGCAATTAAATTTATGTGTAAGTATTTGTACAAAGACGATATTTTAATTCAGTTGTTGCGAAATTCAAATAGCTCATCTTTATTAATTTTTGATCATTTAGGTGGGGCAGACTTCATTGCAAATAATGCAAAGTCAGCTGGCTTAAAAATCGAATATTATTTGAATAATCATAAAGACTTAACGATAAGACCTTATGCTCCTCTGATTTCTGATGTGTTTTATACGTGGTCATCATGTCAGAAAAATATTCTTCAAGATGTATGCTCTTCTTATGAGAAAACAACACCTGATGGTTTTGTAAGAATTGAAGAACTGCTTAAACAAAGCGTGCTGCAAGAGCAAATGCTTCAAAGTAAGAAGACAATAAACATCTTGCATTGCTGCTCTGACCCTAAAAGAAGACCTTATGAGCTGCATTCTTTGATATCTGTGTGCGATTTAATTATTGACTTAAATTTAGACATTCAATTAAACATACGGACTAATCCAATGGATAGAAGTAATGCTTTTACGTTGTTGTCATCGTATGCTTTTGTAAATGTTGTTGGCAGTGGTTGGAAATGGAATGTTGAAAAATTTGTAAACATTCCTGGAGATGCCCAAGAACAAGCATATCTGAAGCAAATTCAGGAGGCAGATATAATATCTTCTTTACCTTCAACGACTCTTGTTGAGGGGATATATTTTGGAAAGAAGGTAATTTGTTATCTTGATACTGAATCGATCGATTTTAATAATGAGTCTGAAGAGGTTGTTATGACTATTCCCGATTCAATTATCCAAAATAAGAATTTCAAAACAATAAATAGTTCAATAGAATATATTGAGTACTTAAAGGAATGTAAAAAATGTTTGATTTGATTATAGCTGCTAATTATAAGGTGAACCCAAAAATATGGGGAGGTATGGATGACTTCTTTTTTGCAATAACAGAAGAGTTTATTGCAAAAGGGATGAAAGTGCTTGTTGTCCTTCCTCAGTTTAAAGATACAGATGCTTCTCATTACGAAGATAAAGGTATTCCACACAAGGTTTTAGAAGGAGAATATTATTTTAAAGACTTAATTGAATTTTGTAATGAGCATCCATCTAGACTTATTCATACACATTTTTTGCCAACATTAGTAAGACAATTTAGGGGTCTTGCATCCAGTGAAACACAAGTGATTACAACGGAACATATGCCTAGGCCGTATGCAGGTTGGTCGCTTAGGAAAACAATTAAAAGTAAATTGCTGTCCATTTTGGGTCAAAACAGTATTTCAAGAATGATACATGTAAGTAAATATTTGGAAAATGAAAATCGGTTGGTTTTTGGAAATACCATTAATGAAAAATCTCAGATTATATATAATGGTGTTCGATTACGTGAGTTGAGTAGAACACCTTCTGATAGCTTTACACAACAGAGAAAATTGAAATTAGTTTCAACAGGTCGCTTAGTATTTGAGAAAGGGTTTTCAGACTTAATCCAAATTGTTGATATCTTATATAAAAGACATGGTGATGTTTTTGAATTAAATATTTTAGGAGATGGTCCTCTTCGTCAAGAATTGGAAGAGAAAGCGGAAAAGTATATTAACAAAAATATTTTCTTCAGAGGCTATGTTAATAATGTTTCGCAATGGCTAAGGGAAAGTGATTTGTATGTTCACTGTGCCAGCCAAGAAGCATTTGCTTTTGTTTTTCTTGAGGCATTTGAAGCCGGACTACCTGTGATAACGTATGATGTAGGTGGAAACAGAGAAGCAGTCATTGATGGATTTAGTGGGTTTTTAGTTAATAAAGAAGATGGGCTTGAAAACTTTGCTGATAAAGTTTCGTTTTGTTTAGATAACCCTCAATCATTAGTGTCATTAGGCACCAATGCACGAACTTTAGTTGAATCTAGCTTTTCATTAGAAAAAATGGTAGATTCATATATGCGGTTATATACTACATACTTAAGTAAAGAATAATTATATGAAAATATCTTTAATCATCTGTACTTATATGCGCCCAAAAGCGATATGTGTATTATTAGACTCTATTGTTGCCCAGAGAAAAGTACCTGATGAGATTATTATCATAGACGGCTCACTGAATGATGAGACTAGAGAAATACTAACAGAAAAAAAATATGATCTTCCAATTCGCTATTTTTTGGTAGGAAAGGAAGATCGGGGACTGACAAGACAGAGGAACTACGGTGTTGAGCGGGTCAATGCCGAGATGGATGTCGTCGCTTTCTTAGATGATGATATCCGACTTGATGAAAACTATTTTTATGAGATTTTACAACCTTATGCTAAGGATGCAAAGGTCATCGCCGTAGGCGGTTGTACAACAAATGAAGTCAAGTGGGAAAAATATAGTTCTGAGAGCGAATGTCCTAAAGGAAAGTTCTGTATCGATGGGTATATCAGAAATGAATCTTTACGGTACCGCTTACGAAATGTATTGGGACTGGTGCCTTCTACTCAGCCCGGTCTTATCTCTTTGTATTCACACGAACGTTCTGTGGGATATCTACCTCCAAGCGATAAGTATTATACCGTTGATTTTATGATGGGCGGTATTGCTTCGTTTAAAAAAGAGTTGTTTGATAAGATAGGGTTTTCTCACTACTTTGAGGGATATGGTCTGTATGAAGATAAAGATTTTACCTTGCGGGCGCGAGAATTTGGGACATTGATTGTAAACACAAAAGCCAAACTGGAACATCTGCATGATCCAAATGGCCGTCCAAATAAGTTCTATTACGGACAGATGGTCATTCGTAATGGATGGTATGTATGGCAGGTTGCAACACCTAACTCTGGTGTTGAAGGTGTTTTAAAATGGTATATAAATGCATGTGTATTGATTACAATACGATTTACAAATATTTTGACAGGACCTAAGCGTATGGAAGCATTGACTGAGACCCTTGGACGTGTATATGGCTTGTTTACGCTTGTATGGGATAAACCAAAGGTACAGAAGTAGATGAGGTTTTTAATAATTTCGCATGTTAAACACGCGCTCAATGATGGGCAGATATACGGATATGGCCCTTATGTCAAAGAGATGAATCTTTGGTTGAAGTATGTAGATGAAGCGCGTATTGTTGCACCGATGAGTATTGAAACTCCCGACCCAATCGACCTGGCCTATTTACATGAAAAGATACGCTGTGACAAAGTTCCTGCGTTTAACCTTATTGGTACAGGATCTAAGATTATAACACTGGTATTGTTGCCTTATATTTTTATTCGGATTGTATGGGCTATGATGTGGGCAGATCATATCCATCTACGTTGTCCAGGGAATATGGGCCTGCTAGGGGCAGTAGCGCAAGTCTTTTTTCCTTGGAAAAGAAAGACAGTGAAGTATGCAGGAAATTGGGACCCAAATAGTCCTCAACCTCTTACGTATAGAATCCAAAAGTGGATCATATCAAATCCAATACTATCTAGAAAGATGCAAGTGCTTGTGTATGGAAAATGGCCCGAACAGAGCAAGAACATTGTTGAGTTTTTTACGGCTAGTTATTATGAGAATGAAAAAGAAGATACAGTACCCAGAAGCTTAGACAAAGAGATAAGACTGATCTTTGTCGGGGCTTTGAGCTCAGGGAAAAGACCAATGATCGCAGTCCAGGCTCTTCATGAATTAATTAAAAAAGGCCTGAAAGCACGTTTAGATTTTATGGGTGAAGGTGCAGAACGTAAGGCAATACAATCGTATATAGATAAAAATAGACTTTCTGAATTTGTAACCCTGCATGGAAACCAAAATGCTGGTTTTGTCAAAGACAAGTTTAAATCGGCGCACTTTTTGATACTGATGTCCAAGTCTGAAGGCTGGCCAAAGGTAGTTGCAGAAGCGATGTTTTGGGGAAGTGTACCTATTACCTCAAATGTATCATGTGTAAATTATATGATAGGGGAGGGAAGTCGCGGCTCTTTGGTTGAAGCGGATGCTCTGTGTGTGGCGGATGCTATTGAATATTATAAAGAAAATGCATTTGTGTATGAAAAAGCAAGCTTAGAGGCTATGCAATGGTCTAGGGAGTTTACTTTGGATAGTTTTGAAGGCGCAATTAAGGATTTACTGAATGAAAGATAAGTTACGAGTTATGCAGATGATAGACTCTCTTTCTATTGGCGGGGCTGAACGAGTCAGTGTAAATTACGCAAATGCGATTGCGCAAGCGGGTCATTTTAGTTTTCATTGTACTACCCGAGAAGAGGGAATGCTTAAAGAGTTTTTAGATGCTCAGGTACAAAGCTTATTCATGCAGAAAAAAAGTATTCTTGATATGCGAGCATACGGTAGACTTGTAAGGTATATTAAGGAAAATGACATTTCTATAATACATGCACATTCATCTTCATTTTTTACAGCGGTGATTGCAAAACTATTCACAGGTGCCAAGATCGTGTGGCATGACCATTATGGGCATAGTGAAAAAGTTTCTGAACGCCAAAGTTTGGCATTAAAGGTCGGTTCACTGTTCTTTTCATATGTGATTTCTGTGAATAAACTGTTAGAAGCATGGGCAAAGGAAGCACTTTACATCGGTAAGTCAAAGGTTGAATATATACCAAATTATGCTGACTTGACCTTTGATGAGACTATTCCAAATATACCGGGGCAAGAAGGTAAGCGGATTGTCGTCTTGGCTAACCTTCGTCCTCAAAAAGACCATATAAATATGTTAAGGGCATTTAAATCTGTCTTAAACAAAGGATATGATGATTGGCACCTTCTGTTGGTCGGACGTGATTGGAATAATGCGTATAGCGACAGCTTGAAAGAATATATCAAAATGCATGAGATGAATGAAAATGTTTCTATTTTAGGGGGAAGAAATGATACGGCACAGATATTGAAACATTGTGACGTTGGTGTTCTTTCTTCAGAATCAGAAGGCCTTCCCATGGCTTTATTAGAATATGGTTTAGCATCTTTAGCGGTTGTTTCAACTGATATTGGTGAATGTTCTGCGGTTTTAGATGATGGCAGAGTGGGTAAGTTAGTTCAAATACGCAACAGCGAATTGCTGGCAGAAGCTTTAGAAGAACTTCTCGGTGACAGTAAGGCAAGAGAATCCTATGCATCTCTATATTATGAGCATATCAAATTGAATTATTCAAAAGATATGATGATTAATAAAATAATAGAGATATATAAAGCAATATGAACAATATAAACTTGAACTCAAAGACGTGGATTGCCATACTTATTGCTTTTCACCTTGTGTTGGGCTTGATGACAGTGAAATTTCGATTTGTTTCAGCTTTATTGGCCATATCTGTACTTTTATTTGGTATGTATTATATTTATAGAAATAAAAATGCTAATGGAGAAGCACATTTTTTGGCAGGGTATATCATGGGAGCAGAAGTGTATTTTCGTATGACAAGTTCTGGATTGCCTTGGGACTTTGCACGATATGCGATGATACCTATGCTAATTCTCGGTTTAGTATTAGAGGATAGAAATCGTGAAAAACCATGGATAATATTGTTATATTTCCTTTTGATGTTACCGGCTATCTATCTGACGGTAGATTATTATATGGAAACTGACTTTTCAGAAATTAGAAAACGCATTACCTTTAATTTATTTGGTCCGTTATTATTAACAGTATCTACTTTTTATTTTTATAAACGTGAATTTAGTCTAAAAGAGTTTGAAACTCTTTCTCGATGGATAATATACCCTATTGTTATGACCTCTGCGTATATTTTTTTAAATGTGGGTGATTATACAGCAGTCGAATTTACCTATAGCTCAAATGCGACTTCAAGTGGTGGTTTTTCAGGTAACCAGGTTTCTATAGTGTTTGGTTTAGGGATTTTAATTTTAGGTATAAATATTTTATTAGGTAATAAAGTGTTTTATTCTTCATTAATCGATGTTGGGTTGATTGTACTTTTCACTTTCCAGGGGCTAATGACGTTTTCACGGGGTGGGTTACTCACTGGGATACTTGCTTTGTCTTTTGGAGCATTTGTATATTATTTTAGCAGTATTGAGCGTTTCTTATTATTTCTAAAAGTTAATCTTTTAAAATTTGTATTGGCCGGAGTTTTAGGTGTAAGTGCCTTTATGTACACAAATGAGATGACAGGGGGATTTTTATATGCGCGATATTTCAATGTAAAAGAAGATGGCTATAAAGTAAAAGATGACGTTACAACGGGCAGAGGTGATATAAGTGTAGGTGACCTCGAACTTTTTATTGATAGAGACTATGTTGGAGTAGGAGCAGGTGTTTCTATGAAGGAACGACCTGTTATGAGAGATTTTGCGGCGCATATAGAATTTACACGAATGTTGGCCGAACATGGACTTTTAGGTTTAATATCATTATTGATAATGATTTTGTTTCCCTTTTTACATTTTTTTAAAGTATTAATTAAAGGCGAGACACTTTTTATATTTACAAGTTTAATGACGGTATCGCTTATAAGCATGACTCATGCAGCAATGCGGCTTACAATGATTGGCTTGTTATATGGGATGGCATTTATATATATTTCGTATCACACAGAAAAGAAAGGTTCATCTGGAAAGATTGATAAAAACAGTAAGGTTTAAAGAAATAGATAAAAATACAATTTTAGATATATTTGTTGACCTTCAATTAACTAATATGATGTATGATTTAATTAAATAAAGTTAAAAGGATCTGCGATGTATCGAAAGTTGATTGAATCAATGTTCTTAACAATAAGTCTTATCTTGATATTTACTGCATGTGGCGGAAGCAGTAGTAGTAGTAGCAGTAGTAGTTTTGCCCCGGAAAGTGTAGTGGAACCAGTAAAACTATCAATGCAGACATTTTTTGAGGTGACCAGTGGAGAAACCTTGAACTATCAAGTTCCAAACGGTTCAGCTATCAAAGAATTTACTTTAATTGGAGCTCCTTCCTTTGTAAGCGTAGATGAGAACTCCAGTGTGATTTTAGCTGTACCAACTGATGGAGATATTGGCGATCATTTCTTTCAAGCTGAAATCGTTCAGGCCTCTCAACCAGCCGTCGTATATGATATTAAATTGGCGGTATATATGAAATATACGGACCTTTTAAGTGGACTGGAAAGCGCTCCATCATTGATCGTAGAAGACCTATTGTCACCTGTTTCAACCAATGATACGGCTGAACAGGCAATCGTTCCTAACACAAACGGTATTGACTGGAATATTTTAAAACCATACCGTAAAAAATATTGGGAAAATGAAAGCTTGGTCATGATTGATTCCGCTTCAGGAGATATTAACACACTTCATATACCGGAATCAAACACATATAATTGGAAGTTTTTACACTCAACAATTGCCAATAATAAATTAGTAATAAGTGGACAAGCAAAGATTCCAGATCCTGATGGCGCAAACCAATTTGCAACAAAATGGACAACAAGGATTCACGTGTATGACCCCGCAACAAACTCCACAAGTCTAAATGCTATTAAACTGCCGGCAGAAATGGTCCCAAGTAGTCATTTTATTGAGAAAGGCATGAATGGTAAGCTATATGGAACAGGATTGTATGATGCAAATACCAATTTATTAGCATGTTATGAGATTGATATGGATGCTTATGAAGCTGATCCTGTGAATTATGTAGCAAAAGACTTTGGTCCGGTAGGTGTAGCTCAGGAAATATTGGGAGCACAGGCACTTGGGATTTTTGCAGATGAAACACATGTGTATCTTACAGAAGGCACAAAACCATATTATTTAATTGCTATTAATATCGCAACGGGTGTACAGACTACATTATTAGAGACAACAGTCGAAGATGGCTTTATTACATTGCAGGGGAGTGCATACGGGGCTATTGTTCAAGGTAAAAACCTTGTGAATGATATCAGTGATGGTGACTATTTTTTATATAATGGAGAATTAATAGCTCCTCCTGCAGGCGTTCGTATTGAAAATGCTACTCCACCGTGGCCAGGGGACAATTATGTTTATGCTACAAAAGTTGATGAGATAGGCCTGTCTGATAAGCCAGAGATTGAATATTTCCAAGCCGAAAGAGGGATCGCTGAAAAGCGCATTTGGTATAGACCCTCAGCATTAATAGGTACGGCTGGATTAACACCTGAGGAAGCTGGTTGGAGAAAATTTGAATTTACATCAGATGTTTTTCCTCAAAATATACAAAGACTAGATCTGTTGCCAAATGGAAAGTTCTTTGGTGCAGCTGTATCTTATGGAGGGATGTTTATATATGATGAAGGTCAAAACAGTTCTTCCTTCGCAGGACAGTATGGTTTAAGTCATTACTCAACCACTGTAGTAGATGATTTAGTATATGTGTCTGGCTATCCCAATGGACCTTTGTATGAGTTTAATACAAGCAAGCCTATCAATAGAGACGGTTATAACTTTAATACGTCAAATGGAACATTTGAACCAATATTAGGAAGTGATAAAAGTGCAGAACTGAACCCAAGGTTCATTGGGCACCTGGAAAGTGTGGCTGGAATACATAAGGTCTTTACTTCTACAGAAGGCGAAAAGGGGAAGGTGTACTTTGGTGGAAGATTTGAGCGAAATGGAATCGGTGGTGGTCTCGCTTGGTATGACCCAGCAACAGACTCCATAGATGGCTATTCAGCCCCATTTAACGACTATCAGATCATAAGCATGACATCTAGTTTAGATAAAAAGTATATTATAATTTCTACATTAGGGGTAAATACAGCTACAGAAGGAAAAATATTTGTTGTTTCTTCTGCGACAAATCAGATAGTCTCCTCATTCAAACCGACGCCTAAGGCTTCCTCAACCGGCTTTATCGTTGGCATTTCTAACACAGAAGCTATAGGTATTAGCTATGATAAGGTCGACAATAATAAAGCATATGTTTATAAGATAAATATTTTAACAGGTGAAGTTCTTGCAACAAGAGAAATAGGAGCTAGGGTTGCATTCGTTAACGACACAAACCAGTTGACAGGAAAGGCCCTGGTTAGAGATGAATATGGGACACCTTGGGCATATTTAGACGGGACCCTTGTAAAAATAAGTGCTGACCTTAATTTTCAAATAGTTGGTAAAATAAATGACACATTGGGCAAATTTTCAATTAAAGAGAATTTTGTTTATCTGACAGGTAAAGACATGTTGCGTAGAATACAATATAGATAAAATCTTATATCAATATGTTATTTGTACTAAGGTATAACTATGAAATATCTGAATAAAAAAACTTTAGTTTACCTGAGGGTTCACGCTCTATATTGTCTACCTGATTGATTATAAGTTTTATCTCTGTCTGTAAATAGTTTTGTGCTACTTCATGCAGATGATGTTTTTGAACTTCACTTAAGATTGTATCAGCGACAATATTTAAAACGAAACTATCTATTGCCTTTTGACGAACAACGAACTCGTTTAAACTTCCAAGGTTTTCGAGTTCAGTACGCATAATGATTAAAAAAACCAAACTTGGGATTAACCTGTTATTGGGGAGTATTATTAATTCATTACTTCTGCCGTCTAAAGTTTCTATGATACGATTGTGCGATCCACATTTGCATGTTTTATTGGAAATAGTAACATTATCACCTAACAAATAGCGGATAAAAGGAAAAGCGGTATTGTTTAGATCTGTAATGAGTACTTCATTATCATCATTGAGTTCTATATATACATTTTCTTCCGGAATATGAAGGCTACCTTCTTTGCACTCATATCCAATCAATCCAACATCTTTTGATCCATATTCAACGACTACTCTTATTCCAAATGCTTCCTCTATTATTTTTGTATCTTCTTGTGTGCATATTTCAGAGGTGACCATGCATACTTTTATGCTAGGACATATTTGTTTTAAACATATATCTTTTTTTAATAAATATCGTGAAAAAAGAACAATAGCACTCGTAAAACCATATACATACTCAAAATCTTGTTCCTTGAATTTTTTTATCCACGCATCAAAGATGGTTTCAGACATGTCAAAAACATTAAAACGAATACGATTTAAGATCATATCTTTAACATTTTCTATCAAAACATTTTTACAACCTTTTGGCATCGCATAAAACCGTGCTTCTTTTGACCCTATTGATATTCCGTGCAGATTGAAAAAACGTTTTTTTGCAGCCCAGACTCTTGCTTGAGTTTTATAGTCTTTAGCAAATTTCAAAGGGGTCCCCGTGGTACCAGAAGTGGTGTTAATATATAACGCTTCGGTAGATGAGCTGAGGACATTCTCGTTTTTTTGATACATGCTTCGAGTCATTATCGGAAGGTCATTCCAAGAATTTGGCAGACTCTCTCCTACGGTGTTGTGGTAAAAATTATTATTGCGAAAATGATGTTTTACAATTTTCCATTTAGCAGTTTCCTGCCATTGCAGAAACTCATCTTTATTGTATGTTGATAATCTTTGGATATCTTTGAGTTCATCATTAATATCACAAGAATATTTCCAATTATAAAATTTTTCAAAAAATGAAATTTTCACCAATACCTCCCTTTAAAATAGTACATGCTAGTTATTTTTAGTGATAATTGCCTCTAAACATCTTTGCGCAGTTTTCCCATCCCAAAGTTCCGGGCGTTTTGGTTTTCTAGTGTTTGTTGAAGCGTTTATATACTCTTCTCTAATGCGTGCTACATCATTTCCAACCAAAGCAGACGCACCCCCATGTTCTTGCAAGGTTATTGGCCGTTCTGTATTCCATCTTAGGGTCAGACACGGGGTGCCTAGTACACAACACTCTTCTTGTAATCCACCACTATCGGTCAGCATTGTTTTCGCTTCCATATTTAGCTTGAGCATCTCATGATAATTGATGGGGTGCAATAATACAAGGTTCTGTTCATTCACAACCGTATCCCACAAATCAAAAGCTTGTAATTGTTTCATAGCACGTGGATGAATTGGCCAAACCAATACCTCTTTTATGCAAACTTCTTCGAGTAAAAAACTTATTATTGGAGATAGGACTTCAATTTCATCAACATTTGAAGGTCTATGCATTGTTAAAACTGAAAAACTTTCTATGTCGGAAGGAAGTATAGTCTTCTCGTCTAATAAATTGTCTTGTAAGATATTTTTAACTTCTAAACCTGATGCTTTGATACGATTGGCTTCGAGTGTATCAATCATAATGTTACCAACAAATTTAATACGATTGTCTTCAGTTCCCTCTTTTAAAAGATTTTGTGTTGATAATGGGTCTGGTGTTAATAAAAGATCTGAGAGTCTATCTGTTACAAGTCTATTTATCTCTTCTGGCATATCCATATCACCGGAGCGCAGTCCGGCTTCAATATGACATACTTTAATCTTCTCTTTTTTTGCCGTAACTGAGCATGCCAATGTAGCATTGACATCTCCAACTACGACAACCCAATCTGGTTTTTCACTATGCAGGACTTTTTCAAAATCCACCATTGTATTAGCGACCTGCTGTGCATGAGTACCCGAACCAATGCCCAAATGTATATCTGCATCCGGAATATTTAAGGACTCAAAAAACACCTTAGACATCCGGTCATCATAATGTTGCCCTGTATGGACTAAAATATGTTCCACGTGCTCCACGTTCTCCAGAGCATTATAATCATTGATAGCATGAATAAAAGGAGCAATTTTCATAAAATTTGGCCGTGCTCCAACAATAGATATTATTTTCATTTTATTTCCCAACTTTTTGTAATATTGTAAGCATTTTTTTTGCTAAATTTTTTCTATCATAAGCCTCGGCCAATTTTAGACATCCATTTTGGTACGCTTTGTATTCTTTTACATCATTTTTAAGATGTAGGATTTTTTTGATAAAGTCCTCTTCGTTTTCAGGTTCAAAACAGACCCCTGCATTATATTTTTCAAGAATTTCTTGGGCCTGTCCCTCAACGCCAAGAAGCGTCGGCTTTTGCATAGCAGAAGCTTCAAATATTTTTGAAGGGATAACGGTTTTAAAGGTATCTGACTTCTTTAATGGGGCTAAGGACACATCAGTCAAAGCTAAATATTTGGGGACATCCTCCTTAGTGATAGGATCTAGGAAGGTGATATTATCAAGCTTCAACTCTTTGGCAATTGTAATAATATTCTCCTTCACGGCACCTCCCCCAACAAATAAGAAATGAATCTTTTTATCTGTTATCTTTGCAATTGAACGAATGATAAAATCTAGACTGTGTGCCATTCCATGTGTCCCTATATAGCCAACAACAAAAGCATCACTAAGGCCAAGCTCCTGAAGAAGTTTTTCATCTTTCTCTTGAGGTGAAAATAGTTCAGTATTTGACCCATTGGTTATGACATCTATTTTATCTTTATTTATGCCGCGGTGTACTAGATTGTCTTTAAAAGCATCGGTAACAGCTATTACTCGTGTTGAATCTTTATATAGCCATAATTCGATTTTTTCAAGCCGGTCTAATATTTTTTCATGTTTCATAGCACCCACAGTACGTATAGATTCCGGCCAGAGATCGCGTAACTCAAATATCCAAGGTTTTCTTTTGATTTTGGATAGAGCTGAGCCACTCCATGTTGTAAAAAACTGAGGCGATGTTGCGATGATTACATCTGTTTTTTGAAAGATACCGACGATAAATGCCATAAATGCAAAGCTCATATAATCGAGGACTCTTTTAATAAAACCTTCATTCGCTGTGATGTAACTCCAAACACGTATGACATGGATACCGTCAATATTTTCCTTCTGGAAAAACTTGTTGTTGTATCCAGAATATATTTTTCCTTGAGGGAAGTTTGGCGCGCAGGTTATGATAGTGACTTTGGCACCCGCTTTTACCCATTCTACACAATGTTCATATGTCCGTGTTGCCGGTGCATTTGTCTCGGGTGGAAAATTGTCTGTGATAAATAATATTTTCATAGTTCTTCACTTTTTTCTAAGGAGTCTTTTTTGAGAAATGATTTTATGATTTGCGGCTTACCAGATGATGTGGGTTCGATTTTTCCAACCTCTGTGAAATTTATATAAAAAGAAGGCTCTTGTAAATGCTCCAGTATTGAATCTTTAATGCTATTAAGTACTTCTGACTTATAGTCTTCAGATGGAATGTATAAAAGTTCAATCCCATCAAGCTCTTTTTGCACAATACAGTACTGTTCAATTTCTTTATAATGCTCAAAAATTCCTGTAAATGAATGTACAACCATGTACTTTCCGGAACGTGTTTTAACAAGATCGGTATCACGTCCAATGACTTTTTTTAGAAGTGGGTAGGCCATATCTCTTTTCTTAGGATATTCGTTTTTGGGTAACTTCATTGCTAAGTCACCGATTCGATAACGAATAAGTGGCATGGTATAAGCATCCAAGCTCGTGACTAATACATTTCCCCATTGCCCATCTTCGACATCATTTCC
>Ga0316207_10003819_pt1 | contig 13641 bp, 11 predicted proteins | sample 6weekpyrite_MG_FD_204943 | JGI IMG/M metagenome (GOLD analysis project Ga0316207, IMG submission 204943) | Microbial mat bacterial communities from mineral coupon in-situ incubated in ocean water Damariscotta River, Maine, United States -... | ecosystem: Environmental > Aquatic > Marine >... | reverse complement strand
CATTACCTGTGCCCTGCTATGGCACATCTCCATCAGGGACAGTCCGCCGCTTTTTGGCGCCCTGTCCCATGTGGTAATTCCGATCAGATGGGCAGTGCGATGAACTACCCCGCACATCTCTTGGTGGTCTCAATAAGGGGACAGGGCGCCAAAAAGCGGCGGTCTATCCCCGAGGGAGATGCTCCGTAACAGGGCACAGTCATCGAGCATAAATAACTGTTAACTTCCACTGCTGGCTAAAACCTGACATAACTCTGCATTCCACTCGCGACAAGCCAGGTATTCGAGTAAAATACAGCCTCCATATTTAACAGAAAACACCCACCATGAGCCTGCATACCAGCCATATCAGCAACCTAAAATTACGCCATAAAGGTAAAGTCCGCGACATCTATGACATCGATGATGATCATATGCTGATAATCACCAGTGACCGCATTTCCGCTTTCGATGTTGTTATGCCATCAGCTATTCCAGAAAAGGGTACCATCCTGAATGATGTGACGCGATTCTGGTTAAATAAATTAGAACACATTATTCCAAATCACCTGGCTGATATCCCCCTGGAAGAAATAATTACCGATGAGCAGGAACGTAACGCCGTCGCTAGGCACGCAATGGTGGTTAAGAAATTAAAAGCCCTGCCCGTGGAAGCTATTGTCAGAGGCTATATTATTGGCTCCGGCTGGAAGGACTATCAGAAAACCGGGGCTATCTGCGGTATTAACTTACCCTCCGGCTTGCAAATTGCCGATAAATTACCCGAGCCTATTTACACACCTTCCAGTAAAGCGGATGTGGGTGATCATGATGAAAACATCGATTATGCGGCCACAGAAAAATTACTCGGTGAAGACCTGGCGCGCCTGGTAAAACAGATTAGCCTGAAACTTTATAAGGAAGCCGCAGCGTATGCCCTGGAACGGGGCATTATTATTGCCGATACCAAATTTGAATTTGGCGTCGATAATAATAATCAGCTGGTTTTAATTGATGAAGTTTTAACACCGGATTCCTCCCGTTTCTGGCCAGCCGATCAATACAAGCCCGGCAGTAGCCCAATGAGCTTTGATAAACAGTTTGTACGTGATTATCTTGAAACCTTAGACTGGGATAAGACACCCCCGGGCCCCGAACTACCCCAGGAAATTGTTGACAAAACCGCTGCGAAATATAAAGAAGCACTTGAGAGGCTAACAAAGTCATAGGTCATATTTCATAAGTCTTAAATACAGGCACTTGTGCTTTTTCTTTTGACTTATGACTTACGACTTATGACTTACGACTTTCTTCATGAAAGGCATCTTCATAACAGGCACCGATACCAATGTAGGCAAAACCTACATCGCCTGCCAGATTGCAGCTGAATTAAAATCCCGCGGCATCAATGTAATTCCAAGGAAACCGATTGAAACGGGCTGTGAATTAATTAATGGTATCCTGCACCCCAGTGATGCCGATTTATTATTAAAAGCATCCCAGGCTAACACCTCATTAGATAAAGTTTGTGCATATCGATTCGCGCCTGCTATTTCACCTCAACTTGCTGCTAGAGAATCGGGTAACCCGCTAAGCCTGGATAATCTGGTTTCAGCTTGTACTTATGAAACAGATAATGACAGTTTTCTTATTGTAGAAGGTGCCGGTGGGTTTTATTCCCCAATTTGTGAACTAGGTCTAAATTCAGATCTTGCGGCAGAACTAGACTTGCCTATCGTATTAGTTGCTGAAGACAGGCTTGGTGCAGTCAACCAAACCCTGTTGGCTGTAAAGGCAATTGAGAAATATCAACTTCAAATCAGAGCTATTGTACTAAATAAACATAAGTCGTCTAATCGGAGTGATCAACTTGATAATGCATCTGAAATTAAATGTTTCATAGATTATCCTGTTTATAGTGTTTCTTATAATCAATCTTTAGCTACTGAGTTTTACAATCAAATGTCCAAATATCTGTAGGCATTTCCCTACAAACCTATTCCACTTTATAGAATAGATCTTTTAGGTGTGCCCATCTATTGTTATGTAACAAAATTGTTTTTATATTTATTTTTAACTCGAGGTTTATTTAACATGACTTTTCTAAAAAAATCATTGTATTTGCTAGGTTTAATTTCTTTTTTAACTGCTTGCAGTAGCTCTAGTGGTGGTGGGAACAAAACGGCGACTATCACAGCTGAAAATTCAAAAGACTTAGCTATTGCCGCAACAGAAAGCACTAAACAAGCTATCACTACAGACAGTGCCAACCCTTTTAGTAAATCATCTCCTAATGTTAACTCAAGCAATCTGATATCAAACAAAGTCAGGCAGATTGCATTTGAAGCTACATCTATTGGCACAATTCAAGAAATATGCCCAGGTGGTGGCAGCTATAGTGACAACATAAACGTTTCCCAGTCTTCCGCATCTGCCTCTGGAACCATTATCTTTGATAATTGTGATACTGGAGAAGGCTTCGTTATTTCCGGATCTGTTACCTTTAGTGGTAATGAGAATGGCTTCACAATGAGCTATACAGATTTAACTTATACGGGTTTCGGGCTGTCAGAAACACTTAATGCGACCATAACCTGTACGACAACTAATCAGTCATTTTCTTGTAGCACATCCACTTCTATAACAGGTATTGATGGCCGGACCTATGGCGTGAGCAATGTTTCTGTTTCTGGCAACGACACATCTGGTTACAATGTATCAGCCACAGTTGCCGACCCAACCCATGGCACAATCACTGTCAATGCAACAAGCGTAACATTTGATTGCACTTCACCTAATATCGGTCGCCCTGGTTCTGGCAGCATTACTTTCACATCTAATGGAAAGAGTGGTTCAGTTACTTTTGACAGTTGTAGTTCTTATACGGTTACTGTAGACGGTGTCGGTAATACTTATACCTGGTAATCCTGAATCCAGGTCTTTTCAACCCATTTCTAAATGCATTACAAGTAAAAGAGCACATAACATATTATGTGCTCTTTTACGTTTAAGATATTTGCCCATCATAGCCAGGTATATATAAAATTGCGCCTGGTAAAATTGTCAGCAATTACACATTGATATTTATCAATTATTCTGAATTAATAATTAATAAATAAACGTTTTAAAAATTTATAAACTTCTATATTATAGAAATTCTGAAATTATTAAAAATATAAGGGTTACCTTATGAAGAGTTTTATCTATACCAATTTGGCTATTGCTTGCACTACAACACTATTGATGGCCTGCAGCTCATCAGGCGGTGGTGGCAGTGTCACCGTCCCGGCTGACGCCATCACAATTACACAGGATAACGCATTAACTAAAGCCCAGGATGCTACATCTGCAATTGATAGCGCTTTTGGTGCTTTCTATGATGCTACTGATGTATTCTTTTTTAAAAGCTCATCTGGTACTTTAAGTGGCTCTAAAAATAACAGGCATTTTTCTAATTTTGCCCGAACTATGATAAAGAACAACAAAACGGGCGACCCAATTACCCGTGAGGCCCCGTTTAATGAAACTATAAACTGTGATTCTGGCACAATGAGCATAAATGCTGATATCACAGAAACAAATACGTCTGAATCAGGTAGTGGCACAATAAGCTTTAGCTCTTGCACCATTTTTGGCTCCACTTTAAATGGGTCATTATCTTTCTCATATAGCGATTCGCTTTCAGGTAATAACTGGAAAGGCTCAGGTAAAGACACCGCTAGTAGTTTGTCTATGATAGTTAGCGGCGTAACCCATACTTTCACAAACTTCTCTGATACATGGAGCTATGATGACAGCACCCAAATAGATACAGATAAGACCACACTAAGCTACAGCTCCTCTGTAATAGGCGGTGGCATCCTGATTCAGGACACAACCGCATGGAAAACACGATATACAGATTTATACCCATTTGAAGCAGTAACACTGGTAACCGGGGCTAACGGCTCAAAGTTTAAAATCACGGCACTGGATGAAACTCAATTCAATTTTGAAGTTGATGCTGATGGTAACGGAGCTTTTGAATCTAGCCAGGTTTATGCATGGTCTGTTTTATTTAATACTTTTTAATCTGTAATTTACACATTATAAAAAACAAAAAAAGCGAGCACTGCTCGCTTTTTTTGTTTTAGTAAGGCCAGGTATTAACGAATATCTAACAACTCAACCTCAAATACCAGCGTCGCATTCGGTGGAATAACCCCACCCGCACCGTTTGCACCATAACCCATTTCGGGCGGGATGGTGAGCTTGCGCTTGCCACCAATCTTCATGCCTTTTACACCTTCATCCCAGCCTTTAATTACCTGGCCGACACCCAGTGTAAAACTGAAAGGATCATTGCGATCCAGGCTTGAGTCAAATTTTGTACCGTCGGTTAACCAGCCCGTGTAATGCACCACAACCATTTCAGCGCCTTCACCTGCACCGGCTTCCGCACCTTCACCTACATTTAATTCTTCTATTTCTAATTCAGACATAATTTCTCCAGTTTAATTAATAAAATTTTGTAGGATGGATCAAGCGAAGCGGATCCACCGATTCGATTACCCCCGGTGGATCCGTCACTTACGCTCCTTGATCCACCCTACATGTAATTATTTATGTTGTTCAAAGTATTCATCTTTCATTTTCTTAACCAGGGCACTTAACAATATTAATGCAATTAAATTGGGTATCGCCATTAATATATTAGTTACATCGGCAATATTCCATACCAGTTTTAATGGCACAACCGCACCGACGACAATTAACAATGTATATATCACCCGATAAGGTAGCACCGCTTTTTCACCAAACATAAATTTAACACTGCGGTCACCATAATACGACCAGGCAATGATGGTTGAAAAGGCAAACAACGCCAGACCGCCCCCAACAATTACTGCCCCGGCATCACCTATGGACTGACTAAAAGCATAGGCTGTTAAAGAAGCGCCGGTAACGCTCTCTGGTGCTGTTATATATGCACCGGTCACCACAATTGCAAGTCCTGTCATGCTACAGATGATAAGGGTATCGACAAACGGTTCCATCATCGCCACCAGACCTTCACGCACTGGCTCATTTGTAGTTGCTGCGGCATGGGCCATGGGTGACGAACCTAAACCCGCTTCATTTGAGAACAGGCCTCTTGCAACACCCCATCGTATCGCCTCACCTACCGCGGCACCACCCACAGCCCAGGGATTGAGGGCATGGTTGAAAATAATAAAAAGCGCATCGGGAATTTTTGTATATTCATTAATAAGAACAATAAACGCCACCGATATATAAACGATGGCCATAAATGGCACAATGGTACTGGCAACTTTTGCGATTCGCTTCACTCCACCCAGAATGACCAGCCCTACTAACATCGCCATAACCACCCCAACTAGCCAGTTATAGTTTTTAATTTCCGGTTCAACAAAAACCAGCCCATCGACAACTGAATTAACCTGTACGAGATTACCTATTCCAAAAGAAGCAACCGCGGCGAAAAAGGCAAAAAACATCGCCATGCGCTTCATTTTTAAACCATGTAGCAGGGTATACATGGGGCCACCCGCAACACCGTTCTCATCTATTTCCCTGAATTTTAAAGCCAGTGTACTTTCTGTAAATTTCGTCGCCATTCCCAGAAACGCGGTTACCCACATCCAGAACAACGCCCCTGGGCCACCCAGTGAAATTGCCGTGGCAACACCGGCTATATTTCCTGTTCCCACCGTAGCGGATAGCGCTGTTGATAAGGCCTGGAAATGACTAACATCGCCCTTGTCATCCGGGCGTGCGTATTTGCCCTGTATAATATGCACAGAATGCCTGAAGCCTTTTATCTGCACTAAACCCAGCCGGATAGTTAGGTATAATCCCACCCCAAGAAGTACGACTAGTGTAATCCAGCTACCCCAAAGTATTCCGGCCAGGTCACCACTTAACTCCGTTAGTTGCTCTAACATATTTGTCTCTCAGTTAATTTCATAACGCACAGTAATACGACTCACAATAAATTACAAATCAGGTAAAATATCGATTTTTACAATATAGTGGTTTTAACAAAGTCTTATGGAAAAAATATTTGAAAGCTTTCTCTGGAAAAGTCGCCTGGTCGTATTAGCCGCGGTTATCATCAGCCTGGTTTCAAGCCTTGCCATGTTCTATATGGCATCGGTCGATTCGGCCTATATGATCATCCATTTAATAGATTACCCTTCTCTCGATGATGAAGCTCGACTCGCCTTAAGAAGCACCACCATTACCCATGTTGTTGAGCTAATTGATGGCTACCTTTTAGCCATTGTTTTACTTATATTTGCTTTAGGTCTTTATGAATTATTTATCAGCAAAATTGATGAAGCTGAAAACACAGACAATGCATCACAGGTGTTGGTGATAAACAGCCTGGATGATCTTAAGGCTCGCTTATCAAAAGTAATTGTAATGATTTTAATTGTTAAATATTTTGAGCATGCCCTGGAAATGTCATTTCATACACCATTAGATTTACTCGCATTCTCTGCGGGCATTGCCCTTATCGGCCTGGCACTGTATTTAACTCATGCAGCAGATACAGGCCATAAATAGATAATATCCCATTATTTATTTTCAACCGCTCAGGACCCATCGCCCTCGGTATCAATGCGTAGCCCGGAGGGAGCAAAGCGTAGTCCGGGGATGTATGGCCTTTTATACATCCATAATCTCTGCATCTTAAATATCTTAGGTGATTACACACTACCAGTAGCAGGCATTATGGTAACTTGTGGGTTTTAGAATGCATAAACAGCAATGCATCCCCGGACTACGCTTCGCTCCCTCCGGGCTACGTTACTTCAATTTCTCAACTTTAAATTACCCTGTCAGGGCTCTCCCATATCGTTAAATTTATTCCTGCCCTGCCTCATATAATCAGCTACAAGATACCGCCCATCCATGGGCAAAAAAAAGGGAGGCCGAAGCCTCCCTTTTTTACAACAAATAATTTACAACAAATAAATTTTAGTTTACTTGTAGAAATCAATCATAGTTTCTAATGAAGAAACTTTGATTTTGTCTGCATTACCTGCACTTCCGAATGCTTCGAAACGTGCTTTACAAATTTCTTTCATTGCCGCTGTAGATTCTTTGAGGAATTTACGTGGGTCAAAGTTAGATGGATTTTCCTGCAGGTGACGACGTACAGAACCGGTAGATGCCATACGTAAATCAGTATCGATATTTACTTTACGAACACCTGATTTAATGCCATTCACAATTTCTTCAACGGGTACGCCGTAGGTTTGACCCATGTCACCACCAAAGTCATTGATAATTTTCAACCATTCCTGGGGCACTGAAGATGAACCGTGCATTACCAGGTGAGTATTGGGTAATTTAGCATGAATTTCTTCAATACGGTCAATTCGTAGAACTTCACCTGTAGGCTCTTTTGTGAATTTGTAAGCACCGTGTGAAGTACCAATTGCAATAGCAAGTGCATCCACGTTTGTTTGCTCAACAAAGTCTGCCGCTTCATCAACACTGGTTAGCAGCATATCTAAATCAAGCTTGCCTTCTGCACCGTGGCCATCTTCTTCACCCATTTCACCGGTTTCCAGAGAACCCAGGCAACCAAGCTCACCTTCAACAGAAACACCACCGGCGTGAGCCATTTTTACAACTTCTTTAGTAACTGCAACATTGTACTCAAAAGAAGAAGGTGTCTTCATGTCGGCCATTAAAGAACCGTCCATCATTACAGATGAAAAACCTGACTGTATTGAACGCAAGCATACTGCTGGCTCTGAGCCGTGATCCTGATGCATAACAACAGGAATGTGTGGATACATTTCAATTGCCGCAGAAATTAAGTGACGCAGGAACGGTTCGCCCGCATATGAACGTGCACCCGCAGAACCCTGCATAATGACTGGGCTGTTTGCTTCATCAGCAGCTTGCATGATGGCATGCACCTGCTCCATATTGTTTACATTAAAAGCTGGCATACCGTAGCTGTTTTCCGCTGCGTGATCCAGTAATTGGCGTAATGAGATTAGTGCCATGTTATTTACTCCTTAGGGTTAAGGTTTGTTATTTCAAAAAATTAAATCTACGTTTTTGTCGGCCTGGTTAATCACAACTGATTTACTAACCGGCCTACTATCTAGCTGTTTATAGTCACTGTTCAGGGATGAACTGAGCAGTTACTTTTTTAGTTGGATGTATCGCACACATCACCAATTGTAATCACCTTCATTGCATTCGTGCCACCACCTGAATCACCCAGTGCGTCACCACGGGTAATGATAATACGATCACCATCATCCACTATGCCTTTCTCTTTTAACAGGCAGGCAACAGTCGAGCTGATATTGTAGTCACCCACCTGATCGAAATCGATACTGGTTGGGTAGACACCACGATAAAGCGTTACTTTACGACGTGTTTGCTGATGCCGTGTCATCGCATAAATCGGAATTCCCGAGCTTATACGTGACATCCATAAAACGGTAGAACCCGATTCTGTTAATGCGGCAATCGCATCTACATTTAAATGGTTGGCAGTATACATGGTTGCCATTGCCAGTGCTTCATCAACTCGCCCGAAGGTTAGTTCCATTCGGTGATCAGATATTTTCGCCCTGGGATGCTGTTCGGCAGACTCACAAATACGCCCCATCGCCTCTACCGTTTCAATCGGGTAGTTACCCGCTGCGGTTTCACCTGAAAGCATTACCGCATCCGTACCATCATGAACCGCATTGGCCACATCAAATACTTCAGCACGGGTTGGAATCGAGTTTTCTATCATCGACTCCATCATCTGTGTTGCCGTAATAACCACACGATCCATACTACGGGCTTTTGCTATCAGGTCCTTCTGCACAGCAGGCAATTCAGCATCACCTATTTCAACACCCAGGTCACCTCGGGCAACCATAATAGCATCGGATGCCTCAATAATTTCATCAATACAGTCAAGGGCTTCTGCGCGTTCAATTTTCGATACAATCGCCCCATGCCCACCTGCATCACGCAGTAATTTACGCGCCTGATGAATATCATCCGCCGATTTGGGAAATGAAATGGCGATATAATCGGCTTCAATCTTTGCCGCAGATTTTATATCCTCTTTATCTTTATCGGTTAATGCGGGTGCTGATAACCCACCACCCTGTAGATTAATACCTTTTTTATCTGACAAATAACCACTGTGTGCAACGACACAGTTAATTCTTAAGCCTTCGACTTTCTCAACATCGAGCAACATGCGACCATCATCAAGCACCAGACGATTACCTGGCTTAACATCGCCGGGTAAACTTTTATAGGTTATACCAACGCCATCTTTTGTACCTGCTGCTGGATCTAATTCCGCATCCAGGAAAAACTTATCCCCTTCATTCAGATAAACTTTTCCATCTACAAATCTTTCTGTCCTAATTTTTGGGCCCTGCATATCTGCAAGCACACCTACAACACGATTTAACTTATTAGCTGCAAGGCGCACCATTTCAACGCGCTTTGCCTGTTCTTCATGTGTACCATGGGAATAATTTAAACGCACAACATCAACACCGGCTTTCACAAGTCTATCTATTGTTTGCTGGTTATCTGTGGCTGGACCCAGGGTTGCTACTATCTTAGTTCTACGCAAGGTAGAAACTCCTCTTTGTTTTACTACTCAATTACAATCTACTACTTTTAATTTCACCCGGTAATTCATCGTCAGCCCTTGTTATAAACCGGGGCTGACGACTTTTTAGCGAAACATCAATCTCGAGGCACCTGCCTCATTTAGCATTAACCTTTAGCTCTTTCTTCCAGTATCGCAACAGCGGGTAATTCTTTGCCTTCCAGAAACTCAAGGAACGCACCACCACCGGTTGAAATATAAGAAACCTTGTCAGAAATATTATATTTATCAACCGCGGCTAAAGTATCACCACCACCCGCAATAGAGAACGCAGGAGACTCTGCAATCGCCATTGAAATGGCTTTAGTACCTTCACCGAACTGGTCAAATTCAAATACGCCTACCGGGCCATTCCAGACGATTGTGCCTGCATTTTTAATCACTTCAGCAAGTGCAGCAGCTGAGTCAGGGCCGATATCAAAAATCATATCGTCATCTGCACATTCGCTAACACCTTTTAATGTGGCTTCTGCAGTTTCTGCAAACTCTTTTGCACACACAATATCAGTGGGCACAGGAATTGAACCGCCACGTGCTTTTGCATCAGCAGTTAATTTTTTCGCAGTATCAACCAGGTCTTCTTCATAAAGTGATTTACCTACATTGTGACCATCAGCTGCGATAAATGTGTTTGCAATACCACCGCCAACAATTAACTGGTCAACTACTTTAGATAGAGACTCAAGAACCGTTAACTTGGTAGACACTTTTGAGCCACCCACAATCGCAACCATTGGGCGCGCAGGATTATCCAAAGCTTTTCCTAATGCTTCCAGCTCACCTGAAAGTAAAGGACCCGCACATGCCGCAGGAGCAAATTTTGCTACACCATGTGTAGAAGCCTGTGCACGGTGAGCAGTACCAAAAGCATCCATAACAAACACATCACATAAAGATGCATATTGTTTTGATAATGCTTCATCATTCTTCTTCTCGCCTTTATTAAAGCGACAGTTCTCTAAAACAACGACTTCGCCATCAGCAATTTCAGGTGTCGAATCAAGGTAGTTGCTGATTAATTTAACTTCTTTTCCTAATGCTTCAGTTAAGTAGTTAACAACGGGCATCAAAGAAAACTCTTCTGCAGGTTCGCCCTCAGTTGGGCGACCTAAATGAGACATTAGCATTACTTTTGCACCGGCTTCGATGCAATGTTTTATCGTTGGCATTGATGCTTCAATACGCTTGGCGCTTGTTACTTTGCCATCTTTAACGGGTACGTTTAAATCTTGACGAATTAGCATGCGCTTGCCTGCAAGATCTAAATCGGTCATCTTAATTACTGACATGTTTACTCCTAAAATATAATTTAAAACTATTTTGCCTCAGAGACACAGAGCCCTTTTGGTTGTTGCACCGCATGTGCTAAACCTAAATAAGTTTTTCTCTGTGTCTCTGTGGCGAATCTTTTATCTTTAACGTCACCATCTTATCGCGCATTCATGAGTGCAATGGTGGTATCAATCATACGATTTGAAAAACCCCATTCATTGTCATACCACGAACATACTTTCACCAGATTACCCCCGGTAACTCGGGTTAGTGTCGCATCAAAATTTGATATCGTACTGGTATGATTAAAATCCACTGAGACTAATGGCGCTTCACTATAATCCAGCACTTTGCCATCAGCCGCTTCTTTCATAATGGCATTTATTTCATCAACCGTTGTGTCTCGACTGGCTGTAAAGGTTAAATCGACCAGCGACACATTGATGGTTGGTACACGCACTGCAAAACCATCTAACTTTCCATTCAGCTCTGGCACGATTAAACCAATTGCTGCAGCTGCCCCTGTTTTTGTCGGGATCATCGAGCTGGTTGCTGAACGTGCACGTCGCAAATCAGAATGATAAACATCCGTTAATACCTGATCATTGGTATAAGAATGTATGGTTGTCATTAAACCATTTACAATACCAATTTTGTCGTTAATCGGCTTTACCAGGGGCGCTAAGCAATTGGTTGTACACGATGCATTTGAAATAACCGTATCGCTTGCTTTTAAAATATCGTGATTTACACCATACACAATAGTGGCATCAACACCGTGTCCACCAGGTGCGGAGATAATAACTTTCTTTGCACCACCTTCAATGTGTAAAGAAGCCTTATCTTTACTGGCAAATAAACCAGTACATTCAAGCACTACATCAATACCTAAATCACCCCAGGGTAATTTAGCGGGATCCTGCTCAGCCAACACGTTAATTCTATCGCCATTCACAACCATGTGGTCACCGTCGACATGTACTTCACCGGGGAAACGGCCGTGTGCGGTATCATATTGTGTTAAATGCGCATTAGTGTGCGAATCACCTAAATCATTAATGGCTACGACCTGTACTTCATCGGTACGACCCGATTCATAAATTGCACGCAGGATGTTTCTGCCGATACGCCCGTAACCATTAATAGCAACCTTGATTGCCATGTTTTTTACCTTTTTTATTTGTTACTAAAATTAGTAACAAATGTAATGCGTTATACCCGATTATCGTACTGATAATATTGTTAGGTTTTCCTTTTAAACTTATTTGCTAAATAAATTTATCTTCAGAATAAATCGAATTACATGATTTAAGTGATCAACATAACCCAAAGTCACTGGATTCCAGCTACAAGCATGCTGGAATGACGAATAAGATTAATTATCTTATTCAAAAAAATCACTTGGCAAATAAGTCTAAAGGGCAGAATAAACCACCCTTTAAAACTGTTAATGACTTCGTAGCTCTCACAACGAAGTCATTAATTAAGTGAAGATTTTGTCCGAGAGCAAGGCGGAGGACAATTTTGAGATGTTGAGCGCACGCTAGTGCGTGATCATTCAAAATTGTCCGACAACGCCGCTATCGGACAAAAGCTTCGCTTAATTTAACTAAGTGAAGATTTTTTCTGCTAGCAAGGCGGAAGGAAATTTTGAGATGTTAAGCGCACATCAGTGCGCGATCATTCAAAATTTCCTGACAACGCCGCTAGCGGGAAAAAGCTTCGCTTAGTTTGCTGCTACGTGTTCTACGAAACGTAACATGTTACAGGTGTAACCGTATTCATTGTCATACCATGAAACAACTTTCACAAATGTACCGTCTAATGCAATACCTGCTTCTGAATCAAAGATTGAAGAATAACCACAACCACGGAAATCAGTAGAAACAACTTTTTCATCTGTATAACCTAAAGTGCGGCTCATGTCGCCAGACTCAGATGCCGCTTTCATTGCTGCACAGATATCTTCATATGAAGCTTCTTTATCCAGCTCAACAGTCAGGTCAACAACAGATACGTCAGAAGTAGGTACACGGAAAGCCATACCGGTTAATTTGCCGTTAAGTTCTGGAAGAACAACGCCAACAGCTTTAGCCGCACCAGTTGAAGAAGGAATGATGTTTTCTAAAATACCACGGCCACCGCGCCAGTCTTTCATTGAAGGACCGTCAACTGTTTTTTGTGTAGCAGTTGCAGCGTGAACAGTTGTCATCAGACCACGTTTGATGCCCCACTTATCATTCAGTACTTTAGCAACAGGCGCTAAGCAGTTAGTTGTGCAAGACGCAGCAGAAACAATTGCCTGACCCGCATATTCAGTGTGGTTAACACCGTATACGAACATTGGCGTGCCATCTTTAGAAGGAGCAGACTGAACAACTTTCTTAGCACCCGCATCGATGTGCTTCTGACAGCCTTCTTCAGTCAGGAAGAAACCTGTGCAGTCGATAACGATGTCTGCACCAACGTCACCCCATTTAAGGTCAGCTGGATCACGTTCTGCAGTTAAACGGATTTTCTTGCCACCAACGATCATTGAATCGTTATCAGATGTAACCTCACCTGGGAAGTTGCCGTGAACTGAATCGTACTTAAGCATGTACGCTAAGTATTCTGGATCTAATAAATCGTTAATACCTACGATTTCGATGTCCTGAAAATCATTTGTTACTGCACGGAATACCATACGGCCGATACGACCAAAACCGTTAATACCTACTTTAATAGCC
>Ga0316207_10003818_pt1 | contig 13642 bp, 11 predicted proteins | sample 6weekpyrite_MG_FD_204943 | JGI IMG/M metagenome (GOLD analysis project Ga0316207, IMG submission 204943) | Microbial mat bacterial communities from mineral coupon in-situ incubated in ocean water Damariscotta River, Maine, United States -... | ecosystem: Environmental > Aquatic > Marine >... | reverse complement strand
CCTCTGGCATTTTTGCAATTTTGTCAGCTTTCCAGTCCCAAACAAATGACATGGCCATATGCATATTGCCAACACCACTTTGCATCACCCATACGTCAGGTTTTACATTGTCAGGATAAGCTACTATCTGTTCAGATTCTCCTCGCCATACGGCATCAAAAAAAATCACTAAAATAAACGCAAATGCGATGCCTATCGTACTTCCAATAAGGTTGCCTCTCTGGCTAAATAATGATTTGTATGCCCATTGAAACATCGATTATGCTCCCTGAAAGGCCATAACAGGGTCTGATTTTAAAACAATACGTAGCGGGATTAATGCTCCAATAAAAGCAAAACCCACGCTGGCTGCTAAGGTCTGAATAAAAACTGAAGGTTCAAAGATTCGAATCAAATAAACCGGCGCAGTTGTTTCAATATAGATTGATAAACTTAAAGCCAATATAGTGCCAACGGGTATTGCAACTAAAAGTAATAATAGAGACTGCATCAAAACAGCAGTAAACAGTTTTCCGGATGAGAATCCTAAAGCTTTAAGCACAGCAAAACTTTTCAACCTGCTACGTATGTCGCCATACATTATTAATCCCACCACAAGCATTCCAATAATATAAGCAATACTAACTAACAACCCCATAATCGGACCAAAAAAGAGCTTACCCATATTAATATCATTTTCAGCAAGCCCTGTTGGTGTAATTACATCTACATCAGGTACATTTTTCTCTATTAGTCTGGATACATTATCAGGATCAGCATTTGGGTATAACTCAATTAACATATAACTAAGTAAGGGAAAGGTGCTTAAATCGGGTGCGATTTCAGATTCAATAAATAAATCAAGCATGCCATCGTAATTAATAAAGGCAAAAGGCATCATGAAAGCCGCTTCTCTGGTTATGCCGGATACCTTAAACTCAAAATCTGTAACCAGAAAACTATCACCTAATTTAATATTATATTTTTTTGCTAATGATTCATCTATGACAATATCTTTGCCATTTTTAATTTCATTACCATAAATAATTGACGATGGTCCTCCCTTAACATCATAAACCAGAACATAAACAGGTGTGCGGATGTTGTTTTTGTTATAAATAATCGGCACTGCAGTGATTGGATGGGCGGTTTTCACTCCTTTGACTAATTCTACATCGCCTCGGGACAGTTGAGGAATAGATGAACGAACGGCAATAAAATTTGTGACGCCTGATTGTGTTACCACAAGATCAGCATTACGCTTCAGTACGATATTTTTTAACTGGTAATATTGACCTTGCTCAAAGCCTTCAATAACAAGAATGACCGCAATTACCATGCCTACCGCAATAGCAGTTAATAATGAACGCATTTGATCTAACTGAAATTGTCGCCATGCTAATTTAATCACAAAACAATTCCCTTTTATGAACTGAAGTCATATTCATATGTCATCACATAATATATTTAATTAGCGCTATCGACATCCCTGCTTATGTTAAGAGAATTAAATGGTATTCATACAGCAAATAACACATCCCTTTCTGGTTTAATTTACGATTAAACAGCAATATTTTAAGTCTGGCAAACTATTTAGCATCTTCAAGTCATTTTTACTTATTAGATGGATTTATTTACCGCGTATTATGTTCTTCGAATGTATTCATCATGAATAAAAAATAATGATTTTCATTTATAAATGATTATATGCTTATGATATTTTAAATATTTGCTGGTTTTCCATGTAACATAACGAGTGTTGCGAGGATTTCTGCTAAAACATTGCCGTAATACCCCAGGAGTGACATCAAGATATCGAACTCTCAGCAGAAAAATACTGGTTAGCTACCTGAATAGTCTTAATGTTGTAAAATTTAGCAGAAATATACCTATTTGGATTACATATACTAAGGAAAATATTTATTAATTTCTCAAGTCGTAAGATTAACAACCGATATTTAATAATGTAGTGTATATTATATTAATTAAAGCGCTTTGATTTATAAGGATGATAAGAATGCGCATAAAACAATTAGAATTAAATTCTGTGGCAGGAACCATTCGACTATGCCGCACTCCAATATTTACAGCTATACCTCTTTTTATTCAGAACACAGGAATTTGTCATGAATAATAAAAATGACCACTGGCGAATTAAATGGTTTAGCGCCCCATTAATGAAATTATTTCGTAAGGTCACACCTACGATGTCACGCACTGAGCAAGAAGCACTCGAAGCCGGTTCTGTGTGGTGGGATGGTGAGCTATTTAGTGGTAAGCCAAAATGGAACAAATTACTTTCATTAGCCGCGCCTGTATTAAGTAAAGAAGAGCAGGCATTTTTGGATGGACCTGTAAATACATTATGTAACATGCTGGATGACTGGCAAATTACCCAGGAAGAAAAAGACCTTCCTGAGGAAATATGGCAATACATTAAAGATAATGGCTTTTTTAGCATGATTATTCCCAAGCATTATGGCGGCCTGGAATTTTCTGCCTATGCACATTCTCAGGTTGTTATGAAGATATCAACACGTAGTATCTCTACGGCTGTTACTGTCATGGTACCTAACTCATTGGGCCCGGGTAAATTACTACTTGAATACGGTACTGAACAACAAAAGGATCACTATCTACCTCGCCTGGCTAAAGGTGATGAAATCCCCTGTTTTGCCTTGACCAGTCCACAGGCAGGCAGTGATGCGGGAGCAATCCCCGATTTTGGTATTGTCTGTAAAGATAAGTTTGAGGGTAAAAAAGATGTATTGGGAATTCGCCTGACCTGGGATAAACGTTATATCACGTTAGGGCCAGTCGCCACATTATTAGGATTAGCATTTAAACTTTATGATCCCGATAAGCTTATTGGGGATGAAGAAGAACTTGGAATTACACTTGCCTTAATTCCGACAGATACTAAAGGCGTAGAAATTGGTAATCGCCATTTTCCGTTAAATATGGTTTTTATGAACGGCCCTAATAGCGGGAAAGATGTTTTTATTCCAATGGATTGGGTAATCGGTGGTGTTGAACAGGCCGGTCAAGGCTGGCGCATGTTAATGGAATGCTTGTCAGATGGTCGTGCTATTTCTCTTCCTGCCCTGAGTACAGGTGCAGGAAAACTCGCCTGTCTCTCTGTTGGTGCTTATTCTCGCGTACGACAACAATTTAAAATGCCGATTGGTAAGTTTGAAGGTGTTGAAGAGGCTCTCGCCCGCATTGGTGGTCTAAGTTATATGATGGATGCATCACGTTCATTAACGTTAGTGGCTTTAGATAACGGTGAAAAACCTTCTGTTATATCAGCGGTGGTTAAATACCATTTAACGGAAAGTATGCGTAAAGTGGTGAATGATGCTATGGATATTTTAGGTGGTTCAGGAATTTGTCTGGGACCTAAAAATATTATCGGTCGTGCATATCAGGCGATCCCTATCAGTATAACGGTTGAAGGCGCCAATATACTTACTCGTTCTATGATTATATTTGGTCAGGGAGCTATTCGAAGCCATCCTTACATTTATAAAGAGCTGGAATCACTTTCTGAACACGACGAAAATGAAGCCTTAAAGCAGTTTGACCGAGCATTATTTGGTCATATGCAATTTTTTATTAGAAATACCATACGCTGTTTTTTTCATGGTATTACCAATGCTGTATTTATTCGTGCACCCGCAAAAAGAAAACTTAAACGTTATTACAAACAGGCTTCCCGTATGAGTACCGCTTTTGCTTTAGTAACAGATGTATCATTAATGATGTTAGGTGGTTCACTAAAAAGACGTGAAAAAATATCCGCCCGCCTGGGTGATATTTTAAGCCACTTATATTTATTATCTTCTGTTTTAAAACATTACCAGGATCAAGGTGAACATGAATCTGACTTGCCACTTGTTGAATGGGCATGCCAGTATAATTTACAACGAATTCAAACGGCTTTTAATGGTTTTTTGCATAACTTCCCTAACCGCCCTGTTTCATTATTATTACGCTGGGTTATTTTTCCATGGGGCCGATTGTATGCGCCACCAAATGATCAACTTGGACATAAAATTTCAGGCTTGTTAATCAATCCATCAGAAACACGGAACCGACTTACTCAAGGTGTTTTTATTCCTGAAAATGAAGAAGAAGCAGTGAGTCAACTTGAAGTGGCATTACGAAAAGTTGTAGATGCCGAACCCATAGAGAAAAAAATTCGCCAGTTCCAAAAAGAGTTTCGACCTGCTTACCAGGGCTATACTGCAATGATAAACGCTGCTGAAAAAGAAGGTGTGATCGACAAGGAAGAATCATTAATTTTACAACATGCTAATGATGCGCGAAATAAAGTAATCAGCGTTGATGACTTTACGTTTGATTTAAATCGAAAATAATCAGGTAACAAACATGGATAATCCTCAACTGACCAAGAGTTTAGCAAAACCCGTTTATATTGTTGATGGTAGCCGCACCCCCTTTTTAAAAGCACGAGGCAAACCCGGTCCCTTTGCTGCAGTTGACCTTGCTTTGGGTTGCGCTCGTCCACTCATGGCTCGTTTACCTGTAACTCCCGAACAACTTGATGAAGTCGTCATCGGTTGTGTTATGCCGGGGCCCGATGAAGCCAACATTGCCCGGGTAATAGCATTACGTTTAGGTTGTGGTATAAAAGTCCCTGCCTGGACAGTACAACGCAACTGCGCCTCGGGTATGCAAGCTCTGGATTCTGCAGCAAAAGATATAGCACTTGGTCGGGCAAATTTAGTATTAGCCGGTGGTGTTGAAGCAATGAGTCATGCACCTGTTCTGTTAAATAATGAGATGGTTGGCTGGCTTGGACGCCTTGCTATGTCAAAAAAACCGCTGGATAAACTTAAAACCTTTGCTGCTTTACGTCCCCGACATTTAAAACCCATTATTGGTTTATTACGTGGTTTAACTGATCCTGTAGTTGGCTTATCAATGGGACAAACAGCAGAAAACCTGGCTCATCGATTTAATATTGATCGTTTAATGATGGATACATTTGCAGTTCAGAGTCATCAACGATTAGCGGCTGCACAAGAAGCGGAATTGCTCGATGAAATAGAAGCTTTATATGATACAGCAGGACATAGTTATTTGAGTGATGATGGTGTCCGTAACGATTCGTCTGTAGAACGGTTAGCGAAATTAAAACCGGTTTTTGATCGCCATTTTGGCAATGTAACTGCAGGTAATAGTGCTCAAATTACCGATGGTGCTGCCATGTTATTACTTGCAAGCGAAGAAGCCGTTAAAGAGTACAAACTGCCTGTTTTAGGAAAACTCATAGACAGTCATTGGGCAGGCCTTGAACCTGCACAAATGGGCCTTGGCCCGGTTCATTCAGTTACACCTATATTGAAACGTAATGAATTTTCACTGGGTGATATTGATTACTGGGAAATTAATGAAGCCTTTGCTGCCCAGGTTTTAGCCTGCCTGGCTGCATGGCAGGATGAAGACTACTGCAAAAATGAACTTCAGCTAGAAACGGTATTAGGTAAGCTGGATCAAAGTAAACTTAACGTTGATGGTGGTGGTGTAAGCATTGGCCATCCTGTTGGTGCAAGTGGTGCCCGTATTGTTTTGCATCTGTTAAATGTTCTTCAACGAAATAAAGCGAAACGAGGCATTGCAAGTCTTTGTATTGGTGGTGGCCAGGGTGGAGCTATGCTACTTGAACGTGCCTGACTTACATAAAGTAAAATTACTGAGTAATAATTATGGCTAAAAATAAATATAAAAACTGGAAAGTTATACATGATGATGATGCTATCGCCTGGTTACATTTAGACGTTCCCAAAAGTAGCGCTAATGTACTAAATGAAAAGGTTCTTATCGAGTTAGATAAAATCATCAAAGAATTATCTGAAGAACTCCCCAAGGGTGTTGTTATTTTATCAGATAAAGATAGCGGGTTTATTGCTGGTGCAGATATTAATGAGTTCACCACGTTTGAGTCAGAACAAGCCGCATTAGTAAATATTCAACGGGCACATGATATTTTTTCTAACATTGAAAACCTTAAATGCCCTACTGTTGCTTTAATTCACGGCTTTTGTTTAGGTGGCGGAATGGAGCTTGCCCTCGCCTGTCGTTATCGCATTGCAGAAGAAGACTCATCTCGTTTGGGTTTACCAGAAGTTAAATTAGGTATTCATCCTGGTTTTGGTGGAACAGTTCGCAGTATAGAACGTATGGGCAGCTTCGCAGCATTAGATTTAATGTTAACAGGCCGTACATTAAAAGCACGCCAGGCTAAAAAAGCAAAATTAATAAATTTTGCAGTCCCTGAAAGACACTTGCTTACTGCGGCTAAACAGACTGTTCTTAATCCGCCTAAAGTGGCCGCATTGCCATTTTGGGAGAAAATCGTAAATTCAGCACTGCTACGGCCATATGTTGCTAAAATATTAATTAAAAAAGTCTCAGCTCGAGCGGCACGCGCGCATTACCCGGCCCCATACGCCATTATAGCTTTATGGCAAAAACATCTTGGCAACCGCAGTCAAATGTTAAAAGAAGAGGCATCTTCTATTGCTCATTTGCTGCTGGGTAAAACGGCGCAAAATTTAATTAGAATATTTAAGTTAACAGATAAACTTAAAGCTTTGGCAAAAGATAAATCTGTTTCCATTAAACATATCCATGTTATTGGCGGTGGTGTCATGGGGGGAGATATCGCAATTTGGTGTGCATTACAGGGATATGATGTAACACTTCAGGATCAGCGACATGAAACACTTGCAGCTGTAATTAAACGTGCGCTTAAATTATATAAAAAGATCCTGAAACAAAAACGTCTGGTTGTCGATGCGTTAGATCGCTTAACTCCGGATATTAAAGGTAATGGCCTGGCAACTGCTGATGTTGTGATTGAAGCTATATTTGAGGATGCTGAAGTTAAATGCAATTTATTTAAAGACATTGAACCTAAATTAAAACGTACTGCTATTATTGCAACTAACACCTCCAGTATTCCACTTGAACAATTAACCGCTTCATTAAAAAAACCAGAACGCCTGGTTGGCTTGCATTTCTTTAATCCGGTTTCAAAGATGCCATTAGTGGAAATTGTTGTTGGTGAGAAAACCAGTAAAAAAGCACAACAAGTAGCCATCAACTTAACGAAAAAAATAAAAAAATTACCGTTACCTGTTACCAGCACTCCCGGCTTTCTTGTTAACCGCATACTTATGCCTTATTTAACTGAAGCAGTGAAATTATTTGAAGAAGGTGTACCGATTAGCGTGATTGATAAAGTCGCACTTGATTTTGGGATGCCAATGGGCCCAATTGAACTGGCTGATACGGTTGGGCTCGATATCTGTCTGCATGTCGCAGAAAATTTAGCAGAGTCTATGCCGATCACAGTATCTGAACATTTACGTGAGCTTGTTAAGAATAAAGTATTAGGTAAAAAAACAGGGCAAGGTTTTTATACTTTCAAAAAAGGAAAAAAAGTAAAACCTGCAACACCAAAGAATTATGTGCCACCAACTGACATTAAAGAAAGACTAATTTTACGTCTGATAAATGAAACAATGGCATGTTTTCGTGAAAAAGTAGCCGGCTCTAAAGATCTTATTGATGCAGGCATTATCTTTGGCACAGGTTTTGCTCCGTTTCATGGTGGCCCATTGCAATATGTTAAAGACCGAGGGCAAGAACAGGTAATAATAGCACTGGAAAATTTAGAAAAAATTCATGGTCCGCGTTTTAAACCGGATGACGGCTGGAAAACTATTACAGTAGATTAAATTATGAATAACAATCAAAATTATATTACTCCTGTTGCAGCGAATAATCTTTCTGACTTATTTTATGAGCGAGTGAAACGTTCAGCAAATAAAGTCGCGTATCGATATTATAATGAGGAAAACGAATCATGGCAGGAATTAAGCTGGCATTCTGTTTCCAAACAAGTAGAACGCTGGCATGCCGCATTTCGTCGTGAGGGATTAGCTAAAGGCGATCGTGTTGCGATTATGATGACTAATTGCCCTGACTGGGTGGTGTTTGATCAGGCTGCTTATAGTTTAGGTTTGGTTGTTGTCCCCATCTATACCAATGATCGTACAGATAATATTCGTTATATACTTGAAAATGCGGATGTAAAAGTTTTTTATATTGAAGATCCCTCTCGATGTACTGCATTATTATCAGATGATATTCAAATTGCTAATATCTTACGAATTGTTACTGACAAAGCGATTGGTAATTATTCCAACCCCCTTCTTGTGCAAACTGAAAACTGGCTTCCTTCATATACCGAAACGATGCAACGGGTAAATATCGAACCCGCTGATCTCGCAACAATCGTTTATACCTCAGGAACAACAGGTAAACCTAAAGGTGTAATGTTAAGTCATAATAATATTTTTATAAATGCATACTCAGCTGCTACTTTTGAATATTTTTCTGAAGATGATGTTTTCCTTTCATTTCTGCCTTTATCTCATATGTTTGAAAGAACCGCGGGATATTATATGCCAATGGTTATCGGGGCGGAGATAGTCTATGCCCGTTCCATTGAAAAATTAGCAGAAGACTTAATAAATATCTCACCGACTATATTAGTCACTGTGCCAAGAATTTTTGAACGTGTTTACAATAAAATACATGAAAAATTATCGAAAAAATCACCTGTTGCCCAGGCTTTATTTAAATCTGCGGTAAATATAGGCTGGTATCGTTTTTTAGTGCAACAAAAGCGTCAAAGCTGGCACCCCAAATTATTATTATGGCCAATGTTAAAATTCCTGGTGGCAGGAAAAATTCTCGCTAAACTGGGTGGCCGGCTTCGCCTTGCTGTTTCTGGTGGGGCTGCATTAGCACCGGAAATTGCAAAAACATTTATTGGTCTTGGATTAACTATTTCTCAGGGTTATGGTTTAACAGAAACCAGCCCCATTGTTTCATCAAATAAGCTAAATAATAACGATCCCTTTAGTGTGGGCCAGACACTGGATAATGTTGAAGTAAAACTCGGTGAAAACGATGAGTTATTGATTAAAGGCCCTGCGGTAATGTTGGGATATTGGCAAAATGAAAGTGCAACAAAAGACGCTATTGATCCTGACGGATGGTTTCATTCCGGAGATAAAGCAAAAATTGAAAATAATCATATTTATATTACCGGACGCATAAAAGAAATTATTGTTTTATCGAATGGTGAAAAGGTTCCTCCTTCTGATCTTGAACTGGCAATTGGTAGTGATGCCTTATTTGAACAGATTATTGTGTTAGGTGAAGCTAAACCATTCCTTACTGCAATTATTACAATGGAGCAAGAGAACTGGAAAACATTTGCAGAAAGTCTCTCTGTCCCCTCTGATGAGTCATCGTTACAACTTGATAATGTAAAAAATGCTTTCTTAAAACGAATTAACAGGCAATTAGAGGGCTTTCCTGGTTACGCTAAAATAATTAGAGTTCATATGGTTATAAACCCATGGACAATTGAAGATGGATTGATAACCCCGACTTTAAAGATTAAAAGATCAAAGATTCACGAGAAGTACGCGAAAGAAATTACTGCTCTTTATCATGGTCACTAATATAAATAAACAACCTGAAATAAGAGTATTGCCTATGCCTTCTGATACAAATGCAGCAGGTGATATCTTTGGTGGCTGGTTAATGTCCCAGGTTGATGTTGCGGGTAGTATTGCTGCGCACAGGTATGTCGGAAATCGGGTTGTCACTGTTGCGGTAAATGAATTTGTCTTTATTAAACCTGTGCTGGTCGGAGATTTAGTCAGTATTTATGCCGAGATAGACCATGTAGGTAATAGCTCTATTCGTATATCACTAAATGTTATTGCTGAGCATGAACGTGGGAAAGAAAATGCTCAACAAGTGGCCAGAGCGCTTTTGACTTATGTGTCATTAGATGAAAATCAACAACCCAAAAAAATTAAAAAACAGTAAAGAGCTCATTGAATTTTGTTACGTATTTGCAAAACCTGACAACAGCTTAACAATTTATCTGTTTAATATTGTATAGTTTATTGACCCCCGAAATAGAATATATACATTATGAGTTTACCCTTCGATAGTCAAAAATTAAGATATTTTGTTCCTCTCTCTGAAATATCAGCTGATAACTTTAATGAGTTAGTAAAAAATATCAATATTGAAGTTTTAGCCAAAGATAAAAAACTATTTAGTCGTGGTGATGAGGATAATTTCACCTATTATTTATTAAGCGGTGAAATAAAATTTGTTGACGCTGATTTTAATGAAACCCTGTTAAGTTCAAAATCACAAAAATGTCGTTTTCCACTTGAACAAACTAAGCCCCGACAGAAAACGGCTATCTGTAAAACTGACATTCATTTTTTTAAAATTGATAATGATTTGCTGGATATTTTATTAACCTGGGATCAAAATAAAAATTACATCGTTAATGAAATTGGTACTGAAAAAGGTGATTCCTGCGAGCATGACTGGATGACCCGGGTTTTACAACTTGAAATTTTTCATAAAATCCCCCCTGCCAATATTCAGGCAATGTTTCAACGTATTCAGTTACTAGCCGTGAAAAAAGATGATGTCATTATTAAACAGGATGATGAAGGTGATTATTTTTACATTATAAAGTCAGGTAGTTGCAGAGTAATAAGAAATGGGCAGGAAACAGGTAATAAAGAAGTGAAAATTGCAGATCTTGAAGCTGGCAATAGTTTTGGTGAAGATGCTTTAATTACAAACACACCGAGGAATGCCACTGTTATAATGAACACAGATGGTTCATTGATGCGTTTAGCCAAAGAAGATTTTATTACATTATTAAAAGAACCGATTCTTAAAACGGTCAATTTTACCGAAGCAAAAGATATGGTTAAGGAAGGAGCCATTTGGCTTGATGTACGTTTACAAAGTGAACATAGTTACAGGAATATTCCTAACAGTTTAAATATTCCGCTTTTTCTGTTGCGCTTAAATGCCGATAAATTATCTCATGAACACACGTATGTTACTTATTGTGATACGGGTAGCCGGAGTTCTTCAGCATCTTTTATTCTTAATGAGCGCGGTTATGATGCCTGTGTACTTGAAGGTGGTTTAAATGCTATATCAAGTAACAACACTGAAAATGTTGCTTAATTAAGCTCCGCAAACATTTTATGCAGGCTGACCAAACAAGTTAAAATAATTACTGGTTGTTATTTTTGCAACATCTTCTACTGAAATATTCCGTAACTCTGCAATTTTTTCAGCCACTTGTACAACGTATGCAGGTTGATTACTTTTTCCTCTGAAAGGTACAGGGGCTAAATAAGGTGAGTCTGTTTCAACTAACATTTTATCCTGCGGAACATTTTTCGCGACTTCCTGTAAAGCTAAAGCATTTTTAAATGTCACTATACCTGAGAATGAAATAACAAAATTTAAGTCCAAAGCTTTTTGCGCCACCTCCCAGTCTTCAACAAAGCAATGCATGACTCCACCAACCTCATCGGCTTTTTCTTCTTTTAATATTCTAAGCGTGTCTTCAGTTGCATCACGCATGTGAATAATTAAAGGTTTACTGGTTTCTCTGGAAGCTGCAATATGACGACGAAAACGATCGTGCTGCCACTTTAAGTCACCTTCACTTCGAAAATAATCAAGTCCCGTTTCACCGATTGCAACGATATCTTTATCATCAGCCAGCTTAATCAGTTCATCTACAGCTGGATCATGTCCTTCGGTTTCATTTGGATGTACACCTACAGATGCAGAAATAAAGTCATATTGTTTTGCGGTACCGATCACATCATTGAAATTATTCATGTTGATAGAGACACATAACATATGACCTACCCCAACTTCATTTGCGTAAGATAAGGCATTTTCAAGTTTATCGTCGTAGTCTGTTAAATCGAGTCGATCAAGATGGCAGTGAGAGTCAACCAGGAACATATTTTATCCAGTTTCTTATTTATCAATATCTAAAACTAAAATCGGGCTAAAAGCCCGACTACAAATTATATTTTACAATAATTTTTATTACATTGTGTGGGTTTGACGATCAGATTTTAATGCACCGGCTAAATAAGTTTCGATTTTGGTTCTGGCAGCCCCACCATCTTGATCGCTAAACTGAACACCAATACCCGCTGCGCGGTTACCTTGAGCACCTTTTGGGGTAACCCAAATAATTTTTCCAGCAACAGGGAGTTTTTCAGTTTCTTCCATTAAGGTGAGCAGCATAAAGACTTCATCACCTAATCCATAGCTTTTGTTAGTTGGGATAAATAGCCCGCCATTTCTTACAAAAGGCATATAGGCCGCATAAAGCGCACTTTTATCTTTAATTGTCAGGGATAGAATACCTTGTCGTCCCACGGGTGCATTCATAATTTAATCCTGTTTTTATCCTGGATAGGATGACGTTATTTATAATTTTAGCAAATATTACTTTTGCCGTTTTAAACCGGACCAGTGTAATAACAGTCCTTCAATTAACATTAGTTGATTCGCTGACGTATCACTTAATCCTATTGTATCGTTCAATCGATCTAACAAGCCATAAATTGACTTCAAGTCTACCTGTCCTGCCAGTTTCTGCAAGGTTTTCGAATAATCCGCGTTAACCATACTTTCTGTGTGCCCACTTTGCTGATAACGAATCATATCTAATAACCAGCTGCTTACCCAGTTTAACGGCAGGTTTGACTTAATCTTAAACCCTTCTTTTAACCAGATGGCTGCACTTTCAAGCGCATCTGCCTGTCCATTGGCGAGTTCCTGCCAGTTAGTAAATAGTTTGTCACGTAAGCTCAAGCCTTCATCTTCTGCCATTGCCATTGCGGCAAGCGGAGCACCGCCACTTAATTTGAGTACTAAGTCGGGATTGGGCATTGATTGTTGAGTGAGCCACTGCAAACTCTGCTCTTGAGAAGGCAAATCAAAACGTATCATCTGCGTTCTACTCCTAATTGTTGCCATTAAGCTCGATGGTTTATCCGAAATTAAGATCAAAATGGTATTTACGGGTGGTTCTTCGAGTGTTTTTAAAAGGCTATTACTTGCGTTTGCATTCAATGTATCAGCGGGTGAAATAATGACCACCCGATAGCCCTTACTATGGCCTGTTAATGACAGCTTTTCGATTAACTCACGAACCTGATCCACTTTAATTGCTTTGCCCTCTTCTTCAGGTATAAGGCTCAGTAAATCCGGATGTGACTCTGCCTGAATTAATTGACAGGCTTTGCATTCACCACAAGCTTTATCTGCTAAAGGCTGTTCACAAATGAGCCAATGCGCAAAGTGGATTGCAAAGGCATATTTACCAATACCTGAAGCACCATGAAAAAGTAAACCATGTGCGAGACGTTTATTTTGTTGGCTACTCGTCAGTTTTTGCCAGGTCGATGCTTGCCAGGGAAACATAAATTAAACCAGCTTCTCGAGTACAGTTTGAATATCATTTTGCACATCAGCTATCGAAGGTGATGCATCAACAACATGGTAACGTTCAGGTTGTGCTGCGGCACGGGATAAATAGGTATCACGTACTTTATTAAAAAAACCGTGCTTTTCCAGTTCAAAGCGGTCAGGCTCACTTCGTTTACCTGCACGTTCTAAACCAACATCAACCGGCAAGTCTAAAATCAAGGTCATATCAGGGCGAAGTTCTCCTTGAACCCATTGTTCAAGT
>Ga0316207_10003817_pt1 | contig 13646 bp, 13 predicted proteins | sample 6weekpyrite_MG_FD_204943 | JGI IMG/M metagenome (GOLD analysis project Ga0316207, IMG submission 204943) | Microbial mat bacterial communities from mineral coupon in-situ incubated in ocean water Damariscotta River, Maine, United States -... | ecosystem: Environmental > Aquatic > Marine >... | reverse complement strand
TGGGCCTGTGTCTCGGACAGACGATAACCACCTTCCACCATGCCAAATTCTGCGGCCAGGCCTTCTGGACGGGACATGTCGGTATCGGCGCGTTCAAGCATGCCACTCACCGCACCCAGCGGCCAAATCTTGCCCATCAAACCGGCCTTGGCTTCAGCCGGGCTGGCTGAGGCCTTAATCAAGGCAATCACTTCATCAATGTTGGCCAGCGATACCGCCAGGCCTTCCAGAATATGGCCACGTTCACGCGCCTTGCGTAGATCAAAAATAGTACGACGAGTCACCACCTCACGGCGATGACGAATGAAGGCTGCCAGCATTTGCTTCAAATTAAGCAGCTTGGGCTGACCATCGACCAGGGCAACCATGTTGATGCCAAAGACATTCTCTAGCTGGGTGTAACGGTAGAGGTTATTCAGTACCACCTCACCCACTTCACCACGACGCAATTCGATTACCATGCGCATGCCGTCTTTATCAGACTCGTCGCGCAGCTCGGTAATGCCTTCAACTTTTTTCTCTTTCACCAGCTCGGCAATCTTTTCCAGCAGATTGGCCTTGTTCACCTGATATGGCAGCTCGGTGATGATGATGGTTTGTTTGTCCTTGGCCTCGTCAATCTCGATTTCACTACGAGCACGCAGATAGATACGACCGCGGCCGGTGTAATAGGCCTCCTGAATGCCCTGAGCACCATTGATAAAGGCCGCCGTGGGAAAGTCAGGACCAGGCACGTATTCCATCAGGCCGGCAATATCTAGATCAGGATTATCCACCAGAGCAATACAGGCGTTGACGATCTCGGTGAGGTTGTGCGGCGGGATATTGGTGGCCAGACCCACAGCGATACCGGCAGAGCCGTTAATCAGCAGATTGGGCAGACGGGTCGGAAACACGGCCGGTTCATGTTCAGATTCATCGTAGTTGGGAATAAAATCGACCGTTTCTTTATCCAGATCAGCCAGCAACTCGTGGGCGATCTTGGCCATGCGTACTTCGGTGTAACGCATGGCAGCGGCAGAGTCACCATCAACCGAGCCAAAGTTACCCTGGCCATCGACCAGCATGTAGCGCATCGAGAATGGCTGCGCCATACGAACAATAGTGTCGTAGACAGCAGTATCACCATGGGGGTGATATTTACCGATAACGTCACCCACCACACGGGCAGACTTTTTGTAAGGTTTGTTCCAGTCGTTACCCAATACGCTCATGGCGTAGAGCACGCGGCGGTGAACCGGTTTCAGACCATCTCGCACATCCGGTAGAGCACGCCCCACGATTACACTCATGGCGTACTCCATGTACGACTGCTTCATCTCCTCCTCGATAGTAATCGGGAGGACTTCTTGAGCAAAATCAACCATGGATTATTTTAGTGCCTTTATCTTTAAAAACTGCTTTATCTGCAACCTGCCCAACCCCAGACTGGCAAGCTACAAGCCCCTCTTATATTAAGGAGCAAAGCTTAGCACACTCCTAAGGCTTCAGGCACGCTTTTATAGCCCTAAGCCATTGTAAAGCTAGCCTTTCATCATTTCGGCCATCTTCGCGGCTGTCGGAGCCTCCACCACGCCCCGTTCAGTGACAATCGCATCCACCAAATCAGCTGGAGTAACATCAAAAGATGGGTTCCAGGCATGCGCGGCATCAGGGGCAATTCGTGTCCCTGCCAGACTCAAAACCTCGTCCTGGGGACGCTCTTCGATTGGAATCTGGTCACCACAGGTGATGGCCATATCCACTGTTGAAGTAGGTGCAACCACCATAAACTTAACCCCATGATGCCTGGCGTTGACTGCCAGCGAATAGGTTCCAATTTTATTGGCAACATCACCATTGGCGGCAATGCGATCCGAACCCACTATTACCCATTTGACCTTGCCTTGTTTCATCAGCGTAGCAGCTGCACCTTCGGCGATCAGCGTAACGGGGATATTGTCTTCCACCAGCTCCCAAGCGGTTAGACGTGCGCCCTGCAACCAGGGACGTGTCTCATCAGCAAAAACATGATTGACCTTACCCGCAGCAAAAGCAGCACGAATCACCCCCAGGGCAGTCCCTACACCTCCCGTAGCCAAGGCCCCGGCATTACAATGGGTCAGCACGGCACAGGGACCATCGATCAATCCAGCACCCAGTTCAGCCATCTGAAGATTGGCAGCAACATCGTCTTCGTGAATCAGCTTGGCCTCGGCCAGCAAGCACTCCACCGGACTACCCTCTATCCCGGCCAACATCGCCTTCATCCGATCCAAGGCCCAGAACAGATTGACCGCTGTTGGACGAGACTCAGCCAATACCTTGAAGTCTTCCTCGATCAGGTTTTTCCAACGTTCGCTGGACTCGGTATAGCGCTGCTGCGCCGCCAGCACCACACCATACGCTGCAGCAATACCAATCGCCGGCGCGCCACGGACCACCATGTCACGTATCGCCTGAGCCACACCCAGGGCATCAGAAAAAGTAATCCACTGCTCCAGGCGCGGCAACAAGCGCTGATCCAGCAGCTTTAGCCCGTCTTCACTCCACTCAACCGCTCTGATATTGTCGTAATCCTGAATCGACATACTGCTAACTCCGGCAAAAGATAGGCATGATACCGAGTTATCCAATTCAGGCCAAAACATCTATTTAACTGTTACATGTTTCCGGCCGATAATTCATAAAAGGACTTGAAATACGGGTGGATGCCATGACCAAAAAAATGTTTAAACAGTTAGTAATTAGCGCAGCTCTGGCCATTCCCGCAAATTATGCCATTGCTACCACACCCGGCCTGTGGGATGGTCCCTCCTCATCACCACAGCAATCCTTGCACGTCCCAGAAAATGAATTACAACAAGGCAGTTTTGAATACGTCTCACTCAGCCCTGTCTATTTTGATAGCGACAAAGCCACACTGACGCGCGAAGGTCAGCAAGCCCTTGATGCCGCCAGTGAATATTTGCATAAACACGCCAACATCAGACGCATTCTGGTTGATGGTCATACCGATGCAAAAGGCAGCACCAACTACAACGACAAACTATCCGACCGCCGCGCCAAAATTGTTCGCAACTACCTCGCTGTAAAAGGAATCGACCCAAGCCTTATCAATCTTGCCGGCATGGGCGAACATAAACCCGTCGACCAAAACTGGACTCGTGATGGTCGTCAGCGCAATCGCCATGTCTCTATCTACGCAATCCATTGGAACCGCTAAACCAGGCCCAATTCAACAGCAACCTCACATAAGGTTATACTCCCAGCTTCATCAAACCAGAGCTGGAAACATATGTTACAAATCGACACACTGATTCAGGCACGCTGGATTGTCCCCGTTGTACCCGAAAATATTTGCCATGAAGACCATTGCATTGCTGTACATGAGGGCAAGATTATCGATCTACTTACCAGTGACGAAGCCCTGAAAAAATATCAGCCCGACGTTTTTCACCAGTTCGATCAACACGCCCTGATTCCCGGGCTTATCAACAGCCACAGCCACACAGCCATGTCTCTATTTCGTGGCCTGGCCGATGACCTGCCGTTGATGGAATGGCTAAACGGCCATATCTGGCCTGCTGAAGCCGCCTGGGTCAGCCCGGAGTTTGTCCACGATGGCACACGTCTGGCGGTGGCCGAAATGCTGCGCGGTGGCACCACCTGTTTCAATGACATGTATTTTTTTCCAGATGAAACCGCCCGCGTTGCCGCTGAAGCCAATATGCGTGCCACAGTCGGCATGATACTGATTGACTTCCCCACCGTGTGGGCGGCCAACGCCGAGGAATATATCCACAAGGGACTTAAACTGCATGACGAATATCGTAACCACCCACTGATCAAAACAGCCTTTGCCCCGCATGCACCTTACACCGTCTCTGATGAACCGCTGACAAAAGTGCAGATGCTGGCCGAAGAGCTGGATCTGCCTATCCATATACACGTCCATGAAACCGCCGATGAGATTGGTGGCAGCATGGAACACCACCAACTCAGACCACTACAACGGCTGGAAAAACTTGGCTTATTAACGCCAAGATTGTTGGCAGTACACATGACCCAGCTCAGCGACGGCGAAATCAGCCTACTCTCCAAGAGCGGCAGCCATGTTGTTCATTGCCCGGAATCCAATCTCAAACTTGCCAGTGGTTTCTGCCAGGTCGACAAGCTGCTTAAAGCAGGCATAAACGTCGCCCTTGGCACCGATGGTGCTGCCAGCAACAATGATTTGGATATGTTTGGCGAAATGCGCAGCGCTGCCCTGCTAGCCAAGGCTGTCGCCGCTGATGCCAGTGCCGTACCGGCAGCCACTGCACTAAGTATGGCCACCATAAATGGTGCCAAGGCACTTGGCATTGATTCTGAAGCTGGCTCTCTGGAAATTGGAAAAGCAGCCGATTTGTGTGCCGTCAATCTCGGCGCAATCGACAGCCAACCTGTCTACAATCCTATTTCACAATTGGTCTACGCTACCGGCCGCGACAAGGTCAGTGATGTCTGGGTCGCCGGTAAGCACGTGGTCAAGGATGCTACACTCACCACCATGAATGAGACCATCATTCGACAGAAAGCTATCGAATGGGGCAAAAAGATTATGGCTGCCGATCAAAAGCAGCAAGATTGATATTGATAGGAAACAACAATGAGCGCTACAGCAAGTCCTACTGCAAGTCCCTCAGCAAATATAGATCCGGCAGAAGTCAGCAAATTCGAGCAACTGGCCTCACGCTGGTGGGATCAAAACAGCGAATTCAAACCGCTGCATGAGATCAACCCACTACGATTAAACTACATCGACCAACACGCCACATTGGCAGGCAAAAAGGTTGCTGACATCGGCTGCGGTGGTGGCATTTTATCTGAAAGCATGGCCAAACGTGGCGCTATCGTCACCGGTATCGATGCCGGCAAGGCGCCACTGACCGTCGCCAGGCTACATGCCCTGGAAGCCAATGTGCAGCTTGACTATCAACACACCACCGCCGAGGCGCTGGCAGCTGAACACCCAGCAGAGTTCGAAGTTGTCACCTGCATGGAAATGCTCGAGCACGTACCTGACCCCAGTTCTGTTATCCAGGCCTGCGCCGACCTGGCCCAGCCTGGTGCAGATCTGTTTTTCTCCACCATCAACCGCAATCCCAAGGCCTATGCCCTAGCCATTGTCGGCGCTGAATACCTGCTCAACATGCTACCCAAGGGTACTCATGACTATGCCAAATTCATCCGCCCATCCGAGCTAGGCCAATGGTTGCGTGCAGCAGGACTGGAATTGCTCGACATCAAAGGCATGAGCTACAACCCGCTGACACGCCAATACAAACTTGGCAAAGATATTGACGTCAATTATCTACTACACGCCAGAAAAACGACCAACTAGGCTAATAAACAGATTTAAAAGTTAATAAAACAGCCAGTTACGCCGATAGCTTGGTCATAACTTGAGATGAACGAGGAATAACAAATAGTGCGCACTGTTTTATTCGATCTGGATGGAACCCTGGCCGATACGGCAGAGGATCTGGCTGATGCGCTAAATGGTGTTCGCGATCAACGCGGCCTGCAGCCGTTGTCATTCAATCTGATTCGTCCAATCGTCTCTCACGGTGCCGACGCACTCATCTATCTTAGCTTTGAGGTTTCCCCCGGCGATGATGGTTACGCTGAAATCCGCGAAAATTTGCTCGAAATCTATCGTAACAATATCGCCAATAAAACCCGCCTGTTTCCGGGCATGGCCGAGGTTCTGGACACAATTGAAAGCACAGGCCGCAACTGGGGGGTCGTCACCAACAAACCCAGCTGGCTAACCGATCCGCTGTTAAAAGCCTTAAACCTGCATGAGCGTGCCGCCTGCATTGTTTCAGGTGATACCACCTCAAAACGTAAACCTGATCCTCAACCCATGTATTTTGCCAGCAACCTAGTCGGCTCACACTGCCACGAGTGTCTGTATGTTGGTGATGCCGAGCGTGATATCGAGGCAGGTCGTCGTGCCGGCATGACCACACTGGCTGCGCTGTTTGGTTACATCGGTGAACACGACAGTCCGGATACCTGGGGTGCCGACGGCATGATCAGCCAACCCAGCGAGATACTTAACTGGCTACACGACCAGCCCACCAAATTAGACAAGGTGTAAATAATGTCTGAAACCGCCCTCTTTGCTGTCGTCCTGCTGGTTAGCATCATTGCCACGGCGCTGGGTTATGTTGTTTCTACGCTTAAGTCCCGACACAAAATTGATGAGCTAAAACAGAAATATGTAGAACTCAACGACAAGCTCGACAACCAAAAAACCAACACCTCAAAAAAATTTTCCACGGTTGAAAAAATGCGTGAAGGTCTGGAAAGCAGCCTTTCAACACTAATCGACGATGAAGCAAAAACCCCAGCAGACTTATCCGACAAAGAGAGGTTTGTCGAAACCCTGCTTGCCCCCTTGCAGGACTCGTTGCGCAGTGCCGACAAACAAGCAAAACGGATTATTCGCGAAGGCCAAAAGGTACAACAACAGATTCAGAAACAGCTGGACATACTCCATGCACCACAGCAACTGGGACGAGGCGATGTAAAGGAAATAGCCAAAGCTCTGGGTGATGAAGAAAGCCGCAATTTATGGGGCATTCAAACATTAAAAAAACTGCTTGAACTGACCTATATGACCGATCACTACCGTATGAGCGAATCGGACTTAGACAACAACCAACACAACACTCCGTGTCTGATCAAACTACCAAACAATAATCGAATTGCTATCGACCCCAGCGCACCGCTCGAAGCCTATATCAACATTTGTCAGGCACCTGACGCAACCGTCAGAGCCTGGCATCTTGAAAGCCACGCCCGCAAGTTACGCGAACGCATTATGGAAATGAGTAGCCATGCATACACCGCTCAGCATGAAGAACAACCTGCGGCGCAAATCCTCATGATTTTGAATGATCACTATCTGGCTACCGCACTCGAAATAGACAATGACTTACTGGATCTGGCTCAAAAAAATAATTTAATCCTGGCCACCCCCACCGACCTGTTCAACCTGCTGCAAACTGTTTCATTCGGCTGGCGTCAGCAGGAATTTACTACTGACGCCAAAAAAATCCGCGAAACCGGCATTCATCTCTACAAACGTTTTGGCACATTTATCAAACTGATTGCCGAACTCGGCTCTGAACTCAGCGGCGTACTCAACAGCTACAATCGCGCCGTGTCTGTGTTTGGCACAACCGCAGCAGAGGCTGAAAAAAGAATGCACGATGGCGCAGAAATCAACAACCCTCTCCCCGATGAAACGCAAAAAAAGAAAAGTGCCTAATTTATAACCCATCCATTTCAAGGGGAGATTGAAAACTCGCAACCCAGCGCCGACTTAGGTATCCTGTAACTCCTTTCCGCAGTACAACCGATCAGCACCATGACACCAGACCAATATTGCCAGGACAAAGCAGCCAAGAGCGGCTCCAGTTTTTATTACAGCTTTCTGTTTCTGCCAGCCATGCAGAAACAGGCCATCATCGCCCTGTATGCCTTTTGTCGTGAAGTCGATGATGTGGTTGACGAATGCTCTGACCCAAGCCTTGCTAGCAACAAGCTTGATTGGTGGCGTAGCGAAATCAACAACCTGTTTGACGGAAAACCAAATCACCCCGTCACCCAGGCATTAAAAACATCGATTGAAAACTACAACCTGCCGCAGGAATATTTTGTAGAAATCATTGATGGTATGAGCATGGATCTTGAGCAGTTCACCTATGCCAGTTTTAAAGACCTAAGTCTTTACTGTTACCGGGTTGCCTCGGTGGTCGGCTTGATGGCTGCCGAGATATTCGGTTATCAAGACCGACAAACCCTGAAGTACGCCCATAATCTGGGCATGGCCTTCCAGCTCACCAATATCCTTCGTGATGTTGCTGAAGATGCTGCCCGGGGACGCATCTACATTCCTCAAGATGAGCTGAAGCAGTTTAATGTTTCACAAGAGGATATTTTGAATCATCATATGACGGATAATGCCCGCCAGCTAATGGCCTTTCAGGCCCAGCGTGCCAATGACTATTATCAAAAAGCATTTGATTTATTGCCTGAGTCAGACCGATATAGCCAACGCTGTGGCATCATCATGTCAGCTATTTACCAGGCCACACTCAAAGAAATTGAGAACGACCACTATCGGGTCCTGGATCAGCGAATTTCGCTCACTCCACTGCGTAAATTATGGATTGCCTGGCGAACGGCGAGATTGGAAAAAAGACGTTATCGCAAGCTACCAAAACACTGACCCATGACAAAAAAACTGCTGTTACAGATCACCATAGTGGTCATTTAAGCACTTATCACAAACACCATGGCTAAATTGCACGTCTGAATGTTTTTCCAGATATTCTTCGATACGATGCCATGACTCCTTATCATCCCTGATGTTGTGGCAGTGCATGCAAATAGGCAAAATGCCCTGCAAGGTATTCACATGCCCCAAGGCCTCTTCTAACTCCTTGACGCGAGCCACCAGTGAAGCCTGCAAATCAATCACGCGTCTACCAACATTGATTCGGGCATTTAGCTCATAAAAATCAAACGGCTTAGTAATATAGTCATCAGCACCCGCATCCAGCCCTTCAACAATGTTGCTCTCACTGTTTAATGACGTTAACAAGATAACGTAGGAAGGGTTATCACTCTGATGTTCACGTAGCTTGCGACATACATCAACACCACTCATACCGGGCATCATCCAATCAAGAATTGCCAACATGGGCCTATCAGGTCGCTGTAATATTTCCAATGCATCATCGCCATTGTCGACGCCAACGATTTCGTAACCAAAGCTATTCAGCAAGGTTGCCAAGAGTTCAAATGAATCAGCATCATCTTCAGCAATCAATACACGCATACCAGCCTCTCTTAACCATACAAAATTAATTAGCCAACGAGCGAAGTTGAAAGATGACATCACCTGCCAACAAGCCTCTTTCACCACTATTTGCCGCTTTATCGGCTGCCGCTGCATGCAGGGCAACCCCCATCTGCGCGGCATCAAACAAGTCGAATCCTTGAGCAATGAACGAGGCAATTATGCCCGTTAACACATCCCCCAAACCACCAGTCGCCATGCCAGGGTTACCATCACTGCAGAGTGCTATTTGGCCAGTTTCACAATAGATCAAACTTCCAGCGCCCTTCAAAACTGTTACGGCAGAAAATTTTTCTGCTAAAGCCTTAACCGCATCAAAACGTTGCCGATTGATTTCATCACTGCTACAACCCAACAAACGTCCAGCCTCACCAGGGTGTGGGGTTAATACCCAGTTTGAATATTGAATAGGCTCATAAGCCAATAAATTAAGCGCATCGGCATCAACTACAACAGGCAAATCCACTTGCATCACAGCGTCAAAGAGTTCTATCGCCCAGTCATCCTGGCCCAGCCCAGGGCCAATGGCAATGACAGTGGCATGTTCAATCAATCTACGTAAATCTGAACCATTGGCCACGCCATGCCACATCACCTCAGGGCGTGCCGCAGCCATGGCCGCCACATGCTCTGGCCGGGTTGCAACACTGATGAGACCACTGCCGGTACGTGCCGCAGCCTCTGCCGCCAAACGCACCGCACCTGCCATGCCATGGTTACCGCCAACAATCAGACAATGGCCATAGAGACCTTTATGAGCACTGTTAGGCCTGACTGGCAAACAGCTGCGCAACTTTGACCAATTTATCCGCTGACAAGCAGGCTTAACCTGCTGATAGACAGCAGTAGGCACAGCCAGGTCATCAAAGCCAATTTCCCCACAACAATCCACTCCGGCAGCGGTAAACATTCCCTGTTTCAGAGCAATAAAACTAACCGTTGCTTCGGCACGTATCGCATACCCCATTACACAGCCCGTATCAGCATGCAGCCCAGAGGGAATATCAATCGCCAGCACCGGCACAGATGCTGCATTGATGGCATCTATCACATCGGCCCAACGCCCCTCTACCTCCCTATCCAGTCCTGTACCAAAAATAGCATCGACTACAACATCCGACTGACCTAGATAAGCGGCATCAAACGCTTCTGCTGTTAGGCCCGCTGAGCGGGCGACACCCCAGGCAGTTTCTGCATCACCGTGCAGTTCAGCCGGATCAGTCAGCGCAACCAGCCTGACTGAATAACCCTTTTCATGGGCCAGTCGTGCCACCACATAACCATCACCGGCGTTATTGCCTGCACCACAAACAACAACAATATTGCGCGCCTCTGGCCAACGGCAACACAACTCATCAAAGGCCGCACTACCGGCACGGTTCATCAACTCAATGCCAGCAATAGCAAACTCTTTTATGGCGATGCTATCCAGTTGCCTGACCTCGCTGGCGCGATAAAGTGTATAGGGCAATTGACTCATGACAGGTATCATTAAGCTATGTTGGAAAATGACAAACTAACCCAGCCTGAAGTCGATGTCGACTATGCTGAACTAGCCAAACAAATCAAGCTAAGCGGCAAGTCACTTGGCTTTCAACAAGTGGGCATCACAGACATTGAACTGGAGCAGGCATCCGCCCATTTGCGAGACTGGCTGAGTGCAAGATTTCATGGTGATATGTCGTACATGGAACGCAATGTAGAACTGCGTGATGACCCTACACAGTTACAGCCAGGCACTATTCGGGTGATCAGCGTGCGCATGGATTACCTTAACAATTGCAGTGACTCTGAGACGGTAATGGCCAATCCCGAACTTGGCTTTGTCTCGCGTTATGCATTGGGACGCGACTACCATAAACTCATGCGAAAACGGCTGCAGCAACTGGCCAGCAAGATTGAATCACTGACCGGCAAACATAGCTACCGCGTCTTCGTCGATAGCGCACCGGTGCTGGAAAAGGCCCTGGCAGAAAAGGCCGGACTGGGCTGGATAGGCAAACACAGCAACCTGCTCAACCGCGAGGCTGGATCATGGTTTTTTCTTGGCGAAATATACACCAGTCTGCCATTGCCCGTTGATGAGGCTGTTTCAGAACATTGCGGTGACTGCACTGCCTGTATCGACATCTGTCCAACCCAGGCCATTGTTGCCCCATATCAGGTTGATGCCCGTCGTTGCATCTCATATTTGACCATAGAACTGCATGGCAGCATTCCAGTTGAATTCCGCTCACAGATGGGCAACCGCATCTATGGTTGTGATGACTGTCAGCTGACCTGCCCCTGGAACCGCTTTGCCAAGCTGTCACAGGAAGATGACTTTCTACCGCGCCACCAACTCGACACGCCCATGTTGCTAGAGCTGTTTATGTGGAGCGAGCAAGACTTTAATCAACGGCTACAGGGCTCGCCCATCCGCCGTATCGGTCATGAGCGCTGGTTACGCAATATTGCAGTGGCCCTGGGCAATGGACCTAAAAATAAACAGGTTATCGAGACACTGGAGGCCAGACTCGATCACCCATCAGCAATAGTCACAGAACACGTGCAATGGGCTCTAAATCAACCCTAGCCGTATCAAATATTATTTATTCCGGCAGTTTGATAAAGTGCTCACGGTAATACTGCATCTCAGCGATCGAATCACGAATATCATCCATCGCCAAGTGTGAAGAGTTTTTATTAAAACCATTGGCAACCTGTGGTGACCAGCGATTGGCCAGTTCTTTCAAGGTACTGACATCAAGATTGCGATAATGAAAGAAGTTTTCCAGCTCGGGCATATAGCGATACAGGAAACGCCTATCCTGACAAATACTATTACCACACATGGGTGATTTATTTGCTGGCAGGTACTGACGTAAAAATTCAATGGTTTGCAGCTCGGCATCACGATCAGTGACAGTGCTGTTTTTGACACGCTCGGTCAAACCAGACTGACCATGCTGACGCGTACACCACTCATCCATACCGTCCAATAACTCATCAGGCTGGTGCACAGCAAGCTCCGGCCCCTCGGCCAGAATATTCAGGTCGGCATCGGTAACAATGGTGGCAATTTCAATGATCCGGTCGGTATCTGGATCAAGCCCGGTCATTTCAAGATCTATCCAGATCAGATTATTTTGATTTTGTGTCATAGCATCCTCGTGAGCAATTGTTGCTGCTTATGATTCTAGCAATACTTGGCCTGACTGACGACTGCTGTGTCGCTGTGATCATAATCATAAATAAGCTAGAATGGATTGATACAATTAACGTCGGAGTCACCATGAAAAAGCTGCTTAGTATTCTGTTTTTTATCTCTGCCACCATCAGTCAATCCGGCTTTGCCGACAACGCTGCCGGCAAGGCCCTGGTGGACCAGGCCTGTCAACAGTGTCATGACAACGGCATGTATAGCCGCAGCAATAGTATTCTTCAGTCATATCCCGAACTACAGGCTAGAGTGGAATTTTGTGAAAATGCCAGCAAGGCTCATTGGGCCGAAGCTCAGATTAATCAGGTAATCGAGTATCTCAACGATACCTATTACAAGTTTCCCAAGCCTTAACGGCAGAACTTATAACATATGTCACGTAAACGCCCTCCTCATCGTCAAAAACAAGTACAACAAAAAGAACTCTCCGACTCGGTCGCAATCAAAAATGGTCAGGTTGTCGTTAGCTACGGCGCTAAACAAGATGTAGAAGATGAAACAGGCAAGGTCGTCCGTTGCAGCTCAAGACGAAAATTTGGCGCTGTCGTCTGTGGCGACCAGGTGACATGGCAACCAACACATGACAATGAAGGCATCATTGCCGAAGTTTTGCCGCGAACTACCCTGCTGGCCCGACCGGATGATATCGGTCGAGACAAACCTATTGCCGCCAATATCAGTCGCATCATCATCGTCTGCACCGTCAAGGCTCTCGTTGACGAAACTTACCACCTGCATCACAACCTGATTGATCGTTACATCGTCGCCGCCGAAAGCCTGAACATCACCCCGGTCATCGTGCTTAACAAATACGATCTGCTGTCAGAGTCTGAACTCGATAAACTTAATCAGGACATGCAACCATACCGAAACATTGGTTATCAAATGATTTACACCAGCACCAAGCAGGAGCGCGGCCTGGAGCAACTGACACAACAACTGCAAGATCAAACCAGCGTCTTTGTTGGTGAATCGGGTGTGGGTAAATCATCCATTATCAGAAGACTGTTATTAGGAGATGTATCAGACCATGAGATTCGTGTCGGCGAGGTTTCGGCCAGTTCAGGCAAGGGTAAACACACCACCACCTCGACAACGCTTTATCATCTTAACAGCGGTGGCGATCTGATTGATTCACCAGGTGTAAGAGAGTTTGGTTTAAGTAAAATAGAGCCGACAATGCTAGCTTTCAACTTCATCGAATTCAGGCCATACACCAACCAGTGCAAGTTCAATAATTGCATCCACAAGTCAGAGCCTCAATGTGCCGTCAAACAGGCGATTAAGGACGGCGAAATAGATCAACGCCGTTACGACAACTATCTGGCAATACTTGCATCCATACAGGAACAGGTCAGCCCTTTTCAATAGAGCCTATATCAATTTCCAGCAGCGGCGCCAATTGATCAGCATTAGCAACCACATCTGCCAGAGTGTATTGGTTAAGCACATCAAGAAAACTGGAACGAGCGACTTTTAGTGCCTTAATCAAGGCACATGCAGGTGAAATTGGACAGGTATTGTTTTCCTTATCAAAGCACTCCA
>Ga0316207_10003815_pt1 | contig 13664 bp, 7 predicted proteins | sample 6weekpyrite_MG_FD_204943 | JGI IMG/M metagenome (GOLD analysis project Ga0316207, IMG submission 204943) | Microbial mat bacterial communities from mineral coupon in-situ incubated in ocean water Damariscotta River, Maine, United States -... | ecosystem: Environmental > Aquatic > Marine >... | reverse complement strand
TCGAATTGGTCATCGCCAGGGTCTTCAACGATTGCGTGGTCAACAAAATCAAGTGAGTCTACAAAGCTCTTGATTTGAGGTGAACATAGGTAAGTAATATGGGTATCGAGTTTTTTTAAATCCTCGCAAAATCGTAGGAAAAATAACTCATCTCCGAGTCCTTGATCTCTAAGTAAGAGAATCTGTTTCCCTTTTAGATCATCCAGACGAACGTGAGATATGTTCATCGCCATTGGATGCCGTGGTGTATTTCTGACAAGGTAATTTATCCATCCTTGTGAAAAATCCCCTGTTGATAACTGATATGTGCCCAAATTGTATCTTGATTCCTGGTGGTTTTCATTATTGGAGAGGGCAAATTGAAAGTAAGTCTTTGCGGAATCGTAATTTCCTTTGTGGAGCATAACTAATCCAATATTACAATTGGCTGAAGGAGATTTTGGATCAACAGCGAGTGCCTTTTTATAATATGTTTCGGCAGCATCTAATTGATTTAAACCCTTATACAGATTAGCCAAGTTGGTAATGGCCTCTGTAAACTGATCATTTAACAAAATGGCTTGATTAAGGTGTGACTTTGCTTCCTCTATTTCTTCTTTTTCTATATAGGAAAGTGCAATGTTATTGTGGGCTTCTGGAAAACCTGGATTATGAATAAGTGCTTTATGGAAGTAAGAAATCGCTTCTTTATATTCTTTCTTTAAATGAAATAATCTTCCCAAATTATTCAGTGTTGTGTGATCATTTGGTGCTAAGGCTTGTGACGCTTTTAGATGTATTAGAGCGGACTCTAACTGATCGGTTAACATGTACATTGACCCAAGGTTGAGATGTGCATTAATATTATTGGGTTCAAGTGCTAATACTCGCAAGTATTGATGTTCCGCTTGTGGGTAATCTTTACTTTTTTGATAGACGCTGCCCAGATTAAATAGAGCGCTGGTATAATCGTGCTTCTGTTCGATTGCTTTCGAGAAGTATTGGATTGCTCCTTTTAGGTTCCCGTCTCGTTCAGCCAGGACACCCAGATTATTATAAGCGTCAGGATAACAGGGTTGTGCTTTTAGTGCTGCCTCAAAGGCTTTTTTTGCTCGTTGTGCTTCATTTGTCTGCAGGTAGGTAACCGCCATAAGAAACCAGGTTTGCGCTGACGCCCTTTTAGAGCATAGGGATGATAAGAGTTGTTGCGCCCCTTTTACATCACCGGTGTTGTAGAGTGAAAGTGCTTTGTTTAGTTGGTTCATGGTAAAGTCGTATTGCTAAACTGCGTTTTGAGAGATGCTTTTAGTGCCGTCATGGCTGCTGACCAATCACCGTTTGATGATTGGCGAAATATCTGAAACCCCTTGAACCAGGGTGTTGAGTTTCCGTCATACATCCACCGCCAATCTGGCGGAAACGGTATCAATACTTTTCCTTCTTTAGCTAATGCAGCATATAAATGAGTATTGGTGTTGCTAACGCCAATATATTCATCCATGCAGTAAAGAAGGCCGAGCATGTTGTCCAGTTTCTCATTGTACGCTGATAAATCTATCACCGGTGCTTTTAGTGTATCCTTGAGAACTTCGATTTCTTCACTTTCTGGGTTCCTTTGTAGTACGACTATGGTTCCATCAAGTCCATCGAGTATGTTGGTAAGGATATCGAGCGGAATATTTTTACTTAAGCTTCTCTGATTGTCTTTGTCGTAAGTCCGTATATCAATAATGCCAGCTCGCCATGTTACGCCAATATAGGGGGGTGGATAATCCTTTAGAATCTCTTGAACGGATGAGAGGATTGTCGCTTCAGGCTGTAATTGTAATGGGTCAGATATTTTTGAGACATCATTGATATTCAATATCAAAGGAATATCATCGATCGTAAAGTAATAGTCACATTCAGGTATAGGGGCGTCTTCCTGGAGTAAATTATCAATCACATCAAGCCCCTCAAGTAAGGGATAACATTTTTTTGATGCACGATAACTTATCGTTACGTTTTGTTCTTTAAGTTTCGACAAGAACCGTAAAAAGAAGATTTCATCACCAATGCCCTGACTTCGGCAAAAGTAGACGTGTTTTTTTGCCAGGTTCATTCCCGGTGTAATAGGGGATAGCTGTTCGTCTTTGTCTAATATGCGTTTTCGATTGAAATAATTTCCCCATGCCGTATCAAAATTTCCGAGCCCCAATTCGATTATTCCGAGGTTCTGTCCGGCATCGCTATAGTTTGGATCAATCCTAAAGCTTTCACTGTAGTGTTTGTATGCTAATCTGTGCTCTCCCAGGTGATGATATATATTGGCCAGATTGTAATGTGTGGTTGCGTGATTTGGATCTAGGTTAAGCGCATGTTCTAGTTTGCCGCGCGCTGCTGAGTAATCCTGTGTTTGCTCATAAAGACGGCCAATATTGATGAGTGAGTTGACATTATTGGGAGCCAACTTCAATCCTTCAAGCAGATAATGTTCGGCGTTTTTATAATCTTTTAAATCGGTATAAACCCTACCGATATTTGAGTATGCGGGTACGTATTTGGTGTTTTGCTTTATGGATTGTTTAAAGTATTCAATTGCTTTCTTTGGCTGCATGTTTTGGTCATATGCAGAAGCAATATTGTTGTATAAATTTTCCTTGTCATGAATATTGTTTAGTAGCGCTTCGTACAGCTCAATTGCGATTGTGTTGAGATTATATCGCAAAAACTCATTTGCAATATCCAAACAAACTAAGGGTAACTTATCCTTATTGTCATAAAACAACTTAATTGCGCTTTTACTGTCTCCTTCTTCCAAGAAACAACGAACCAAGTTAACATGGGCTTGTAGAGCGTCAGGTTCTAGTGATATCCATTTGAGATAGTGCTGTTTGGCCAGATCATATTGCCTGTTCTGAAAAAGCAGATGTGTATATCTTTCAATAATCCGTGGAGAATTTGGTGAAATTTTGAGGGAAGTTTCACATAGTTCGATAGCCTGATCTACAAGGTTTAATTTCTCCAACACAATGGACAGATTGGTATATGCGTTTGTATAGTTGGGATCCACTTCGATACATTTTTGAAAATAATCGATGCTCTGTTGAAAGTCACCTGCCTCCAAAAATATGCTACCAATGAGATTAAAAGACTCCGCATCTGCTCTTCCCAGGTCAACTATCCTGGATAAGTAGTCTAATGCCGGCTGGTAATTTTTTAATTGAAACTCGCTAAAGGCGGCGAGTTTAAAAGACTCTAAATGGTCAGGGAAAATTTTTAAATGTTCAGTTACGTGTTGCTTCGTAGATGACCAGTCTTGTTTGTTAAAGCAGTCAACCGCTAATTGGAAATGATCGATGCGTGCTTGCGTACTCATTGAGTAACCATCTCTAGATCTTGAACGAGTTCATTTAACGCGATTTCCCAGCTTCCGTCCTTGGTCTGCCGATAGATTTTGCTGGAGGGAAACCACGGCGATGACTTTCCTTCTTCCAACCAGCGCCACTCTGGAGGGGAGCAGACAAAGACACGAGACTCTTTACCCAAACTTTCTCTGAGATGTACATTGGTGTTACTTACCGTAATATAGTGATCGACTATATCGAGTAATGCAAGCATGCGTTCCAAGTCGTCATGGTAAAGGGCGGTATCCAATATGGGTCTATTGATTAGTTGTGAGAGTAAATCTAATTCTTTATGTGGCACGTTTTTTTGAATCGCTACGACGGTGCCACCGATTTTATTAATGATTTTTGACAATGACTTTAGATCTATCTCTTTTAAATATGCGTCCAAGCGCTTACTGTTAATCATCGCACCAGCTCTCCACGTGACAGCTATGTATGGGGGCGGGCCAAAGCTCTGTAATAAATCGAGCACATTTGCTTTCTTTTCCCTACCAACTGGCAATAAAACAGGCGGTGGGATATCTGAAGGCGATTGAAGATCGAGGATGAAGGGTAAGTCACCGATGGAAAAGTTATAGTCAAAATCTGATGGATCAGGAATGTCTGTGTAGAAACGATCGACCAGATTGAGGGGTGATAATATGGGGATCAATTTCTCTGAGCAAACATAAGAAATTGATGCGCCGCGCTTTTGGACTAACGTAAGAAAACGAAAGAAAAACAACTCGTCTCCAATGCCCTGATCCTTGATGAACAGAATATTTTTTTTGTCCAGAACGGGAGGTAATTTGATTTCGGCAAAATGGGCGCCGTTCTTTTCCACTGATGGTCGATAACGATAATTACTCCAGCCATTTTTAAAATCCATCGATATTAGTTCAAATAATGACATATTTCTTTTAGCGTTAATATCTTCCCCATCATAACTTATGGCTTGTTGAAGATATCGCTTGGCGGCTGCTATATCATGCTGTTCACGGCAAATGTTGCCCATATTGATATAGGCAGGTGCGTACGATTTTTCAATGCCAATCGAACGCTTGTACATGTCGATTGCGTCAGAATAATTCTTACGTTCCTGAAAAACTGTCCCCAACGCATTAAGTGTTTTACAATTGTTTGGATCTAGGGATAAGCTAACTTTGAAATACTTTTCGGCTTGATCAAAATACCCATTAGTAATGCAAGTTTTTCCGATGTCGCTCGCTAATTCTGCATTAGTTGGGTCGATCTCAAATGCACGGATAAGATGTTCAGTGGCTTGAGGTGATTGTTCTTCTAAATTGTCAAGTAAGGTACCGTAGAATCGATGCAATAAAGGATCGGAATCATTAATGGAGAGAGCTTTTTCCAAATACGGTTTCGCCTCAATCATTAAGCCATCATGAACCAAAATTTCCCCCTTCAGAAATAGAATTTCATAATTTTCTGGCTCAAGTGTTAGTATTTTATCGCAACAATTTATTGCTGCAGAATAGTCATTCTCGCGATAAGCTTCTCGTGTAAATCCGGTCAGTGCTTCAATGAAGTTTGGATTTATAGATATTGCTTGATTATAGTTGAACTTCGCTTTTTCGGTGTCATTCTTCTCTTGATAAATTTTCCCCAGATTATTATAGGCCTTAAAATGTAAAGGATTCGTCTGGATCGTTCTTTGATAATACTGAATAGCATCATCTTGTTGATTCTCTAAGAAGTATATATTTGCGAGATTAAACAGCGCCTCGGGTTCATTCGGATTGATAGAAAGCGCCTTTTCTAGTGTATCTCTCGATTTCCCTAAATCCTTTATTTCAAAATAGGTAATGCCCAAATTTGTTAACGTTTTACTATTTTTTGGGTCAAGTTTTGATGCCTTGAGAAAAAATTTGATGGCTTCTTGTTTATGGCCTTGTGCATCCTTTATGATGGCGCTTAAGTTAAGTGCATTGACATCATTTGGGTGCTTGTTAAGAATTTTTTTACAAATGGTCAGCGCGTTATCAGTTTGTCCCTGATTAAACAAATCAAACGCATTTTGAATTTTAGATATGTTTGAATGTGCAAGGTTAGCCATATTTGTTGTGTTTTGTGATGCTGCTATTGAATAGTATCCAAGATACTATCCCAGCTATTGGGCTTTGTCTGACGATGAACGGTGAAATTTGGGTACCAAGGTGAGCGATCTCCTTTGTCCATCCATCGCCATTCTCCAGGAAACGGCACAATAACATCACATTTTTTCTGTAGTGCACCGAACAAGTGTACGTTGGTGTTACTAACAGTGATATAGCGATCAAGATGTTTTAGTAAAAGCAACATATGATCGAGCTGTTCATTCAATTCTGACGCATCGATAATTTTGGCTTTGGTGTGATTGTGAAGATATGCAATATCCTCTGGATTCGGATTACGTTGCAAAATGACCACAAGGCAATCCTGCTTTGAGATAATCTTTGATAGTACTTCAATCGGTAAACTTTTTTGCAGCCACTTATCAGAGATGGCGGTGTTCGTTGCTCCTGCTTTCCATGTGATTCCGATTTTAGGCAGCAATGATTGTTTAACTTTATTGATTATCGGGTGTTCCAGGTTATAGTTTGGCGTGAGTGATAGGGGTTGTACATATTGTATGTCTGTGCAATCTAATATGTAGGGTAAATCCATTAGTGATATAAGGTAGTGATAATTTTCCGGATTGGGAAGCGTCAGATAATAGCTATGTATCAGGTCTGAGTTTTCAAGAAGTGGTTTGAGTTTCGTGCTCCCGACATAATCAACTTCAACATTTAAGAGCTTTAGCGGACGAAGAAATCGCAAGAAAGTGAGTTCGTCCCCAATTCCCTCTTCTCCCAGAACCAGGATTTTCTTGTTACATAAATCTGTTTTAGACGGTAAGTCATGACATTTTTTTGGACGTTTAATGAGATGTTGCCAAGCCAGCTGGTAATGACCTTCTGCCAAATATATCAGAGCGAGGTTGTAATTTGCTTTTTCGTATTGGATTTGAAATTCGTCTTGGTTCGCGATTTCTGATAAGGTGCGAATATATTGATTTTTTGCATCTTCTAAACAGTGATTTCGTTGCAAAGCCGAGGCTAGATTGAGTTGGCAATTGATTAAACCAGAGTCAAGTTTGTGAGATTTTTCAAAACACTTTATTGCATGGTCTAATTCGTTAAGAGAAGCGAACAACAGACCCAAGTCATTCCAAAAATTCGCTTTCATATTATTTGTATTTAGGAGCTTGTTCGCAATGATTGCTGCGCGCTCATATTCTTCAAGTTCAGCATGTTGTTTTGCGATTGCAAGAAGCACATCCAAATTGTTGGGGTCAATATTTAATATCGTACTAAATTCATTTAGTGCTAACTGATACTCGTTTGTTTGAGAGAGTAAAGTTGCAAGTTGTTTTCTCGCAGGAATATGTTGCGGAGCAAGGCTGGTGATAGTTCGATAAGCAGTTATGGCTAGCGGTACTTGTTCATTGTTTTCGTAACTTGCTGCAAGCGCAAATTTGATCTCAATATTGGTTTGCGCGATTGTATCCGCTGAACTTAAATACTCTATTGCTGATAAATAATCTTTTCGTTGGTATGCAATCACACCATTTAGATGCAATGCGTTTACGTTACTACTATCTGATTCTAGAATTTTGTCACATTCCGCGTTTGCAGCTTGTAAATTGCCGTTTTCAAAATATTGCGCTGCAGTTTCAATCGGTGTTGGCATCGGGTGGTTTGTGAGGTTGTAAATGAATCTTACAAAGAGCAGAAACTATGCCGATGGCTCAAATGCTCCATTTGTAAAATGAACTATCAACATTTTAGCAAGACGTTTAATTAATCGATTGAGTGATTTCCGAGCAGTATTTTTGCAAATTTACCTAAGATTATGGTTTTAATTCACTTTTTCCGTAAAAATAATATAAAAAATACGCGACGACATTTTGACATATAGAAAACTTCGTGCTTTACTTAAGACCTAGGGGAACTAGCATAAAACAGTTAATCAGCAAAGACTGATATATGTTTGCTAAAGGTAAGGATTAGAGAAAAGTGCGTTTGCCTCTTGGAGTTGCCAAACGTGAATTGTTACTTTTTATGAGGGAGTCTTATGTCTAACCCATCAACGGTTCTTATTATTGAAGAAGATAGTCAGAAACGTCAGATTTATAAAAGCGTACTCGAATTCGTAGAGCAGGAAGGGAGAATTACGGATTGTCGGCATTGGAAGGAAACATTAACTCAATCAAATACCATTAATGCGATCATATTAGGTGATTGCGGAAGTGATGACACATTACTTAAAGTATTTAACGGAGTTCGAGAAGTTAATCCGCTTTTACCGGTTATTCGACTGGTAGATAAAAATAACAAAATCCCCAAAAACCAATCTGAAATCGAAGCGTCGGTGCAAAACAATTCTTTTATGAAGCTTGATTTGCCTCTCAAATACACGCAATTAACCGAAATACTTCATCAAGCCACCATTTATACCGCCAGTAAGCAAAAATCCACAGAAAATCGTTCCGCTGAATTGTTTCGCAGCTTAGTGGGTAACAGTCGTAGCGTAAGGGCAGTACGCGACATGATGGGGCAAGTTGCTGATTCCGAAGCAACAGTTCTCATCCTGGGTGAGTCTGGTACGGGTAAAGAAGTGGTCGCGAGGAACCTTCATTACAATTCCAGTCGTCGAAATAAACCTTTTGTACCCGTTAACTGTGGCGCCATCCCATCTGACCTATTGGAAAGTGAATTGTTTGGCCATGAGAAAGGGGCTTTTACCGGGGCGATCAGTGCGCGCCAGGGCCGTTTTGAATTAGCTGAAGGTGGAACCTTGTTTCTCGACGAAATCGGTGACATGAGTTTGCATATGCAAGTGAAAATGTTACGTGTGCTTCAAGAGCGAACTTATGAGCGAGTGGGCAGTAATAAAAGCGTAAAGGCGGATGTCAGAATTATTGCGGCGACGCATCGTAATTTGGAAGAGCTTATTTCTGAAGGAAAGTTTCGCGAAGATTTATTCTATCGATTGAATGTATTCCCCATTGAAATGCCACCGCTTTGTGAACGTTTAGATGATATTCCCCTATTAATTAATGAATTGATAACACGAATGGAGTCTGAAAAACGTGGGTCAGTACGTTTAACACCTGCGGCGGTCATGGCATTGTGTCAGTATCGCTGGCCGGGAAATGTTCGTGAGCTCGCAAATTTAGTGGAAAGACTCGTTATTATGTATCCCTACGGCGTAGTTGATTTTTCAGATCTCCCTGAAAAATTTCGTCCCAAAGGCAAAATTGTTATTGCCGATGAAGTGGCGGAAGAAAAAGCGAGTGTTGCTGAAGAGCAGATTGCCGTTAGTAATATGCTGTTTGAGGACAAAGAGTCCGAAAGTGCGCGCCTGCCAAGTGAAGGTATTGACCTAAAAGAACATTTAAGTAATCTGGAATTTAATCTAATCAAGCAAGCCTTGGATGACGCGGGTGGTGTTGTCGCCCATGCTGCTAAACGCTTGAAAATGCGCCGTACGACATTAGTTGAAAAATTACGTAAGTATGGCTTACAGCGGCAAACAGAATCGCCAACAGTTTGACGAACTCCATTTTTTCCGTTGTATCTTATTGATTTTAAAGGATATTGCTCGGCATAGTTATTGCTCCATGTACGTGATAGTTGATACACGTAGATGGAGCAGTCGGTGCAAAAGCTCAAGCAGCAAGTTAATCGAACCCCTTATAACGAGGAGAAGCAACAGACCTCGTTGGAGGATGCGTTTGATAAATTTAATACACACGCTGATCAACTATCCCAATCCCATGAATTTCTCACTCAACAAATTGAAAAACTGACACGAGAACTGGCTTTCGAGCGTTCTAAACGTGCGGTTTCCTCAGAATCAAATCAACTTTCTCATTTAGTCACATCTCTTCCAGCTGGTGTTCTTGTGCTAGACAATCGCGGTAGCGTTCAAGAAGCAAATCCTGCAGCAAATGAATTGCTCGGCGATAATTTAGAAGGTGAGTTTTGGCGAGATATTATTGAACGAACGATCGAGCCGAGTATTCATGGTGGACAAGAATCGCGTTTGAAAGACGGTAGAACAGTGAGCATGTCTACTTGTCCGCGTGGTGATGAGCCTGGGCAAATAATTTTGTTAATGGATGTAACTGAAACGCGATTTCTCCAGCAATCATTGGAAAGGCATCAGCGCTTATCTGCAATGGGAGAAATGAGTGCAAAAGTGGCGCATCAAATTCGCACACCCTTAGCATCTGCACTGCTTTATGTTTCCAACTTAAACAAGGGTATCGTTTCTGAAGAAGATCGAAATAAATTCATTAACAAAGCACTTTCACGCTTGCAGCATATGGAAAACGTGGTGGAAGATATGCTGTCGTTCAGCCGCGTTGGTGAAATTGGCCAAGATATTGTTTCGGTCAAAGATATATTAGATGAATTATCGGGTGCAATGGAAACGCATATTGAAAAAGCAAAATGCTCCCTTAGCGTTCAAGCCTCAAATGATGATATGGCAATTTGTGGTAATCGAGACGCACTTTTGGGAGTTTTGCAAAATCTGATCTCAAACGCTATTCAGGTGACAGGAGAGGGTGGCGTGTTTTCAATTCATGTTGATCCAGTTGATGAGCATCATGGTATTCCATCGCTTGATATCAAAGTATCTGATAATGGACCTGGTATTTCTGAAGCTCACCTACCTAAAATATTTGAACCGTTTTATACAACAAGATTAAAAGGTACTGGGCTAGGCCTGTCTGTCGCAAAGGCTGTTATAGAGAATCATGCTGGCGGTATTTGGGTTGAATCAACATCTGATCAAGGCACTGTATTTAACATTCGCCTACCCATGATTAAAAGTACGGACATCAGTGGTATTAGCCCGAGCTAGTAAAGTGATTGTTCGAGAGGAAAAGAGAAATGACTGACTCCACCATAATGATAGTTGAAGATGACTGCGATCTTAGAGAGGCGTTAACGGATACGTTAAAGCTGGCAGGGTATCGTGTGATAGAAGCCGAAAATGGTAATACTGCGTTAAACGTTTTAGCGAATGAAAATATCAATATGGTTGTTAGTGATGTGCAAATGGATGGTATAGACGGCCACACTTTATTAAAGCGTATCAAGCAAGATTATCCAGAGATTCCTGTCGTTCTTATGACAGCATATGGGACAATTCAAAAAGCCGTCGAAGCAATGCAAAATGGTGCGTGTGATTATTTGGTAAAGCCTTTTGAAGCCGAGGTGTTGGTTAACATGGTTAGCCAATATGTAGTTACTGAGGATAAAAATTCAGAAATGGTGGCAAATGATCCTGCCACTAAAGAAGTGCTCAAACTTTCCCAGCGCGTCGCAGATAGCGATGCAACTGTTCTTATCAACGGTGAAAGTGGATCAGGAAAAGAAGTTTTTGCCCATGTTATACACCGAAATTCAACACGAAGTGAAGGCCCATTTATTGCGATTAACTGTGCTGCCATTCCGGAAAATATGTTGGAAGCGATGCTCTTTGGTTATGAAAAAGGTGCTTTTACGGGTGCCTACAAATCTGCGCCCGGCAAATTTGAAATCGCCAATGAGGGCACTTTGTTGCTTGATGAAATATCTGAAATGGACTTGTTGCTTCAGGCGAAATTATTACGAGTCCTTCAGGAAAAGGAAGTTGAGCGATTAGGAGGGAACAAAGTGATTCCTCTGAATATTCGTGTTGTTGCTACAACAAACAGGAATATGAAACAAGAAGTTGCCGAAGGCAGGTTTCGCGAAGATTTATACTATCGTCTAAATGTATTTCCCATTACGCTCCCTCCACTAAGAGAAAGAAGGGGTGATGTTGTTCCACTGACGGAATTTTTGTTGCGTAGACACCTTGAGGGAACAGGAAAATCCATACCCAAATTATCTGAAGGTGCGAAAGCATCGTTGGAAGCACATAATTGGCCTGGCAATGTGCGCGAGTTGGATAATGTCACACAACGAGCTCTTATTCTTCAATCAGACGGCACAATAAATGAAGAGCATATAATGTTCGAATCTGAACAAGTGTCGTCATCCGTTAGAGCAACTCAGCCAGTAGCATCACAACAGTCGACGGAAACCCATTCAGATTCCCCAATTGACAGCGAATTGTTGGGTGACAATCTAAAAAACCAGGAATTCAAACTAATTATTGATGCGTTGGTAAATTCAAATGGTAGTCGTAAAAATGCAGCAGAGAAACTGGGAATTAGTCAACGAACATTAAGGTACAAACTTGCAAAAATGCGAGAAGTGGGAATGGATATACCAGCGGCATACGGTAACTAATGAGGAAGTGTCATGAATAGTGTGAATATGAATAAAGCGTTAATGGAAATGCAGAGAATGGCTGCACAATCCAAAATGGAGCCTGTTCAAACTAATCGCGTTCCTGATGAAGGATCTCCTCAAAATTTCTCCGAGCTGTTAAAGACGGCGGTGGATGGTGTTAACGAAGCGCAAAAACTTTCGGGCTCGCTAAAAAAGTCGTATGAAATGGGAGATCCTAACGTGGATTTACCACAAGTCATGATGGCTAGCCAAAAAGCAGGTGTTGCCTTTAAGGGAATGTTAGAAGTCAGAAATCATTTGTTACAAGCGTATAAAGATGTGATGAGTATGCCTGTGTAGCAAAAGATTCACTAATATTATTTATATTTTTTTCTTTTTTAGGCGTTAAGGTTTAGAATTAATGGCAGTAGCAAGTGCAGAGCTAGACAATCAACCGGAACAAAATCTGGCAGCTGAAGCACCAGAAAACATGCCGGTTCCCGTTAATAAAAGTCAACATCTTGAGCCTATTGAAGAAGATGAAGAAGGAAGTATAATTTCGCAAAGGTTTCGAAGCCTTTCTCGTGCCCGCCAAATACAGCTCATCTTAAGTGTCTCCGCAGTCATCGCAATCGTAATTGTCGTATTTATGTGGTCGTCGGATTCACAATATAAATTACTTTATGGAAATTTATCGGCAGAAGCAGCTGGCCAAATCGTCGAAGTGTTACAACAGGAAGACATTAAATACCAGTTAGATAAAGACTCGGGTGAAATTATGGTTCCCAATAACCTACTTCACAGTGTCAGGTTAAAACTCGCTGCTCAAGGATTACCGAAAAATGATGGATCCGGATTTGAAATTCTACAGGAAAGCTCGGGCTTTGGTACCAGTCAGTTTATGGAAAAGGCGCGATATCATCACGCCTTAGAAGGTGAGTTGGCGAGATCTATTTCCGAATTAGATGTAATTGATTCGTCTCGTGTACATTTGGCTATCCCCAAACAATCCGTTTTTGTTCGAGATCGTAAGGAGCCTAGCGCCTCTGTTCTTGTGAATTTAAAGCAGGGTAGAGGGCTCGATGAATCTCAGGTGATGGCGATTGTGCATATTGTTGCTTCCAGTATACCTGAGCTGTCGCCTCAAAAAGTGACGGTTGTTGATAGAAATGGAAAGTTACTCAGCAAAAAAGAATTAAGTGGCGAGATGGCATTGTCTACTGCCCAATTCGATTATACAAAAAAACTCGAAGAGTATTATATAGAGCGTATAGAAAGAATCTTAATTCCCATTGTGGGTTTTGAAGGTGTCCGAGCGCAAGTCGGTACTGAAGTTGATTTTACAGTAGTGGAAAAAACGCAGGAATCTTTCAACCCTGATCTCCCGGCGCTTCGTAGTGAACACACGGTCAACGAGGAAAGCACATCGGGTGGTCCAGGCGGAGTGCCAGGCGCGCTAACCAATCAACCTCCAGGTCAAGCTACCGCTCCGGAAACAAATCCAGGCGCAAACGGTGAAGGGGCGACCGGCCCATCAAGAAAACACAAGCAAGAAACCTTTAACTATGAGCTTGATAAAACGATTAGCCATAGTAAGCAAGCACCGGGAGTTTTGAAAAAATTAACGGTTGCCGTTGTTTTAGATGATAAATTATTTTATGAAGATGATGGGACACTTATTCGAACGCCTTTGGCCCCGGAGGAAATTGTCCGAATTGAAGGCTTAGTCAAAGATGCTGTGGGGTTCAATGCGACTCGTGGTGACCGAATCAATGTTATCAATACAGCATTTCATTCATCACAAATTATTCCGCCAGAACCTGTTGGTGAAGTATGGGAGCAACCCTGGTTTATCGATATTGCAAAACAAGTTGTCGGTGTGCTGCTGATTCTTCTATTTGTTACTTTAGCCATGCGTCCAGTGATCAAAGAGCTAACGTATAAAGAGCCTGAAGTGGAAGAAGAGGAAGTTATTGAGGAAGAACCTGAACCTATTGTTGAG
>Ga0316207_10003814_pt1 | contig 13669 bp, 16 predicted proteins | sample 6weekpyrite_MG_FD_204943 | JGI IMG/M metagenome (GOLD analysis project Ga0316207, IMG submission 204943) | Microbial mat bacterial communities from mineral coupon in-situ incubated in ocean water Damariscotta River, Maine, United States -... | ecosystem: Environmental > Aquatic > Marine >... | reverse complement strand
AGGGCGTGGATAAGTGGAGGCTTCAAACCGTCCTTCGAGGCTCGCTACGCTCACACCTCAGGATGAGGTTGAATGAAAGCAAGGCTCTGATTTTTTAGTGTTTAAAACTGCGGTTATATCTTTGCAACCTCATCCTGAGGCGCGCTGAGGATTTATCCGAAGAGCCTCGAAGGACGGTGGAGGAGATCGGCTAAACCGTCTCACTCACTTTCAGTGAGCCGACATAGCGGTCAAAAACACCAAAACTGTCTTGTGGGCCAGGGCTGGCTTCAGGGTGGTGCTGGACGGTTTGAACCGGCTTGTCGGTCAGTTTGAAGCCGCAATTCGTGCCATCAAACAGGGAGACATGAGTCTCGACAGCGCCTTTTGGAAGTTGGCTGCCATCAACGGCAAAGCCATGATTCATCGAAACGATTTCAACCTGGCCGGTTTCATGATTTTTCACTGGATGATTGGCACCGTGATGACCTTGTGGCATTTTGATTGTTGTGCCGCCGAGTGCCAGAGCCAACATTTGGTGGCCAAGACAAATGCCCAATATTGGCATGTCGGCGTCAATCAATGCTTTCAGGGTCGGCAGGGCGTATTGGCCCGTGGCAGCCGGATCACCCGGGCCGTTGGAGACAACCACGCCATCGGGCGACATTTTCATTACTTCGTCAAAGCTTGCCTTGCCCGGCAAGACTGCAACCCGTGCACCGGCGGAGACCAAAAGCCGAAGGATATTCGCTTTCACGCCATAATCGAGCACCACAACGCGGGGGCCGTCCTTGGGGCCTTCAGCAAAACCGTTATTCCATGACCAGCTGCCCTGATCCCATGATGTTGCCTCGGTGTTGGATACCGCAGCGGCCAGCTCCTGACCTTCCATGGAAGCAGCTTGTGCCGCCCGGGCCTTCAGCGCTTCAATATCAATATTTCCAGCAGGGTCGTGGGCAATGGCGCACATTGGCATGCCGCTTTCCCGGATACGCCGGGTGAGGGCGCGGGTGTCAATCCCGGTCAACGAGACGATATTGCGTTTGCTCAGCCATTCATCGAAACCCTGCTCGGCCCGGTAATTGGCCGGCGGTGTGATATCGGCGCGGCTGACCATGCCAAAGGCGGCTTTCTGGGCGGCCTTGCTGGCGGCTTCTTCATCTTCTGAATTGGCACCGACATTGCCGACATGCGGGAAGGTGAAACAAACGACTTGTCCAGAATAGGACGGATCGGCGAGAATTTCCTGATGGCCTGTCATTGCTGTGTTGAAGCAAAGCTCGCCGATAGCGATCCCGCTCGCACCCGTGCCGTTTCCAAGGAAAACAGATCCGTCTGCCAGAGCAAGCGCGCCTGTCGCCGGTGGGTGGATGGTTTCTGCCATGACTTAAGCTCCAAATGCACCATGGATAACGGTCCATGCGCGAAGAATCGGGTGCGTTTCGGCCATGCGGCCAAACGGGCGCGTTGGTAGTCAGTCCGGCCCTTGCGGTCAATACTGAGAAGGCGCAAACCCGCAATGACTTGCTTTTTTCTGTTCAAAAGCATATTCCCGCCGACTTCTTTTTCGGCTAAGAGTTGAGATTGATCTTGGTCCATAAACAAATATGGACGCAACAGATGAAAGAACGCGCCTGAATAAAGCTGCGTCATGCTTTTGATTTCTAATTAAAAATGGCCACAAGGCCAGGGCGCAAACGCGCGCCAGAAAACGGTTGTTGGATACATGTCACTTCGTGATCGAATTACAGACGATATGAAAACCGCCATGAAGGCCGGTGAAAAGCTACGCCTGTCCACACTGCGCCTGATTTCGGCAGCGGTGAAGGATCGCGATATTGCTGCGCGGGCTGAAGATCGTTGCAAGGGCTGCGAAGAGCCTGAAATTCTGTCGATTTTGCAAAAACTGGTCAAGCAGCGCGAAGAAAGCGCCGAGACCTATGAAAAGGCTGGTCGTCTCGATCTAGCCGAAATTGAGCGTGAAGAAGCGGCCATCGTTCGTGAATATCTTCCAACGCCGATGGATGAGGCAGAAATAGCTGAAGCGGCCCAAGCGGTTGTCGATGAGCTGGACGCTTCGGGTCTCAAGGATATGGGCCGTTGCATGGGCGAGCTGAAATCGCGTTATGCCGGGCGGATGGATTTCGGCAAGGCCGGAGCCAAAATCAAGGGCCTGCTTTCCAACGCAGCCTGAATGGGCAAGTCGCTGTAAAATAAAATCAACTAGAAGCGTGACGTCGACCACTTTTCGGCGCACACTGGCACGCTGATCAAACAAACCTGTGGCCCTGTCGACAATGCGCCTGAGCGAAGATTTTATTGAAGAGATCAAGGCGCGTATCCGGCCCTCGGACCTGATCGGTCGAACCGTGGCGCTCAAGCGCCAGGGCCGTGAATTTGCAGGTCTTTCGCCGTTTAAAAAAGAACGAACACCCTCCTTTTTCGTCAATGATGAAAAGCGGTTTTATCATTGTTTTTCTACCGGCAAGCATGGCGATGTGTTTTCCTGGCTTCAGGAAATGGAAGGTCTGTCCTTTATGGAGGCTGCCGAGCGTTTGGCCGGTGAGGCGGGGCTTGCCCTGCCAGCGCCAGATCCACAAGCGGCTGAAAAGGCTCAACATCGTAAGTCCCTGGTTGAATGGATGGAGTCGGCGCAGGGCTTTTTCTTGCGGGCCCTGAAATCTCCCGCCGCCAAACCAGCGCAGGATTATCTCAAGTCACGCGGACTGACGGGGCGCGATTGTGTGCGCTTTGGTATTGGATACGCGCCCGATAACCGGACCGCGCTGAAAGACGAATTGGTCACAGCAGGCGCTTCGGTGGATGAGCTGGTTGAGTGTGGCCTGCTGATCCAGCCCGATAGCGGCAGTGCTTATGATCGTTTTCGCGGCCGCATTATGTTTCCCATCCACGATCCGCGCGGGCGTCTGGTCGCCTTTGGTGGTCGGGCCCTGTCCAAGGATGCACGGGCCAAATATCTCAACTCGCCCGAAACGCCGATTTTCCATAAAGGCGCAACGCTTTATCGATATCCCGAAGCGCGCCGGGCGGTCTCTGATCCCAAATCCGGGGCCAAAGGCTTGATTGTTGCGGAAGGGTATCTGGATGCTATCGCGCTGGCCCGGGCAGGGCTGGAGCAAGGTGTGGCACCGTTGGGAACGGCGGTGACCGAGGAGCAGCTCTTATTACTATGGCGGGCTGGCGGCGAGCCGATCATGTGCTTTGATGGCGACAGCGCTGGACGCGGGGCGGCGCTCAAATCGGCGGAACGCGCCTTGCCGTTACTTCAGCCCGGTCGCTCCCTGCGATTTGTTTTCCTGCCCGAGGGCAAGGACCCGGACGATGTGCTGCGTGAGGACGGGGCGGGCGCTTTACGCGAAGTGTTTGAGCATACCCGGCCCCTGGCGGACATGTTGTGGGAACGTGAAGTGTCCCTAGAGCCTCTGGATGATCCCGATCGCCGGGCCGGTTTCAGACGCCGTATCCGTGCCCTGACCGCGCAGATCACCGACCAGGATATTCGCGAGGAATACAAGCGCGAATTCGAAACCCGGATGGAGGTCGCCTTCGGCGCGGGTGGAGCCAGTAAAAGGCGCTATCCACCCAAGGATGGCCGCTTCATGCCCAAGCTGGGGGCCTCGGTTTCAATGAAGAAGCGTTTTAGCTCGGCCAAGCCCGATAATGACATTGCAGCTGTAAGACGCGCAGTGCCCAACCCCAATGGGCGCATTCTCCTTGTTGCACTACTGGAATGGCCTGATATGGTCGATGATTTAGTGGAAGAAATTGCCCTGATCCCGTTTGGAGTGCTTGACACCTTGCGTGACGCCGTTCTAGAGGCCTGTTCTCTTGGACCGGCTGTGTCTTCCAGCGAGCTACGGGCAGAGTTACTGTCGCGCGGATATGCGCAAGATTTAAGACGCGTGGAAGATAATCGGGGGCCCATGCGGGCAACACTAGGTGGAGCAGACGCTTCAGCTGCGACTCGCGTCGGGGCTTGGAGGCGGCTTGCGGCTACCTATATGAGACAGAATGGCAGCCAAGAGCAGCGCGAGGAGATGCGCGCGCTCACGGAACAGAAGATCAGCGAGGATGATTCGGAGAGCCTCCGGAATATCAGTGAGGCTTATCGGCGTGAAAACGCCAAACACGATGACACCTGACGGGGCAATAGTGACACGCGTTGATCACGCGACAAGGGCGAATAAATGAGCAAGACGGCCGAAGCAAACGAAACGTCAGAAACCAATGACGGACCGCTTCTCGACCTGACAGACAAGTCAGTTCAGAACATGATCAAAGCTGCGCGCAAACGCGGCTATGTCACCCATGAAGAATTGAATGCGGTTTTGCCCAGTGAGGAATTTTCCTCCGAGCAGATCGAAGACGTGCTCGCAAAACTCTCTGAGATGGGCATCAATGTTGTCGACAGCGAAAGCGAAGCTGAAGACGACGACAAGACCAAAGCTAAAGACGGTGAGGCCGAAGCCAAGCCCGAAGAAAGCAAAAGTCGGGCTGTTGCTGGTGCCGCCAAGACCCAGGTTACAGGCCTGAATACACCCACATCCGCAGACCGCACCGATGATCCCGTACGTATGTATCTGCGTGAAATGGGCTCGGTCGAGCTGCTCTCGCGGGAAGGCGAGATTGCCATCGCCAAGCGGATTGAAGCTGGCAGAAATGCCATGATCCGCGGCTTGTGTGAAAGCCCGCTGACCTTTGAAGCGATCATGGTCTGGCGCGAAGAATTGCACGAAGGTGAAGTGCTGCTGCGTGATATCATCGATCTGGACGCCACCTATGGCGGTCAGCAAGCCGAAGCGGCTGAAGACGGTGAAGGCGAAGAAGAGGGAGCCGAGGGCGCTGCTGAGACCCCGGCTGGCGACACTGTCAGCGAAGAAAAGCCAGAAGCTGAAGCCGACAAATCCAAGTCCGATGAAGAGGGCGAAGACGGCGAAAAAGCCGAAGGCGAAAGCAACGACGACGATGATGATGACGATGATGATGAGGAAGGCGTAACGCTTTCCCTGTCAGCGATGGAAGGCGAATTGCGCGAAGGCGTGATGGAGACCCTCGATTCTATCGCCTCTGACTTTGTTGCCTTCCGCAAGCTTCAGGACAAGCTGGTTGCCGCGCGTATTGAAGGCAAGGACCTTACCAAGCAGAGCCGTGAAAAATACGACGGTCTGCAAAACGCCATCGTCACCAATCTCAACACCATGCATCTTAACAATGCACGGATTGAGGCCCTGGTTGAACAGCTCTATGCGATCAATAAAGAGCGCATGTCGCTGGAAGGCCGCTTGTTGCGTATGGCCGATGCCCATGGCGTGCCGCGCGCCCAGTTTATGGACAGCTATTTCGGTAATGAGCTCAGCCCGGACTGGCCCCATTCCATGGCCGGATCATCCAAAGCCTGGGATCGTTTCATCGATCGTGAAGCCGTTGACGCCAATAAAATCCGTGATGATATCGGCGAGCTGACCCAGCGCGCCGGTGTGCCGATTGAAGATCTGCGCCGCATTGTCCGTTCCGTGCAAAAAGGCGAGCGCGAAGCCCGCGTTGCCAAGAAGGAAATGGTTGAAGCCAATCTGCGCCTCGTCATCTCCATCGCCAAAAAATACACCAATCGCGGCCTGCAATTCCTCGATTTGATCCAGGAAGGCAATATCGGCCTGATGAAAGCGGTCGATAAGTTTGAATATCGCCGCGGCTATAAATTCTCCACCTATGCCACCTGGTGGATCAGACAGGCCATCACCCGCTCCATCGCCGATCAGGCCCGCACCATCCGTATTCCGGTGCATATGATCGAGACGATCAACAAGATCGTCCGCACATCGCGCCAGATGCTGCATGAAATTGGCCGGGAGCCAACGCCGGAAGAGCTGTCCGAAAAGCTCGCCATGCCGCTGGAAAAAGTGCGCAAGGTGATGAAAATCGCCAAAGAGCCAATCTCTCTGGAAACACCGATTGGTGACGAAGAAGATAGCCATCTAGGTGATTTCATTGAGGATAAAAACGCTATCCTGCCGATTGATTCCGCCATTCAGTCCAATCTGCGTGAAACCACGACGCGGGTTCTCGCCTCCCTCACACCGCGTGAAGAACGCGTTTTACGGATGCGCTTTGGCATCGGCATGAACACCGATCACACGCTGGAAGAAGTCGGCCAGCAATTTTCGGTGACACGTGAACGGATCAGGCAGATCGAAGCCAAGGCGCTTCGCAAGCTCAAACACCCAAGCCGCTCACGCAAACTGCGCAGCTTCCTGGATAATTGATTTGTGATTTCTGTGGTTACCTGTTTAGAGCAATTCGCAAGCGTTACGTTGTCGACTCTCGCTACCCGCGAGGGTGACACGTATATGCCGACAGTCGCTGATTTCGATACTCGAGAAATTCGGGTTTTGGATCAAATTCCCTCTGGAGTTTCTACTGAGCGTGCTCTGCAAACTTGGTTGCGACGTGAAGGTTTTCTTCGTGAAAAGGTGTGTTTTGGAGTTCGTACAAGCGATGGGGAATTCTATATCGGCACTCTGAGTGAAGGTGTTTTCGTTTTTCAAAGTTTGACTGGGGAAGAAGGCAATAAGACATTTCTGCCTTCCGAATGCCCGAGTTGGTGGAAGGTTCACCCGACCGAAAAAGAGACAGAATAACGGAGCCGTGGCAGATCTCTGGAAAACGACTTAAATGTTGAATTGATAGTTGGATAGAAGGTTATTTTCGCTGTTGTTGCTCCTATTTCGTCAACTATTTCGACACTGATATCGACATATTCATCCTATACGCTACACTGGACGGATGAACGCTAAACCCAGAGCCATCACTGTTGATGCGACGACGGCTGACTTGCTTGAAGCCCGTGCCTCTGCCCGAAATATGACTGTGGCTGAATTGCTTGCTGATCTGGCAGCTAATGAAGCAAGCTTGCCTGCGACGCTTTCCAGCCAGCGTGAAAGCGGCGAGGGCCCATGGTCACCAGCTGCACTGGATGCAGATGCGAAGCGGTTAGAGAACTTCAAGGAGGAGCGCTCAGGTGTCGATTGGGAAGATGCGCGCAGCTGGCTAGAGACTTGGGGTGCATCTGGTGAAACATCCCGTCCTAGGGCCCGTGAATTGTGAAACTTATTCTTTCGGATACAGCGCTCGCTGATCTCGAAAGACTTCGCCTGTTTCTCATTGAACAAAACCCAGCAGCCAGTCAACGAGCGGCTATGGTGATTATCGAGGCTTTCGAAACACTGAAACGATTTCCAAAACGCGGAACTCCCTCAAGGCGTCGCGGATTGAGAGAATTCATCATTCCATTCGGGCAAAGCGCATATATCGTTCGCTATTCTGTGATGGAGGAAGCAGGTGAGCTCGTAATTCTACGGGTTTGGCATGGGAGGGAAAAACGTCAGTAGAACACGCCTATAATGCCTGTTGCGGCCCGATAGGGATTGGCCTATGAACCTCGTTTAAGATGTAGAACGCCTATAGCTCTTCGAGCCGCTCTTTTCAGTGCGTGAATAGCTGGACGTGAGCCACTTACTGAGCTCTGCTGGCAGTATGCCTCTTACCTCTGTCACTATCCAAACCTCTGGGCCGGGCCTGTATGAATTTACCGGCAAGCGTGAGTTTTGGTCTCTGTCAGAGATACGATATTCAGTTCCGGAAATCCTGGATCAATGATGAAAATCGCCGGAAATCTATATTCCCGCCGGTCGTGACCACGGCGATTGTTTTTCCAGCCAACAATTCAGAGGCTCCCATAGCGGCGGCCAGAGCCACAGCGCCGCCCGGCTCGACAACCAGTTTAAAGTGTTCAAAGGCGAGGCGCATGGCATTGACCACTTCCGTATCACTGACTGTAAGCACGCCTGAAATCAATTCTTTGTTGATGGAAAACGTTAAATGACCGGGCATGTCTGTCATGATCGCGTCACAGATTGTTTTGCGGCCCGCAGGATTTGACAGACGTTTTCCGGCGGCAATTGAACGCTGAGTATCATCAAAGTTTTCGGGTTCTACGGCAAAAATTTGTGTGGACGGAGACATTTCTTTCAAAGCCAGAGCTGTAGACGCCGTCAATCCGCCTCCGCCACAAGGTAGTAAGGCGACATCAATATGGGCATTAAGGTTTTCAGCTTGCAAGGCGGTCTCTCGTCCCACTGTTGCCGCCCCTGCCAGCACGCGACGATCTTCACTGGGGGGCACAAGAACGAGGCCGCGCTGGATGGCCAAAGCATGGCAAACCTCTTCCCGGTTTTCGGTCTTGCGGTCGTAGAAGACTATCTCTGCGCCAAGCGCTTTGGTGTTTTCGATTTTGATTTCAGGAGCATCGTCAGGCATGACAATGACGGCGCGTGTGTTTTTCAGGGCGGCAGCACAAGCAACGGCTTGTGCATGATTACCCGATGAATAGGCGATAGCGCCTCTTTCGCATTCTTCATTGGAAAATTGGCTGATGCGATTATAAGCCCCGCGAAACTTGAAGGAGCCTGTTCGTTGCAACATTTCTGCCTTCAGCAAAATTCTGTTCCCAGAAAGCTGATTGAGTTTCTGATTTTCCAGTAGAGGCGTGATAACCGCTTTTTGTTGTATACGATTTGCAGCGTCCTCAATCTCTGAAAAGGTTGGAGCGGACAGATCATACTCCGCGTCCTGTGTTTGGACTTCACTCATTTAACTCACCGCTTTTCCGCTTCTACGGCCATTTCTTTTGGTGATGTCAGAAGCCACCCAGCCAACACACTTGCCAGAAAGGCACCGACCAATTGCGCCAAAATGAACAAAGGCATGTCGCCGGGTTGAATACCGGAAAATGTGTCGGTGAAACTGCGGGCAATTGTCACGGCCGGATTGGCAAATGAAGTTGATGCCGTGAACCAGTAAGCCGCCGTGATATAGAGCCCGACCGCCATCGGCACGCTTTTGGGCGAATGCTTCAATGTACCCAATATGGTCATGACGAGGCCAAAAGTGGCTATCATTTCAGACAGCCATTGTCCCGGTCCGGTCCGTATGTTTTGTGATATTTGCACCGCAGGCTGATCAAACATCAAATGCGCCGCCATCATGCCGATCAGGCCGCCCAGAATTTGTGCCATCACATAAAATGAGGCGTCGCGCGTTGATATCTCGCGCCTTGTCAAAAAAGACAAGGTGACAGCCGGGTTGAAATGAGCCCCTGACAGGGGGCCGAAAACCGTGATCAGGACAACCAGAATAGCCCCGGTCGGCAAGGTATTGCCCAGCAAGGCCAATGCGGTGTTTCCGTCTGACAGGGTATCAGCCATGATGCCGGAACCCACCACCGTGGCCAATAAAAATGCCGTGCCGGTCAATTCTGCAATTAGTCGGCGTGCCAGATCAGGTTTTTGCATGGGTCACATTGTTTGAGGCTGATATGTTGCAAAATTCTGGATGCCCATCGCAACAATCCTTGATCAAAAATGAGATCAGGCTTCGTGTGCCGTCAATATCAGCCGAATAAACAATCCGGCGCTGATCCCGCTTTGATTGTATCAAACCGGCCCGCTCCAGATGACCCAGATGAAAGGACAGGCTTGATGACGGGATACCCAACCGGGAGGCAATATCTCCGGCAGAAATCCCGTCGGGACTCGCCTTGATCAATATTTGAAACACTTTGAGACGGTGAGTGTGGGCTAGAGCGCTAAAGGAAGCTATCGCGGGTAAAGCTTGCATTATTCGATTATAGTCGAAGAATCGAATGGTGCAAGTATGAAGTCATTAAGATTGTTGGTATTGGAAACCGTTTGCTGTCAAAGCAGGGAAAGGCTGAAAGCTAAAGGATTGGGTGTTGTTGCCAGATAGATATGTATGCCATCTATGATCCATGCCTCTTGCCTCTATCACCATGCAAACCTCCGGGCCAGGCCTGTATGAATTTACCGGCAAGGTGCAAGACTTTGTGCGCGAGCATGATCCTGATGAGGGCTTGCTCACGGCCTATGTGCGCCACACATCGTGTTCGCTGACCATTCAGGAAAATGCCGATCCGGCGGTTCAACATGATCTAAACGCCTTCTTTGCCCGGCTTGTGCCCGATGGCGATGATGCGGCGATGGCCTGGCTGACCCACACGGCCGAGGGGTCCGATGATATGCCGGCCCATATCAAATCGGCCCTGACCCAGACCAGCGTGTCGATCCCGGTCAGCGGCGGTGAATTATTGTTGGGAAACTGGCAAGGGCTGTATCTGTTTGAGCATCGCTATCGGCCTCACCGGCGAGAGATCATCCTGCATCTGGGATGATAGTTTGATCAGGCGGATTTTTCATCCGGGTTCTTGTCCCGGCTTTCTTGCAGCCGCCGCGCCATGGTCTGATAAAGCGTATCTTTATTAATCGGTTTTCGACATGGGCGTTAAAGCCCTGGGCTTCATTATCACATTGGCCGTCAGCGCGATAACAGGGACGGGTTTGCGATTGGCGGCCTCATCCATTTCACGAATATGGATCAGGGCATTGATCCCGTTCATGACCGGCGTGAATATGAGGTTAAATCAAACTCACAGATCGATGATCACTTATCGAATGCGTCTGTATTACAGTTTCAATTGTGTATTCAGGCCAATTCTGGCCTTCGCCCTGAACATTGCTGTGCCGGTGACAATTCGGCTTGTGGAAGCCGGTCTGCGCCCGAACTTTGGCAAAAATCGATCAGGATTCATCGCCGTCTATCAAACCCTGATAGCTGTCGACCAGGGCCAGATAAGGCGGCACATGCGTATTTTGTATCCCTGCACCTGTATCCACCGACATCTTGATTTCAAAGTGCAGGTGAATAGTGGTCGGGGTGCCGCCAAAATCATTGGAGACATAACCGAGGCGTTGGCCGCTGGTCACAACATCGCCGACCTCAATCAGCAAATCGTCCATGTCCAGATGAAGATAGGAATAGCGCACGCCATCATCAGACGTCATGCGCACCGAATATGTACCGACGGAGGTAATGGTGCCGCTGTCAGCCGCCACGGCCCAGTGGATTTCCGCCTGGCAAGTCGCCGGGCGAATATCTTGTCCCTGATGGCCGGTGCCTGATGGGCACATCGGTGTGCCATAGCCGCGGGTTTCACAAAAATTATCGTGCCAGGCATAGGAATAATTTTGCCCATCGCATTGACCGCCAGCGGGCCCAAGATAACCGCCAGCCCCATAAACCTGGCTGTTGGCATAAGCTTGGGCCGCTTCCATAGGAAAGCGCATGCCCGGCGTGTAATTGGATTGTGTGCTCTGGCCCGTGCCGCTGCCTGAAACCAGATCACCTGCTGGCATCCAGACAAAGGCATCGCCTGCATCATCTGTAGGCTCAGGAGCCGGTTCGGGCTCTGGTTCTGGCACAGGTTCGGGTTCTGGTTCGGTCTCTGGGGCTTCCTCTTCCTCGATGATCTCTTCTTCAATTGTTTCTGGTTCGGGATCCGGGATAATCACCATGTCGCCGTCAACGGGCCACCAGATCATCCAGGCAATCCCGGCGGCAGCAATGCCCAGAGCGGTGCCAATTTCCATCGAGCGGGACATATCAACCTCCCTCGCCGGGTGTGCCGCCGACAATCAACAGGGATTGTGCCAGATTGCGGCCATAGGAAGCGCCTGTGCAGCGGATATCCGTTTGCGGTTGATCGCACTCAATGGTGATCGAATAGGCCGCGCCATAGCGATTGAAATTGATCTCACGGCCATATTCGGTTTGTTGAACCAGGAAGCCATCGCCATCCACATTCCTCAAACGGGCAACGGATCGTGCATCGGGTGCTTCGACCTGGATCAGGCGAGTTCCAAACACTTCTACCAACAGAACATTGCCTCTCATCGAGGCGGTATAAAAATCCCGGTTAGGAAACAGCATCACGCTGGGATTGGGGCCCATATCCAAAAGCGCCTGTGCAGGTAGCAGGACGGGCAGGCGTGTCTGAGTAATTCGGCTGGCGCGATCATTGGTCGGGATAACGCTTTGGGGGGCCGACAAGACAGCGGTTGTGGTCAGGTTTTGGCCGCTTTGGCGGCGTGCATCCAGGGCTGCCGCCACCCAATCAATATCAGCGATACCGGGCTGGCTTGTCGGAGCCGGTTGAGCGCGTGTTTGCAAGCTTGCGACCTGGATAAAGCCAGCCTGTGTCGGGGTGAGTGCGGCATCAGTATTGGTCTGACGCCGCAAGGTTTGAGCATCTGATGCCGTCGCAATGAAGGCAACCAGCATAACCGAAGCCAATAAGCGATATTTGCGTCCCATAACAACCTCACAGGGGTTTTGCCTGTATGCAGAGTGTCACTATAGCACTGAATGCAGTCTGAGGGTGTTGTTTATGTTTTATTCATCCAAAATTGAGTGCCGGTTCGGACAGCCAAGTCTATTGTGAAATACAAAAATCAGCATTGACCGAAGCGCTAAGGGTCAAACTTCCCACAGCAATTTGCGTGTCGGCCCCCTCTGCAAAGCTGCGCGTGGCCACCGCATTGGCAAAGCGGGGCTGGGCCTGACTTTCACTTAAACGCCTGAAACCGCACAGCTCAAAACCAGCGGCATCAGCAAATAAATCGGCCTTTTCCAGTAAGCGAGATATGGCCATGCGGCGCGCTTCATCCATCGCCTCGGCTGTGTTTTCAGCGCCGAAATTGACGCTTTCAATATGATTGGCCCCGGACGACACCATCGCATCAATAATCTCACCGACCTCGGTTAAATCGCGCACTTTGGCGGTGACGATATTGCGGGCTTCATAGCCCGTGATCCGGCGCTCTGAGGACGAATTATAGGAGCCGGAAGAATAGACCGGATGCACCGAAAGATTGGCAGTTTGCATATCGGCCTCAGCGATCCCGGCCCGACGAAGGGCGGAGAACACACCGCTCATGGTTTGCGCATTTTGCCGAACGGCCGCTTCGGCTGTCTCCGCCTGAATGACCACACCGGATCGTATCGCCGCATATTCCGGCTCAATCCGGATTTCAGCCGTCGCTGAAAGGGACAGGGTCGGAGGCGGTGAGCTCTCCTGCGCCAGGGCGGCGGGTATAACGCTGATGAAAAGTGTGGACGCTATCAGTTCGCGGATCATGAGGCGCTCCCATTTAATCAAAGGCGCAAAAGAAACAGTGTCTGCCATTCAGTCTGAGCCCTAGATGAACAGAAACGTCACAAAGAAAACCCGATTTGTCCATGGATTGGCCCGCTCGCCCGTTGATGATGCGCTGAAGCAAAGGGGAGGCCCATCATGTTGATCCGGTGGATGATCGTTTTAGGCGCGTTGGGAGTGGGCCTGCTCTATCCCCTGCATGGCGATATCGCGGCCGATAGTGGCCAAATGGAAATGCGGGTGTTGGGACAAAGCGATCCCGCTAATCTCGCCACCGAGGAAGAAGTTGACGTCCAGACATTTCAGTATTGGGTCAAAAATCAGACCGAACTGGCCATATTGGCCCTGATCATATTTGCCAATCTGGTGGTGTTCAGGATCGGGCCTCAGCGTCGCGCAAGGCAGAAAATAGCACCTAGTACTGATATCAACCGCATTCACCATCTTGGCGAGCGCGCCGGGACACAGTAGGGAAGGGCTCCCTCGCATTGCGAGCGGGCCTGTAGCTCAATTGGTTAGAGCCAGCGGCTCATAACCGCTTGGTTGTAGGTTCGAGTCCTACCGGGCCCACCAATATCTTTTTATCGTATCTGTATTGTGCAA
>Ga0316207_10003813_pt1 | contig 13669 bp, 13 predicted proteins | sample 6weekpyrite_MG_FD_204943 | JGI IMG/M metagenome (GOLD analysis project Ga0316207, IMG submission 204943) | Microbial mat bacterial communities from mineral coupon in-situ incubated in ocean water Damariscotta River, Maine, United States -... | ecosystem: Environmental > Aquatic > Marine >... | reverse complement strand
GCGACCACATCATGTGGGCGAAGCAACTCACGTAGTTTATTTGCCGTTGTTTTGAGTACCTGGTCACCAACAGGGTGTCCGTATGTGTCATTAATGAATTTAAACCCATCAATATCAACCAGGGCCAGACAAAGAGATTTTCCCTTGTCCAAATTCTGTGGCAATTTTTTAGAAAGAATTTTCTCAAAATGACGCCGGTTATAAATACCGGTTAACTCATCAGTGATCGATATTTTATAAAGTTGTCGACGATGTCGCTTCAAGGTCTGGGTTAATTCATAACGCTCACTGATATCATGGAAACGGCCAACGACACCGAGTAATGCACCATGATTATTGAAGGTTGCGTGTGCATCGAGTTCAACGCGGATCGGTTTGCTGCCAGAGGAACGTATTTCTATTTCGGCACTATTGATATCGAGTCCGGCTAAGTTATCTTTTTGAAACAGTTTCCGATCATCTAATTCAGGCAAAAAATCAGAAAAGAATTTACCAAATGAATCGGTTGCATTATAGCCGGTGAGTTGTTGCCAGGCAGGGTTAAGAAAAGAAATGGCGCCCCTGTTATCAAGCTCGAACATTGCTTCACGCATATTGTTTACCAGTGAACGTAATTGCTGTTCGTTGGTAAGCAATTTATCCTGTGTTCGCTGTAAATTGGTAATTTGTTCTGACATGAGTCGCGCACTTTCGGTGAGCGCGTTACCAAGATCCTGAATTTCGTTATAGCTGGTGCGTGGCGTGACAATATGTTGTTGCCAGTCACCCCGACCGATATGTGCAGCAATTTTCACGAGTCGCTTAAGGGGTGCAGTAAAACCTGAAATAACCCAGTATGTGATGGCTAAACCAATCGCCAGTAGTCCCGCCAGGATAAGCAGGTTGTTAATTAATATGTCAGTAATGCGTTGACCAATCGGTGCATTTGAAAGTTTGATTTCTAATGTGCCCTTACTAATGTCGTTTTCGTAAAGGGCTGATTCGAGCACAATATTGACTTCGTCTTCGGTGATGAAGAATCTCACAAAGGCGTTAGGTGGCGTTTCATTTTGATCAAGCGAATAAATCAACGTGCCAGTGCGGTTACTTACAAATACACCGGCGATGGCGGTATTTTCAATGAGGTTGTCGAGATATTTTTTAAGGCTGTTGGCGTCGCGGGCAGCGAGCATGCTCAGTACATTGGGCTCGGCCAGTGTCATTAAGTTGCGGGCGAGATTGCGCTGTGAGTCAATTTCAGTGCGCGCAGCCTGTGTCACCAGGAAGAAGCCCAGTAAGGTGATACCCAGCACCTGCATCAAGGTGAAGGCAAGCACGAGACGGCCACGCAGTGTACTGGGTAATTTGAGTTTCACAGAAATCCCTACTGACTATTTTGCTGCCAACTTATTCGTATTAGGCAGCCCCCGCTCTTTATTATGGACGCAGTAGGGCATTCTGTCACTGCTGGTTCTATAACGTACTGAATTTTATAAAATAGAATACGCTTCAGGGTGCTAACGTAAGCTGATCTGTTGCCAACCCGCTTGCGTGGCATGGGCGGTCAGCGCCTCATCGGCATCGACGGTAATCGGGTGGCTCACCATCTTGAGCAGCGGCAGATCATTACGGGAATCAGAATAAAAATAGCTGCCATCCAGGGTATAGTGGGTGTTTTGTAGCCAGTCTTGCAGGCGCGTGACTTTACCTTCTTGAAAGCAGGGGGTACCTGCTACCTTGCCGGTGTAGCGGCCATCAATCATTTCAGGATCAGTGGCGAGTAAATTATCGATGCCAAAGGCCGCGGCAATGGGCTCAGTCACAAATCGATTGGTGGCCGTAATGATCAGTAAGGTATCGCCTTTATCCCGGTGTTCATCAACCAGTGCCTGCGCCCTGGGGAGTATTAAGGGTTTGATCATGTCGTGCATGAACTGTGCATGCCAGGTCTGTAATGTTGCCATATCATGTTCGGCCAATGGTTTTAGGGAAAAGGCCAGAAACTCAAAAATGTCGAGATTACCTGCATTATAGGCATCATAAAATCGCTGGTTTTCACTCTCATACCAGTCCGCATCGACGACACCCAGTTCGACGAGAAAACGGCCCCATAAATAGTCGCTATCATCTGCCAGTAAGGTGTTGTCTAAATCAAAGATTGCCAGGCTCACGTTACTTCTCCTTAATATTATGGGCGCTAGCATAGAAAACCTCGTCGCAAAGGACAATCACTATCTTTACGTGGATTGAGAATTGATGGACAGGGGTAATCGTGTGACAATCAAAGCAAGATGATTTGGTGAGGCAGTATTCGTGATAGATGAGCAGGGTTTCAGGGCTAATGTAGGCATCATCCTGTGTAATCAGGAAAACCGCCTGCTATGGGCCAGGCGTATAGGTCAAAATGCCTGGCAGTTCCCGCAAGGTGGCATTCATGAGAATGAAACAGCCGAACAAGCCCTTTACCGAGAACTTGATGAAGAAGTGGGTTTGCAGCCCGAACATGTTGAGCTTCTGTCGAGCAGCAGCGACTGGCTACGTTATCATCTTCCCAAACAACTGATTCGCCACGACTGTAAACCATTATGTATTGGTCAAAAGCAGCGCTGGTTTTTGTTGCGTTTAACGGGTAATGATGAAGATGTACGCCTGGACACCGATACTAGCCCTGAGTTCGATCATTGGCGCTGGGTTGATTATTGGCAGCCTCTTGAAGAAGTTATTTACTTCAAACGCGAAGTGTATGAAATGGCAATGAAAGAGTTTGAGCCCGTTCTCTTTCCTGGTTAGTTATTAGCCGGCAATGTTTTTTACAAATATCTTCGAGTTACGCTGGTAGTTGTATAGCGAGCGGCGCTTACCGGGCAAGACTTTAATATCGGCTGCTTTAAATCCCCGCTCCCTGAACCAATGGGCTGTGCGGGTCGTTAGGACAAATAAACGTTCACCAGCGTCACTTACTGCCTGTTGTTCAATCCAGCTTAACAGGTGGTCGCCTCTGCCTTCGTTTTGGTAGTCCGGGTGAACCGCTAAACAGGCCAGTTCAACCAGGCCTTTTTTAGTCGTTGGGTACAAGGCTGCACAGGCAATCACCATCCCGTCACGTTCAACCACCGTGAATTGTTCAATCTCGGTTTCAAGGTGTTCGCGTGAGCGTCTAACCAGGGTGCCATTTTCTTCCAGGGGCTGTAGCAGTTCGATAATCCCGCCGACATCATTAATGTCAGCTTGACGAATGCCTTCGTAAATATCGTCGGTGATTAGGGTGCCCACTCCATCACGGGTAAATAATTCCAGCAGTAGGCCACCATCGATATGCTGGTCAATAAGGTGCGCACGTTGCACGCCATGCCGACAGGCATGAATGGCGCTTTGCATATCACGTGTATAAGTGTCATTGAGGTTCTTTTGTCTGGCGATAAAGTGTTCTGCTTCGCTGACGGAGAATTGTCTTAACAGTTTTTTACGTGCAGCCTTGCTACCGTAAGAACCGGTTAAGGTAATTAATTTATCGGCCTGTAATTGAATCGCCGTGCTACTGGCAAGATCCGTTAAGGCAAGATTAAAAATCTCGCCAGTGGGTGAGTAGCCAAGGGGTGATAACAACACAATCGAATTATGGGCATGTTGTTGTTCAATACCATTTACATCGATACGCCGCACTACCCCGGTGTGTTGGTAGTCCACGCCATCATGAATGCCAAGCGGTTGTGCCGTGACAAAATTACCAGAGGCAACCCGTACCTTTGCACCGGCCATAGGGGAGTTAGCCAGCCCCATCGAAAGTAGCGCTTCAATCTCAACACGCACACTGGCAGAGGCTTGCTTGACACAAGGCAGGGCTTTGTCATTCGTCACACGTAGATTGTTGATGTAGTCAATCTTGGCACCGGCTTCATTGAGGCGCTGTTCAATCTGTGGTCTTGCGCCATGGACTAATACCAGTTTCACACCAAGACTATTGAGCAAGGCCAGATCGTGAACAAGATGCGCAAAACCACCACCGGCAACCACATCACCATCAAAGGCAACCACAAACAAGCGCCCACGGAAGGCGTGAATGTAGGGGGATGACTGACGAAACCAGTCAACGAATTGTTGGTGTTGAGGTGTCTTGCTCACAGCGTTACTCCTTATTAGCTGGGATTATAGCTTTAATTTAATGAACTTGCCGACGTTTGCTCATCTTGCTTATGAACAGTAATGGGTAAGTAATTACAGATAATTTGTCCAGGAGGACAACATGTTTACAATCCGTGACAAATCACCTATAAAAATCAATAAGTTATATATGTAAAAGGTTAAAGATACCGCGCCAGACGTCGACATAGTAAGTAAGCCTGCCAGAAATGGCTTCGCGGGCGGAGGAGGTTTGCTATGCGTCATCAAGAACCCAGGTTACTGGTAATGCGCCGTCGTAGCGTTAGGCATACATATCGCACTAGTATGTCTTTTTTAATACTGCTCAGTTGTTTAATTGTTGCCGGTAGTGTCAATGCGGCATTCCAATCGCAGGCAGAACACAGTGGTGACGTCAGTGCGAACGATGCAGCCCCCTTATTTGACCAGATGCTCAAACACGCCCTGGTTGCGTATGTGAATGGCAAGCATGAACAGGCATACGTGCGTTTACTACCGCTGGCACAGAAAAATGATGTCGACGCACAATATTTCCTGGCAACCTTATATGATGGTGGTCATGGTGTTGAATTGAGCCCCGCGATGGCTTCGTATTGGTATAAACGTGCGGCAAAACTAGGACATGTTAATGCCCAGTATAATATGGGTGTTGCCTATGCCAACGGTGATGGTGTGAGACAAAGTATTATTGAAGCGGTGCGGTGGTGGCGTATGGCCGCTATCTCCGGCAGTATTAATGCGCAATTTAATCTTGGCATTATGTATTTACGCGGTGAAGGTATTCGCCATGACCCAACCGAAGCAGTGCGTTGGTGGGGCAAGGCTGCCGAGCAGGGTGATGCGGCTGCGCAATATAATCTGGGTGCCCTGTATGCCAGTGGTGAAGGTGTATCACGGAATGTGAAGGTAGCACTAAGTTGGTGGGCGCGTGCTGCAGCGCAAGGATTTGAACAAGCGATTGTTGCATTGCGCGTTCATCAATTCCCAGAACAGCTCAGCAATCCCTAGTTCCTTTAACGGCAGGAGCTGTTAATACACGCGCACTACTCTTTTGCAGGTCGCGAGATTAGTCTGCAGGCACAGTTCGTTCACTTGCCCATTCGCGCAGTGAGTTGATTTTTTCAGCCATGGTAATCGACAGTGGACGAGTCGATTTTAATTCATGCAGTAGATGCTGCGTGTTCATTTTTTCGTTAAGGGCATGTGCTGAATACAGTGCCGCAACAACAGCTTGTTCAATTTCTGCACCAGAAAATCCATCACTGGCTTCAACCAAACGTCCCAAATCAAATTCATCAGCGGTTAATTCCCTTTTTTCAAGATGAATGCGGAAGATGATCCAGCGTACATCTGGTTTTGGTAGATCAACAAAGAATATTTCATCAAAGCGCCCTTTGCGTACTAACTCGGGTGGCAGGCGTTCAATATCATTGGCCGTGGCAATAATAAAGACAGCGGCTTTCTTTTCTGACATCCAGGTTAATAATGTGCCTAGCATACGACGAGAAGTTCCCCCATCGTTATCACCCGCGGCAATGCCTTTTTCAATCTCATCCATCCATAACACGCAGGGGGCCATGACTTCGGCTGTTTTTAGTGATTCACGCAGGTTGCGTTCACTTTCGCCATGAAACTTATTATATAGCGCACCAAAATCAAGTCGTAACAATGGTACGTTCCAGATACCGGCAACGGCACGCGCTGCAAGACTTTTGCCACAGCCTTGAACACCAAGCAGCAATGTCCCTTTGGGCATGTCGAGCCCTTTATTTTCAAGATCGCCATGAAAGACACTGCGACGTTGCTTGAGCCAGCTGCTAAAATTACTTAAACCGCCAACGTCTGAAAAACTCGCTGTTTCATATTCAAAGGCTAACACACCGTTGCTATTAAGCAGGTCATATTTAGTTTGCATAACGATGGGGAGATCACTTTGTGTTAGCGCGCCATCGTCATAAATTGCATTTCTGATTAAGCGGCGTGCATCACGTAGTGTTAATCCTGCCAGGTTGTTGACCATGGCATCAAGTGTTTTGCGATCAGTGTGTACTTGTTTGCCACGATTATTTTTCGCCCACTCGTTTGCTGTTTCGCGTATCAGTTTTTCTAATTCATTTTTATCGGGCATGGAAAGTGAAAACTGTGCGGTGAACTTCTGAAGTTCATCAGGTATCTCCAATTCGTGGCTGATCAAAACAATATGCGAGCCGGTTTGTTGGTGGTCGAGCGCAATATCTTTGATTAGCCTTACATGCATCGGATCATCAAGGTAAGGATGGAAATCGGCCAATACGTAAACAGCATCTTTTTGTGCGGCCTTGATATGTCTTAAGACGTCATCCGGTTTTGAATTATGGCGTTGTGGATCAAGTTCAATATCAACCCGTTCTAGCCCTTCTGTGATCGTCCACTTAAAAAGTGGTTTACCCAGTTTGATGGTTTGTTGGGTGAGAATAGTGAGCACGCGTTGCTCTTCATGAGACTCAATAACAACAATTGGAATATGGGAATTCAGGATCAGTTCAAGATCATGTTTATTGTGCATAGGCCTACATTTATTGTTATTTCAAGAGTATTTAAGTCTATCGCGTTGTTTAGTTAACGGGAAGTTTGCCTGCATTTTAAATGACATTGTTAGAACAGGTCTATACTTGACGAAAGAAATCGGGAATTGTAGCCTGTGTTAAGTATACAGCGGTTTTAAATGGAGTTAATTATGAAGATTTCTTCCAAGGCTCGTCATGCAATTCAATCAATGTTGCAACTGGCCATGCAAGCAAATAACAGCCCGCTTACCTTGGCAGAGTTAACGACTCAGCAAGGCATTTCTGCATCTTATCTGGAACAACTATTCGCAAATTTACGCACAGCAGGTTTTGTTGAGGGTGTGCGTGGTCCCGGTGGTGGTTATCGCCTGGCGGCCGACATAGCAGAGATCAGTATTGGTCAGATCATTATGGCCGTTCACCCAACACATCTTAAGCGTCCACCCTCTTCAGGTTATGACATCAGTATCTATAATGATATGTGGTGGGATTTAAGTGAAAGTATCCACGATTTCTTATCACATATTAGCCTTGCTGATTTAATGGAACGTGAAGACGTGCAGGTCTATATACACGAGCAACGGTTATTCCAGGATATGAAACCGAAGACGGCTGAAATTCACAAATTACGCAAGCAGGCCTAAGCTTTAGATTCATTTTGTGACAGTGATCACAAAATGAATGTATCACTGTGACCGGGTTCATATTTTCTTATTACTGCGGTTGTTAATGTTTTAATCCTAATTTGCATATGATGCATCGAGGAGGAAACATGGCACAGGCAGTTGAAAAAATTGATAGTGTAATGAATTCGGCAGATCGTTTTGAAGAATCAATTCGTAATGAAATTAATTACTTCAGTTGTTGCCTCGATGAAATTCGCCTCAGTAATGATAGAGAATACAAAGCACTGACACCTATCTATGAAAGCTTGTTGGCACATCGCCAACGTCAATTAGCGCATGTTTTGGCAAGCAAGCTTAATTAACCGGTAGTCAGGTTAAGGCGTTAGAAGCGCTGCCGTTGTTTCACCCGAAACCAGTGTAAGGGGTTAGGGGCCCACACTGACCAGAACATGTGGCACAAGCTCAGGGAATCCCTAATGAAGCCCGGTGAGGTGTTAGGAAGAACCCTGTTCACTAAAGATTCTGTAAAGACCGAGCATTTATTTTTGTTCTATTAGATACTTATTCTAGATGCTTATTCATAAAATGCGTTGCACGCTGAATCGCATCTTTTGAGGCGAGATCGTCGGCAAAGTTTCGTACGTTATCAGGACGAAAATCAAACCCACGACCAACGCCAGGATAAATAATTAACCGCGCATCAACTTTATTATTTTGCATCACTTTAATGGCGGCTTCAATCGGGCGACGGCGCTGGTATTGTTCTTTTTCACCAATAAAGATCAATGTCGGTAATTTCATATCATTCGCTTCAACCGCATACTGATAAACCTGGGCGGGTTCAGGAAGATTAGGATCTTGCATGTGCGGGTAATAAGAAACGTAACAGGCCAGGTCTTTTTCCTGGCGTTTAAATTTCACGGCCACTTTAAGTGAGTAGTAGCCACCACGCGTGTGCGAATAGAGACAGGCTTTTTTACTGCTGATGTCATTGCGAGACAGCAAGTAGCTTAGTATTTGGTTTACGTCGCCCTCTAATGCATAGTCATGAGCAATAGGGTAACTGTCTTCGAGGCGGCCTTTGTACACGTCACCAGCGACAACAATAAAACCGCGAGCAGCAAGGCGTTTAACATGTAGCTGAATCAATTCGTCCAGACCACGTCGACCGTGTTGAAACAATACTGCCGGGTAGGCTTTATTATCATCAGGGCGCGCAATCATGACTGGAATGTCATTATCGCCATGTTCAATAGAAACCCAGCTACTTGTCACCTTATGATTAACAGGGACGTCAAGCTGGCCCTGTTCCCACCAATCGCTGTTCCACCACCAGGGGTATTCACTGGCGGTATGGCCAAGGGATGAAAGACTAAGTAATAGGGTGCAGGCCAATAGGCGGGCAAAGGGTATCATGAGGTGTTTCCAATCAGTGTTATCACAAAAAAAGTGAGGCTATCATACTAGGCTGTCGGTGAATTGTCAGGTGAAACTAGATCTTGCTACGTAAGTAGATAAGGCTAGCAAGGGCCATTAATGAAATGAGCCAAAAGACGATATAACTCGTAATGGACTGGCGAGCACGCTGTTGCTCAAGCCAAGTTCTTGGTTTTACGCCTAAAAACAGAAAGCTTATTTTCGCCGCAAGATTAACACTGACAATATTGACCGCGAGCAATAAACCGGCACCCGTAGCAAAATCATAATGGCCACTGCCGAGCATAAAACCCAATGTGGCGGCGGGGGGAAGCAGGGCAACCGCCACCATGACGCCAACCAATATACTGGATAAACCGGTGGTCATCGACAATACCGCCGCCGCCCCGGAGGCAAGTGCCAGGGCAATCGAGCCCAGCCCCACATCGGTACGTGATAATAATTCCTGGCTGCTTATTTCGTGCGGCCACCACCAACCGAATAGCGCACAGAGCAGCATTGCAAAGGCCATGCCGGTGACGTTTGTTTTAAGTGCCTGCCAAATCAGCTGGTTATCACCGAGTGCACCGCCGAGTGCGAGCGCGATGTTAGGGCCAAGAAAAGGGGCAATCACCATGGCGCCAATGACCACCGCCACGTTGTCTTCAAGCAAGCCCACCATCACCACAATGGTGGAAAGAAAAACCAATAAGAGAAATCGTCCATCAAGCTTATTGCTTTGTGACACGGTATTATAAAGTTCTTCACGACTTAAGGCGGTTTTCTTCTTCACCTTTTCATCTTCATTGTTTTCATCAACGCGGGGCAGGCTGACTTCAACGGGTGTCACAATAATGCGTGCCGTCTCGCTGGTACTTAGCACCGATTGCAGTGCGTCGAGCACCGCCTGACGGGAATCCGGGCTTACCAACAGACGTATGGCACAGCGGCCATCTTCTGCAACAGGACTTTGCCAGTGATCAATAATCGAATGTTGTTCAGCAATGCCAAGAATGGTGTCGAGGTGACCGTGATCGGCGATGACTTCAATGATTTTCATAGTAGATGAGCTTCATCTTTGAAAGCGAATTGAAAACTGACTGAAATAGATGGTCTGCCCCCCCCCGTTTCTAAGGGGGGCAGAACAAAGACCTGCTTTATTCGAAGGCCTGACCGGGTTTCGCACCAAAGACTTTCTTTAAAATGATGGCAAGTGGGCAAAAACGGGTAAAACCAGATTGTAAGACATTTGCACCAACAAATACGGTCAGCCACATCCAGCGTGGATCGTGATACTGGGTGAGTGCAACACTGACTAAAATCATCACGCCTGCAAAGGCCATAACAATACGATCAATACTCATGGGTAACTCCTCATTAAGATTGCAACTATTATAATACTGCCTGCTGGCTTTGACATAAAATACGCCATAACAAGACGTATTGCGGTCATTTCTGCTATCCTTTGCTGCCTGCAAGGCTGGTGTTGAGGCATCAGTTTGCCTGAGATGGCGGGCAATGCAAAGCCCGCAACGAAAATGCCAGAATTAACAATGAAATCAGGGCGCTAACGGCGACCGGAGTGAGACATGAGTAAGAAACTGAATAAATATAGTGCCCATATTACTGAACCTAAATCACAAGGTGCCTCACAGGCCATGCTGATTGGTACCGGGCTTACCACGGCCGATATGGGCAAACCCGAGATTGGTATTGCCAGCGTCTGGTGGGAAGGCAACACCTGTAATATGCATTTAAACGACCTTGCCGCGGTGGTGAAAACCGGTGTGGTCGAGGCCGACATGGTTGGCATGCGTTTTAATACCATTGGTGTCTCGGACGGCATTTCGATGGGCACACCCGGTATGAGTTACTCGCTGCAATCACGTGAGATTATTGCTGATTCCATTGAAACGGTCATGGGCGGCCAGTGGTATGACGGCCTGGTGGCCATTCCCGGTTGTGACAAAAATATGCCCGGTGCGTTGATCGCCATGGGGCGGTTAAATCGTCCCGCGATCATGGTCTACGGCGGTACGATCAAGCCGGGTCATTTAAAAGACCAAACCCTGGATATTGTCTCGGCTTTTCAAAGCTACGGCGAATACCTTGCCGGTAAAATAACCGAGGAAGAACGCCAGGGCATCGTTGAAAATTCTTGCCCGGGTGCGGGTGCCTGTGGGGGTATGTACACCGCTAACACCATGGCCTCTGCGATTGAAGCACTTGGCATGAGCCTGCCATACAGTTCTTCAACGCCAGCGGTAGACAAAGGTAAGCTAGATGAATGTCGCGCTGCCGGTGCCGCCGTGCGTAACCTGCTTGAGCTCGACATCAAACCACGCGACATTATGACGCGTGAGGCATTTGAAAATGCCATTGTCATTATTATGGCACTGGGTGGCTCAACCAATGCGGTATTGCACATTATTGCCATGGCACGCGCAGTGGATGTCGACATTAGTATTGATGACTTCCAGTCGGTATCCGATCGCATTCCGTTTATTGCCGATCTAAAACCATCCGGTAAATACGTGATGGAAGACCTGCACAATGTTGGCGGTACCCCGGCGGTGATGAAGTACTTGCTTGAAAAAGGCATGCTCAATGGTGATTGTTTAACCTGTACCGGTAAAACCATTGCTGAAAACCTGGCCGACTTACCTGCCTTGAGTGAAGGGCAAGATGTGATACTGCCGGTTGAAAAGCCGATTAAAGAAACCGCGCATATCCAAATATTAAAAGGCACGCTTGCCCCCGGTGGTTCGGTTGCCAAGATTACCGGCAAGGAAGGCCTGCGTTTTGTCGGGCCCGCACGTGTTTATGATTGTGAAGAAGACATGCTCAAAGGACTGGAAGACGGCAAGATCCAAAAAGGCGATGTGATTGTTATTCGTAATGAAGGCCCTAAAGGTGGCCCCGGTATGCCGGAAATGCTCACACCGACTTCGGCTATTATGGGTGCAGGCCTGGGTAAAGACGTTGCCTTGATTACCGATGGCCGTTTCTCCGGTGGTTCGCACGGTTTCATCATTGGTCACGTTGTGCCCGAAGCACAGGAAGGCGGGCCGATTGGTCTGGTGAAAGACGGCGACGAAATCACCATTGATGCCAATACCCGTGTATTGGATGTGGCAGTGAGTGATGAAGAAATGGCCAAACGTAAAGCCGAGTGGGTCATGCCACCTTACAAGGCAACGCGCGGTACGCTTTATAAATTCATCAAGAACGTCAAGACTGCATCAGAAGGCTGTGTGACTGACGAGTAAGTTTTTCTATTAGAAAACCTGTCATTGCGTTGCCCGTTCTTATCGGGCGACGCAATTTTTAAGGAGAACAATAGATGAAAATAATCCGCGTTGTTTTCTTTGCGCTTCTTTTTGTTAATACTTCTTTACCGTTACATGCCGATGAGCTTGATAAAGCAGACTCGGCAGTTGCCAATATCTTATTTGAATACGATGGCAGCGAAGAGTATGCCACCTACAAAGCCAATGAAGATGGCTCGGTTGATCTCATTTTTGCTCGCAATACCCCCGATAACCTCTACGAAGATATACTCACCAAATTACAAAACCACCCTCACATCACCAGCGTGCTGGCTAGCAAGGGTGGCCCTGCTTGTAAGGCGTTTTAAATCCGCTCGAGCGGGCTCTTTACCCCGTTACATCCCTTGCCCATGACATGAGTATAAATCTGTGTGGTTTTAACATCCTTGTGACCGAGCAGTTCTTGAACTGTGCGAATGTCATAACCGTCCTCGAGTAAATGTGTGGCAAAGGAGTGCCGCAAAGTATGAGAGCTAGCAGGTTTCACAATTCCAGCATTATTGATTGCCCGTTTCAAATGTCGTTGCAGTGCTTGTTTATATAAATGGTGACGTCTACGTACACCTGAGCGAGGATCAACGGAAATGTTATTTGCTGGGAACACAAACTGCCATGGCCATTCTCGACAGGCCTTTGGATATTTTCTCTCGAGGGCATGAGGCAGGTAAACACAACCAAAACCTGAAGCCAGATCTTGTTTATGCAAGATTTTAACCCGTGCAAGATGATTGCGTATTGGTTCTATTAAAGATTCAGGTAAAAGTGTAACGCGATCTTTACCGCCTTTCGCATCGCGAATAATAATTTGCTTATAATGGTAATCGATATCCTTCACGCGCAACCTTAAACATTCGAGAATGCGAAAACCGCAGCCATACATCAAACTAAAGATAAGCCAGCGTGTTCCTTCAAATTGAGCTAACAGAGCTTTAATCTCCTGACGTGTGAAGACCACAGGTAGCCGTTTGGTTTGTTTGGCGCGGATTACGTTATCCAACCAAGGGAGGTCAATCATTAGAACACGTTTATAAAGAAAGAGAATAGCGCTCAACGCTTGATTTTGAGTGGCAGGGGCCACTTTTCTATTGACTGCCAAATGAGTTAAAAATGCTGTTATTTCTTCTCCGCCCATGTCCTGAGGGTGTCTTTTATTATGAAAATAAATAAAGCGTTTTATCCATTGAATATAGGAATGTTCAGTGCTTATGCTGTAATGATAAACTCGCATCACTTCACGAACATTATCAAGCAATCTTGGCTTATTTTCGGGCGTAGTCGTAGATACCATACTCGTCCTCCTTGACGTTGATGGTTTAATAAGAGTAGATTCTATACTACTATGTAACTATATGAAAAAAATAATAATATTTAATTTTAGGCATTAGTGCCACCTAACACTCTTTATTTTTTATGGAAGAAAAAGTGATAAAGTAATGAAAACAAGGGAGTTGTTTCTTTTGAATTACAATAAACCGATAAAACTGGATGTATTAGGTGGCGTTTATGCCCTCTATATATAGTTATACACCAGAATGGAAATGAATTATTTACAGTTACTACCTTCTTCAACATTGCCAAATATATCGGCAATGAAGCCATTTCGCTCAGTTGTAATTATTGAGGAAGACGTTAC
>Ga0316207_10003812_pt1 | contig 13671 bp, 26 predicted proteins | sample 6weekpyrite_MG_FD_204943 | JGI IMG/M metagenome (GOLD analysis project Ga0316207, IMG submission 204943) | Microbial mat bacterial communities from mineral coupon in-situ incubated in ocean water Damariscotta River, Maine, United States -... | ecosystem: Environmental > Aquatic > Marine >... | reverse complement strand
CTGATACCTAGATCATTGATAATTTGGCTTTTGGTAACGATTTTTTCTTTTAACAGTTTTGACGTTTCTACATATTTGCTCATAAATCCCCCTATTGGTTGACTATTAGATTAGCACAACTAGAAAATGATTCAAGGTTTATTTTAACTAATTTATAAAAAGCGCTTGCTATTTAATTTAAGATGAGCCTATAATTAACCATCAAATAACAAAAGAGGGTTGAGAAGATGGCGACATTAGATATCAGAAAAGAGCGGCAGGGCCAAATCACTAGAATTCGATTCGATGAATCAGCAGACAGAATCGTGAAAGCTGATGACACGGTGGTTTTTCGTAGTGGAAGCGAGGAGTCCAATCTATGTGCGTATGATGATCTGGATATCTTCATCGCGGCCTGTAAAAAAGCCAAAGAGTTATGGGGCAAATGAAAATCATAGGCATCATCGCTCTATTCGTTCTATTTACTTGCGCTGAATGTAATGATGATTTTGAGCCAACATACTATAAACACTGTTTGCCTGAATGCGGCGAGCATAAAATATGGAAGGGTTAAGAAATGAACACTAATAAATTAATAGAAACTATCTGGTTTGAAATTGACGTACCGAATGATTGTGCCGAAGGTTGCGAATATCTAAAAGAAGACAAAGACGTGCTTAATACCGGCGATAATTTCAGCATGTTTTCTTGTATTTCAGAAATCGGCAACGAATGTCCAAAGGTTAAAGAGGCGCTACTTAATGCCTTAGAGGTTATCGGCGTTGATGAGCATGAATGCATCTTTCACAAAAAGCAGGCAATTTGAGGGTTAAGAAATGACTGAAGAAAAAGCTAAAACTAAATGGTGTCCGATGGCAAGAGAGATAAAAAACTCATCAAACGGAATAGTATCGCATAATCATAATACAGTATGCATAGCCTCTGACTGTATGATGTGGCGCTGGAATAGGGATATTATGGTCGGTGGATCGGGTAGAGCAGAACCAACACAAGGCTATTGTGGCCTGGCGGGGAAGCCATGAAAACAGAATCAGAAATCCTAACAAAATACGGGTTGTATCGAATCAATCGCGATGATGATATGAAACACGGCGATATAGTGACAGCACTGGAATTAAGCCACGCGCAAGCCAAAGAGTTTGAACGGACTTATGAAAAAGAAAAACAGGGGAAGGGCAATGACTAGAAGGCAACAGCTAATCACTCAAATGCGACAAGCTCTGAATGATTTACAAAGTCCTGCATTCGAAGATTATAACGAAACTATAGTCTTTGAAATCGCGGAAACCGAATTCGAATTCTCTATGGAGGATTTGAAAGAAGAAGGTTTCTTTACTGATTAAACTATTTGAGGGTTAAACCATGAGTGAAGAAAAGCATCGGCCACCAGACAAACTACCGCTTGATTATCAAGCGCATATTGACGGTAAAAACGAAACGCTGACCGAAAAAATGAAGCGATTGCAGAATGAATGGAAACTAGTTTATTCAAAGATCATGAAGAAACCCTTATTTTGAGGCTGAACAATGAACATTAAAGAACTACAGAAGCCATTAGCGATAACTGATATTGATTTCCGTATTCAGTCTATCAACAAGGGCGGATATGCCACTATTCTTGCCTACAAGGACGCCAGGGTGGATATTAACCGGCTCAATGAGGTTTGTACTCCGTTAGGCTGGAAACGCGAGCATACGCGCGATAATAAAAACTGCATTGTTTCGATATGGGATGATGAGCGCAGCCATTGGGTATCAAAAGAAGATACCGGCACGGAATCAAACACTGAGCAGCAAAAAGGCTTGGCTAGTGATTCATTCAAACGCGCCTGCTTTAATTGGGGGATTGGTATTGAGCTGTACGATTACCCTGCTATTCAGGTTAAGTTAAATGATGGCGAGTGGGAGCTTAAGGACGGCAGGCCAAAACAGACTTGGAATCTCAAGCTGAAAGAATGGGTGTGGCATAGTGAGTTCACAGACTGTGGTAAAATATCTGTATTGATTGCTAAGGATGGAAAAGGAAAGGCTCGGTTTCGTTATCAATCAGGAAACACGGATAGCGGTAATGATGGCGTAGACACGGCTAAAGTTGATCTTGATAAGATTGAAAAAGCATATAGTTATATCGTTGCTCAAATCAGCGACGAAGAACAAGACGAAATAACATGCGCTACCAATTTGCAGAAGGCTTGGCCTTGTTTAACTAATGATGAGAAAATAAAGGTCAATAGTAAATTGGCGTTGATCAAGTTCCAGAAACGACAATACAACACGATATTAGACGGATATTTGAAGATCAATACGAATATACCAGTTTAACACTGCCGGTAAACTCCGGCGACTCCTAGCCCTTGTGGGCAACCTTCCTCGGCCTATCCTTTGGCCGGGGTTTTCTAATTCAAAGGTGATATTGTGAGAGACATAACCGCATGGGATTTCCTGAAAGAACTTAACGGAACTTGCTGCTTTATGAGTAGAGAGAGAACAGGGAAAGCAACCAATAGTGAGTTAAAACGCTGGTGTCAGAATCAATCCGTTAGCGTTAATGGTGAGCGGGTTAAGTTCGATCAGGTTATTAAATTTCCTGTTACTGAAATGTTCTTGTTTCCTAAGAACAAGATAACTTTAATTTAAATGTCCTTAAGTTGTCCAATTTGTAAACAACCCTAAACCCCGTTAAAATAGCAATAGAGGTGGTTATCATGACTGATTCAGAGTTAATCAAGCATTTTGAAAGCAAGCAGCCTATCGACGCATTCACTGTGTACCATTGGAATCCAGAAGCGTCATCACCAGAATTCGACATTGAACTAGCCCGAAAATCCCACCATATCGACAATCCCATTATAGATTATGATAAACTTAGAGCAGATATGTACCACCTGAACATGACATTATAGGTAATATTATGGGTTGTAAGAACAAAGCGACACCGAAAAAGAAAAAGAAAACCAAAAAACGCTACGCATAAATAGAGCAACTAATCATGCCCGATGATACGCAGACGTTAATTAAAAAAACAATGTTCGTTGTTCTCGGTGGTGCAATACTGGCGGCGATAATAGGCAGTACGCATATTGCATGGGTATTTGTTAATTTACCTGATCGAGTAGCAAAGCTGGAAGCCCTTGAAAAGAAGAATGAGGCCGAATTAGCTGCCATGAAAGATGCTATGTTTAAACAATCACAGCAGCTATTAACGGCCATTCACGAGCAAAACCTAATCAATAACGGCGTTTTAAGCGGCATACGAAATATTGCATCCAGGTTGGAACAAACCAATAAAATACTTTCCGGTATTGATGAGACACAAAGCAAACTAATATCCAAAACAATCAAATCAGACGAAGAAATCAAAGGCTTAAAAAGGGTGGTGTACAAATGATTGAATTTCTTTGGAATGTGTATCTTATAGCAATGGCAACACTTGTATTCTATCTGGCAATTATGAACTTAAAGCGTAATAAATCGCGAATTAATAAAACAAATGGCTTTTTCTTTGGACAGATTATCATTGTCGGTTTATTTCTTGATTTCGTTATGAATGTGATTGTAGGTACGTTATTTTTCCGTGAATTACCGAGAGAGTGGCTGTTTACATATCGTTTAAATAGGCATCTAGAAGAATCGAGTGGATGGCGGCTGAGAATGGCGGCTTGGTGGTGTAAGAATTTGCTTGATCCATTTGATCCTGCTGGCTCACATTGCGGCAGATAATGTTTGATATTAATAAGATCATCATTAACTTAATTATGATCATTGTTGGTGGTAGTGGCTCGTATGCCTACAACGAATATTCAAATAGAGTTGATATGGTAGAGGCTATATCTAGTTTAGAGAATGCAATCAGATATTCTGATGAAAATTATCACAAGGAAGTCTTACGAGTGGTCAGGAAAAACGAGACAATCATTGAAAGGATTTGCAAATGAAGATTATCATACTATTTCTGATGATATAATCGACTAATCAGCGTTTCAAGGCATTAAGAGACGCTCAATAAGGTGAAATTATGAAATATTTATATCTATTGGTTTTTGGTTTTATATGCGCGTCTTGTTCAACAGATGGCGAGATAACTTTAACGCCAGATTTGAGCGGCATTGATATACAAGAAGCATCAAAAGAGATAACTGTTTTTGAAGGTGTTTTAGATGGTGTTGAGTCGGTTTTTTATTTCGACACAACAGAGCCGTTGACAGGCTATACTTGCTTAACAGTAAACAACATTGATTATCATTTATACCTACAATCTGATTTAATTAATCCTGTGGTGGGTAGTGATAGCATTATAGCTACATGCGACCCATATACATATAAATTAACAATAATCACTGATTCTGACCTGCCATTAGTCGGATTTTAATAAATAAGAACAAACGAAATACGGCCATTATGGCATTTTTTAATAAAAAAATAGTCTCAGAGAATAGCTATACCGAGGAAGATGATACTAACCCGGAGATAGTTAGACACACCTTTTTATCTCGCGGCAAATGGGTTGTTGATGCCGGGCTTTATAAATCATGGGTATATTCTGCAGGGGTGCTTAAATTCTCAGGTGGATCGCTCAGTATTGCAAACCATGGCTTTGTATTAAGTGACGGCATACAAAAGAAAATATACATAGAGAGATTCAACGGTACTAATTGGGTCAGGGGAACACCTACCGGCTATACAAGAAATGTAATTAGCTCAAATGATACTAGCATATCGGTGGAATGGACGGCCATACACCCGGCAGGTAGTTTTGTTGTCCGCCTTGATTTGGTTGATAGTCTAACAAAATGGACATATACATTTACAGCGAGCATTGCCGGTAGGTATAGGATGGTAATGGAGCTGCTCCCGCTGTTACCCGTTGACGAGTATTACACCTATAAATCAAAATCTATTCCAAATATAGTTCAGGCAGACTGGTATATATCCGGTAAAAAATATACTTATAACTGGGCTGATTTGTATGTAGATAATTTGGTAGACGTTCAAGACGTATCATCTAACGGCGTTGTCATCACTTCAAAGGGCAAAGATTTTATTGTCGGTGAGTCTTTTGTAATTGATCCCACTTTTGGCCCACAATCCGCATCATGGGGCGCTGATTGTGATGGTTCGTCGAAGTACCCAAATGACGGCGGCGATTGGGTTGGCTATAACGGGTCAGTATCTTTTAGAACAGCAAATAAGTTCGACATCACATCATTACCCGCCACAGCGACAGTTACACAGGTGGACTATTCCTGTTACGTGAATACCGCCGGGGGTGGTACTGATGCGTGGACAATCGGGGCATACAACGGCGATGGGCAGGCAAATTCAGAGACAGACATAGCGACTACATATCATACTCGCTGTGATGTATCGGCTGATTATTATGTAACAGGATCAACGTCTTTCCGTACTACCGGATCAAAATCATTTACCGCGCTAGGTTCGGCGGCTAACACTGATGTCGAAAACGCAAGGGATGCAGGCACTATTTTTTCGATCGCCATGCGTCAAGACAATGAAACATCATCTGCTTATGCTGATATTGACGAATACACGGGCACAAATCCAGCCGCGTTAACAGTGACGTATACAACCGCAGGAACGCAAATCAATGCAACATCGGTCAGTCATACTGTTACCACTTATAACCCTACGGTTTCGCATGACATAGGCATAACTGCTTTATCTGAAACACAAACACAAACGACCTATAACCCGATTATTAGCTATAATGTCGGCATAACGCCGAATAGCCAGGCGCATACAGCGGTAAGCAATAACCCGGTTGTCAGTTATAACGTAGATATAGAAGCAACCAGTCAAGCGCATACAATAACTACATATAATCCGTCTATAGATTTTGGCACTGGTACTCAGATTAATGCGACATCTGTTAGCCATACGGTTACAACCTATAATCCGTCTATTTCTTATGATGTTGGTATTTCACCGGGCTTTGATTCGAGGACAATCACGGCCAATAATCCAGCGGTTAGCTATAACACGAATTTTACGCCGAATAGCAAAGCATTAACGCAGACGGCATATAATGTTATAATCGGCTACAATGTTGATGTAACGGCGACGAATGCGGCATTAACCAGCACGACCTATAACCCGGTTGTTCAATATGGCGCGATCATACCGCCTGACAGCGAAGGGCTAGAATATACGCTAAGTTCTAATCGATGCCATTACAGCTTTGATGAGAATTTAACCAATTACACGATTGATATTAACCGGCTGCATTACGATTTCAGCGACGAGGACTAAAGATGGCTATTAATGATTTGACCTGGTTTGAAGAAGCTTTGGCCTATACAGAGGACGGCGACTTTGGCTCTGCCGATGTTGTCAAAATTGCTTTGATTACCTCGGCAGTAACACCCACGGCAGCCGACGCGGTTCCCGGCATGAATGTTGGAGCAACAACGACATATACCGAGGTAACGGCAGGCGGTGGCTATACGGCAGGCGGCGAGACACTTGATACCATTGCCAACATGACAACAGAGGCGGCAGGCGTTAAAACCTTTGACGATACCGGCGCAAGTGTTACCTGGACACAAACAGCAGGCAGCCCGACTAATTGTCGATATGCGGTTGTTTATAATTCATCTGATACAGGTTTAGAGCGGGCTTATTGCTTTATCGATTTAGGCGCTGACCGAGATTTAACGGCGGGTGATATTACGATTACTTGGCATGCTAACGGCCTGCAGCAAGTAAGCTAATGACTAAGGCGATACAAACACAGCAAAAGACAGAATCTGAAACGCGAAATATTGCGGTGTCATTTGCTGGCAAGCTGGACTCAGGCGAACTGTTAACAGGTACGCCCACCGTTGCAGAGGTTACGACAACGGATTTAACCTTTGCTAGTGAGGCGGTCAACACGGCTGCAATTACTATCAATGGCTTGTCTACAGCTACAGGTAAAGCGGTGCAATTCAGTGTAACGGGCGGGTCGGTTGGTACTTATGAAATTAAGATCGCTGTATCAACTGACTCAACACCAGGGCAGGTCTTATACGGCACAATCAAACTTAAGGTGGTAGGCGATACAAACTAAATCATTATGTTTTAATCGCCTAAAATGCTACTACAGGTGGCTATCATGGCGAAAATATATGATTTCAAGGCAGAGAAGAAAAAGCGGAAGGTAGATACTTCGAAGCAATACCAGATTAATTCCGACCGATTCTTTGAAGCCTACATGAATATGAAATACAGCGATGATGATGGTGTTAACGCTCAGATAGAATTCAGTATAAGCAACAATGCACCACCAAGAGGGTGATCCTATCTGCTTTACCGTGGAGACTTACCCGACAAACAGGCAAGGGAATGCCGCTTAATTAATTTAACTTTAGTCCGTGACTAAGGGGTAGTATATGGCCGGTGGCCGACCCAGCAAATATAGTCAAGAGATGCTAGAAACGGCTCTCGATTACATCCAAAACTATAGTGATTATGGCGACGCTATCCCTATGGCTTGCGGGCTTGCGGTTGCTTTGGATGTATCTAAAAAGACGCTTTATAACTGGGCTGAAGCGGAAGAAAATCAAGAGTTTTTACACGCTTTAGAGAAATTAAAGACATTTCAAGAAAGATCAATCATAAATGGCAGCATATTAGGTGATTTTAACGCACCTATCAGCAAACTGATGTTGACGAATAACCACGAATATCAGGAAAAGCCAGAAACAAATAATGCCGATGAAGAAACGCCACCACTTAATATAACTTTTAATGTCAAAGAGCCAGCAGCCAATATAAAAGTCACAAATGCTAAGCCTTAATGCACCTCAAGATATATTCATAAATCGGTTAGGTACAAAATACAGGGCATTTATTGGCGGCTTTGGCAGTTCAAAGACATTTAGCGGCTGTTTAGATTTACTCATATTTGCAAGCCGTAACCCGAAAACCAGGCAAGGTTATTTTGCCCCTACCTATTCAGATATTAAAGACATATTCTTTCCGACCATAGAGGAGGCCGCGCACATGATGGGCTTCACGGTGGATATAAAGGTCGGCAATAAAGAGGTTCATATCTATCGAGGCCGGCTGTATTACGGCACAATCATCTGCCGATCAATGGATAACCCTGGCTCAATTGTTGGTTTTAAGATTGCCCGCGCCTTAGTTGATGAAATAGATATTCTGCCAAAGGATAAAGCCAATACAGCATGGAATAAGATTGTTGCAAGACTCAGGCTTAAGCTTGATGGCATAGAAAACGGAATCAGTGTAACCACCACGCCAGAAGGATTTAAGTTCGTTTATTCTAAGTTTGCAGAAGACCCGACAGCTTCTTATTCAATGGTGCAAGCCTCGACTTATGAGAATGCCGAATATCTGCCAGATGATTATATTGACACCCTTATTGAGACATACCCCGACGAATTAATAAACGCTTATATAAACGGTGATTTTGTTAATCTAACATCCGGCACGGTTTACAATGCCTATAACCGGGTAACACATCGAAGCAAAGAAACGATACAGGAAAAAGAGCCGCTACGCATCGGCATGGATTTCAACGTTACCAATATGAGCGCGGTGGTCTATGTATTGCGGGGCAAGGTTTGGCACGCTGTTGATGAATTAAAAGGTATTTATGACACGCCAGCCATGATTCAAACCATTAAAGAGCGATACCCTGAACACAATATCAGGATTTATCCCGATGCGTCCGGCGGAAGTCGAAAGTCTGTTGATGCGTCAAAATCTGATATTAGTTTATTAAGCCAGGCAGGCTTTGCAGTTTACGCCAATAAGAAAAACCCACTGGTTAAAGACAGGGTATTATCGACGAATAAGGCGTTTTCTAGCGGTCTATTGCTTATTAATGATACAATGTGTCCTGAGTATTCGCGTTGCATGGAACAGTTGGCCTACGACAAAAACGGCGATCCAGATAAGTCCAGTAATATAGACCACTTACCGGACGCGGGTACTTACCCTATAGCTTTCGAGTTACCAATAATCAGGCCGGTGGCCAACTTAAATGTAAAATTTGCAAGGTGATCAAATGCCGGTATCTGATACAAAGCCAGAATATAAAAAGTTTCTATCTCGTTGGTGCATGACGCGAGACTGCGTTGAAGGCTCGGCAGAGGTCAAGAAAGGCAGAACCAAGTATTTACCTAAACCCAATCCAGAAGACGTATCAAGCGAAAACGACCAGCGCTATGATGACTACATAGAACGCGCTAACTTTGTCGGCTTCACATCCAGCACCCTTGATGGCATGGTCGGTATGGTATTTAGAAAGCCGCTTGAGGTTGAATTACAGAAATCGATTCAATACCTTGAGCAAAACGCAAACGGCGGCGGCATTACCCTTGATCAATTAACACGCGGCATTGTTGGTGAATTACTGCAGACTGCCAGGTTAGGCTTATTGGTTGATTATCCACAAGCCCCCAAAGGATTAACAAAAGCAGAGGTACAGGCTTTAGGATTAACCGCTAATATTCTTGAATATCCGGCAGAGGCGGTTTTAAACTGGCAGACCACTATGGTTGGCTCAGTTAAAAAGCTATCTTTAGTGGTACTGAAGGAGAAGTCTAAAGAGCTATCGGATGATGGCTTTAGCTATATCGAGAAAGATCAATACCGAGTATTACGTTTGCGTGATAGTGTTTATTACCAGGAAATCTGGAACGATAAAAACGAATTACAGGAAGTTTCAGAACCACGCAAATCCGATGGTTCAAGATGGTCAGAAATCCCGTTTATCTTTGCCGGTGCGCGGAATAACGATGAGTGCATCGACAAAGCCCCGCTTTATGACATCGCCACCATCAATATCGCGCATTATCGCAACAGTGCCGACTATGAAGAAAGCTGTTATATGGTCGGTCAGCCTACGCCTTATATTAGTGGTCTTACTCAAGGCTGGGTTGATGAGAACATGAAAAACGGCGTGATGCTTGGATCAAGGCGCGCCATGTTATTGCCAGACGGTGGTCAGGCTGGACTATTACAAGCTGACCCGAACCAGATGCCTGAAAAGGGAATGGAGCTGAAAGAGCAGCAAATGATTAAAATCGGCGCTCGTATCATTCAGGACTCAACCGGACAAGAAACGGCGGAAGCGGCTAAGATTCGCTTTGCAGGTCAAAACAGTAAACTAGGTGTCATTGTTGGTAATACTGAATCAGCCTTATTACAATGCTTTGAGTGGTGTATGTGGTTCATGGGCGGCGAAGGTGAAAACTTGATCGAGATCAATAAGGATTTCTACGAGCGCACGGCTGACCCTCAAATGGTTATGGCTTCTATTCAATTGCTTGACCGTGGTATTATTGCTGTATCTGACTTACAGGATGATTTACGCGCTAAGGGCGTTATTAAGCAAGAGCGCACCAATGAAGATATAGCCGACGAAGCTGAATCTAATATGGGTGATATGTTATGAGTGAATTTAAAATGAAATTTACAGATATACCGCTTGGCACATGGGATATGAAAGGAAATTGGTATCCTAATCTAAATCTAAACATGTCGGTTTCAGATCAAAGAAAGCATAATATTATCGGCGGCCATTTTAAGAAATTAAAGCCAGATTCATATAGAGCTGTTCTCGTAGCACTTGATCCAGAGCCAACATTACTAGAGCGCATTATAAACTGGTTTAAATAGTGAGCACACAGCAATACTTAATCGATGCCTCAACACGTCATCAAGTATTTTTACAGCGATACGCGGGCGGCGAATCAAAAAAAGCGGTTAGTTATTTAACCAATCTACGCCGAAAGATTAACGCCCGGTTGTCTCAAGAGCCTACCGACTTTCAACGCAATCGCTTAACGGCCTTATTGGACGATATTAACGACATGGTTAATATTTTGATGACTGATATGAGTGCGGTAATAAAACACGGTGCAGGCAAGCTGGCAACGAATGAGGCGGTATTTTCAGCGACTTTATACAACAAAGCATCAACAACAGATTTCGTTTTACCCTCTGATGAGCAATTAATAACAGCGGTGAATGCCGCACCTATGGCCGCGCCTGTCGGTATGAAAACAATCACCATTGATGATGCTCTGCGAGATTTTGGCAAAAAGAAAGCCGCTCAGATAGCGCAAACTATCAGCGATGGGGTGACGCTCGGCCAGACTACACCCGAAATTAGCCGCAATGTTGGAAACATGATGAACACGTTACAAAAGCGGCAAGTTGATGCACTGGTTCGCACTGTGACCAATCATACCAGCTCTGTAGCGCGATCAATGGTCTATGAGGCAAACGAACAGTTATTAGATGGCTATCAATGGGTAGCCACGCTTGACGGTAGAACGACTATGATTTGCGGCTCTCGTGATGGCAAAGTTTATAGGCAGGGTTCGGGCGTGATGCCGCCTGCTCACTGGAATTGTCGCTCAACTACGATTCCAAAGGTTAAAGATGAATTTAATATCGGGTCAAAGCTAAAAGGTGCCAGACCATTCAAAGGCGCTACTGGCACCGGTACGACATCTGCGCGGGCAACCTATGGCGGGTGGTTAAAAAAACAGCCGGTTGAGTTTATCGATGAGGCGTTAGGCGTGGAGCGGTCAAGGTTATTTCGAGCCGGTAAACTATCGATTGATAAATTCACCGACCCGACAGGCCGAATCTATACCCTTGAACAATTACAAGATATGAACCCGTTTGCTTTTCAAGAGTTTTGATTAATGTCAAATTCGCGCTTAAAGTGAATCATCGGGAGAAATAGAAACATCTTTAATATTTCCGATTTTCTTACCATGTTCATATAAATCATGGGTAAAATCATTCATTCTCGCATGATCTTGACGATGTTTAATAGATGCCTGACCCATATCATTAATTATTGCAATTAATCCCCTGTTGCTGAATTCAGAAAGCTGATGTCCATAATAAGTCGTCGATTCACAGCATTTATTACGCTCAATAAGTTTTTTCTCTAATTCTTCAATATTCATAAATCACCTTTTAAAAAAGTAAAGATATAGCCCACATAATCAATACTGGCGAACATGCAAACAAAGTAACGATCGCAGACATGCCAAACAATGCGGCAAATAATTTTATTTCGAAATATTTATCATTCATAATCAAATCCTTATATCAACATCAGTATTAGATACAGCTTTAGACGGCTTGGTATCACCTATGGCCGTAGTATCAACTAAATTAATGCCTATATATTCAGGACATTCACCAGTTTCATGTGCAAACTCACGATATAACTTAGCCACAGCAATTGTTATATCAGAAGATAATTTTAATTTACGTTTGTATAATTCTTTAGTGTTCATAATCTAACCCTCCTTTTTATAAAACATATCAATTATTTTGCGCCATGTCATGTGGATAACCTGTGTAAATCTTGTGTATAAACTGTGGATAACTTTAATTCTGTGGATAACTTTTAACTTTCTGTGCATAAGTGATATAATTCGCTCATATCCTGTGGATAATTAACGGTCTGTGACCAAGGCAAGAAAATGTCAGAAGAAGGAACCGGCGACCAAGCGCCAAGCGTTGATGAATTACAAGCTCAATTAGCCGATGCAACTAGTCAAATGGCTGCAATGAAGGCTAAGAATGATGAGCTTTTAACAGAAACAAAGCAGGCGAAAAACGCCAAGCGTGAAGCAGAAGCGGCAGCAGAAGCAGAGCGCGAAAGGATTGCAAAGGAAAAAGGCGACCATGAGCAGCTTTATAATTCTGCTAATGAGAAGCTAACCAGCACGCAAAAAGAGCTGGAAAATTTACAATTAAGCATTGCTGTTGAAAAGAAAAACACAGCCGCGCTTAAGATAGCGACAGAGCTGGCAGACGGCACGAATGCTGAATTGCTAGGCGAGTTTATTGGTAGACGATTAAAGTTTACTGATGACGGTCTAAAGGTCACAGACACGACAGGGCAATTAACTGTTTCAAGTCTGGATGATCTTAAAAAAGAATTTGCCAATGATCCACGCTATTCGGCGTTACTCAAAGGCAATCAATCCTCTGGCGGCGGTGCTTCCGGTGGGTCAAATGGCAGCGGTGCTGCAAAAGAGTTACAACGTGCAGAATTTACCGCACTTGACCCCGCATCCAAGATGAAATTTGTTAAGGATGGCGGAAAAGTTATCGATTAATACGAGGATTTAAAAAATGGCTGAAAATACAATCACAGCAATCATCCCGGATATTTACGAGGCGCTTGATGTTGTCTCACGCGAATTAACCGGCCTTATTCCATCCGTTACAATGTCAGCATCTGCTGAACGTGCGGCTAAAGATCAGAACATTATTGTTGATGTTGAGCCAGCGGGTAACGTGGGCGATATTACGCCAGCAATGGTTGTTCCTGATCCTACCGGACAGACCTCTGCTGGTACTACCATTCAAATCACTAAAAGCCGTGCGGCTGAATTTGGTTTTATTGGTGATCATCAGAAAGCCTTAAACACTGGTGTTGGCTATCAAAACACTCGCGCCGGTAAAGTTGCCCAGGCTATCCGCTCAGTAGTTAATGAAGTGGAAACAGACCTTGGCGGCTTATATAACACTTTCTCACGTGCTTATGGTACAGCGGCAACTACGCCTTTCGGTACGGCTAACGATTACACAGATGCGTCTAACGTGCTTAAGATTCTTAAGGACAACGGCGGCAATGTGGATTCGCAGCTAGTTATCGATACGGCG
>Ga0316207_10003811_pt1 | contig 13671 bp, 12 predicted proteins | sample 6weekpyrite_MG_FD_204943 | JGI IMG/M metagenome (GOLD analysis project Ga0316207, IMG submission 204943) | Microbial mat bacterial communities from mineral coupon in-situ incubated in ocean water Damariscotta River, Maine, United States -... | ecosystem: Environmental > Aquatic > Marine >... | reverse complement strand
AGTGAATGCCTTTTTTAGTCAACAACGTTTCATAACGAATCGGGGGTTCGTGGTCTATTAGCCAATCATCAACGACGGCCTCACGATAGGAATAGGTATAAATCGGTTTACCAAATATTTCACTGGTGTGTTTGGCCGGCGTTGCTGTCATACCCACTTTTACGGCATCAAAATAATCTAATACGCGACGATAGCTGGATAAATATTGACTGACATCACGGAGATGCAATTCGCCATCTGTCATATCCTGATCGAGTGTGTAACCCCGGTGAGCTTCATCAATAATGATGCAATCAAACTCATCGACTAATGGTGGGTTGTCAGATTGAAAGATGCGATACACCATTGCTTGCACGGTGGCAACCTGAATACGTGTTTCTGACTCGGCCGCCATATCACCCAGCTCGGCAACATTGTAGATTTTTGATAATGTCTGGTTCTGTTCAAGTGGCGCATCGTTAAACGCATCGATTGCCTGCTGCCCTAATGCCGTACGATCCACCAGAAACAAAATACGCTTGAAGCGCTCTGCTTTTAGAAAACGATACATCAGGCCGATAATGGTTCGTGTTTTACCGGTGCCGGTGGCCATGGCTAGCAGGCAGCTTGTTTGGCCTCGCTCCAATGCTGCTTCAACACTGCGAATTGCGTCAACCTGATAATCTCGTAATTTTAAATAGGTGAAGCTTTCTTGTTTGAGTTTTTCTTCTGCGGCTTGTTGACTACGCGTGAGTTTATCCAGCAAACCTTGCGGGCTGTGAAAATCTTGCAAGGCCTTTGCGAGATTTGACGGCTCCCGAAGGTCTCGAAACCATGTACCTGATTTCTCCACTAACTGTTTATTGAAGGGGCGACCATTACTTGAATAGACAAAAGGAATTTGAAAGTGTCCTTCATCTGAATCCGGCCATGCGATCGTTCGCCCCTGTTCTTGCCAGGCAGGTTGCATATCAGGCGTTGGGGAAAAACCAGCGGCATAACGTTCTGCTTGTGGAATTTTACCGGCGACATTGGTATTTTCTCGCTTGGCTTCAACGACTGCAATGGGCGTCATCCCGGCAAACAAAACGTAATCCGCAGATTGCTTACCCTTGGTCGGCCATTCTGCAATGGCTTTGTTCTGTCCTTTCTCTGGCCGCGTACCTTTTTTGTAGGTTAAATCTTGCGTGTCAGTATTCCAGCCTGCGTTTATTAGCTGTTGGTCGATGATGATGCGAGTCAATTCTTCATTGAGTGTGAATTGCGCTGTGGCTTTTTGAGTGCATTCGCTGACTTGTTGTTTGGTTTGCTGCTGACTCACTTTTTGTTGGTCAGCTAACTGAGCTTGTATTTCTTTTAGACGTTTTTCAAATTCAACACACTGTTGTGTTGTTGTTTCTTCCTGCTCCGTCGCCATCTGCTCATAGATTCGAGCTTCAGCTTCCATTTTCTCGGCAAGTACGGCGTATTCTTCTTTTTCTCTAGTTATCAAGTCGGCAAGTTTTTGGTTACTTTCAAGTAGTTGATTGCTGTCAGACAATTCTGCTTTTAATTGCTCGATGATAGTTTGGTGTTCTCGCAGCTGTTTACTAGGATCTTGGGGTGGTAGAAAAGAACCCGCTTTGAATTTAGCCCCCTGATTGCCAAAAGACTGATGGAACCAGATAGCAAGTTCACGAGCGATACGCAGGCCATTCATTGCGTCTTTATGCTGGGTTTCAAACTGATGGGTTGCTCTGTTGCCTTCGATACGCAAGGTATGGAAAAGATCTTTAATGGTTGGGTCGAGTCGAATTTCCCGATTGAGCTTGAATAACAGGTCAGCTTGTTTGGTGTTTTCATCAAACTGAATACCGGATCTGGCCGCAAGATCTTGTGCAAGTGCCTCGGCAAGTTGACGAAGTTTGATTAAGGTGGTGTTTGGATCACCGGAAAAAGCGCGTTCAGCAGCAGAACCTAGTTGAAAAAAAACAGGATCATGTTCGTTTAGGAAATCAAAATTGCTGTTTGGTGGCATTATTTCCCCGCTAGTTTTTTGCGTGATTAAAAACGACATGTTTGGTTTCTCAAAACCTTTGAATTGGAAGAGTAATGGATATGGCTTGTACTAACAAGCCGTTAGGTACCCTCAACATAGGAATACCGTTAATTTCCATAAAATAACTAAGAAAACACCCTTTCTGGACGGTATTTAATCAGGCTTCTTTTACTGATAACACTTAGGGGAACTAATGGTGACTACATGCGATAAAGAACAATCCTTCTTTTTATACTTTAAAGAAAATATGAACTCATTAGGGCTTGGCGTTCCTGAGACTTTATTTAACACACAAAAAACTGCGATTGCGAATGTAAGTGCGATAGCTACTGCAATACGTATTATTGGACCAAAAGCGACTTTGGCGGAAATTGCCGGAGCCACAGTCGCGTTAGAAAAACTTGCAGTTTTGGGTGCATTAAGTGCATCATTTTACTTGGGTGCAGTTGTTGGTAGTATCGCGGTAGCAACAGGCCGGTATTTAGGATGCGGCAGTTCCATAGCTGACTATTTTGCTATGGCTGAAAAAGACGGCTTATTAACACCCGAGCTACGGCATCATCTTAATCAATATCAAATTATTTTTAACTCACAAATAGCGAATCGTATGAGTTATGGCGAAATGACAAGGAAAGCTGCTGCATGAAAAACCTCGATGGATTATTATTACTCTTAGTCGCAATCGTTTTTTCTGGCTTAGCTTGGTTTTTTTTGTCAGGATTACAAGAAGACGCTGTTTCAGTCCTTTCTTCTGTGGTAATTATTGTTTTGCTTTATGATAATTATCGATTAAGAAATCAGTTGAAAAAATAGTTATTTTAAATTTATGCGAAACTAGCCGGCATTGTAAAAAAACGAGTTTTGCACATATCGAGCATGGCAACTCAAGCAAACATCATTTAAAGCAATTGGACCTAAGACATACAAACACAGAACTTCTAGATTTTATGAATACCCTTCCACCTTTGAATAAACCATTTAATCTATTTAATGCCGCAGCTCTGGTTGGAAATTAATGACTGATTCTCTATTTACCGGCCTGGGCTCACGTTACACCTTAGGTTTAATCATTATGATTTTGGTGTCGATTTATGGATTGTTCTTATTATATGCTTCGTTTAATAAACACCCAGTTAGTATTCATAACATTACGCTTTCTTTAGGTTTTCAGCGGATTTTAGGTTTATTACTTCAAGTACCGTGTTTATTTTATGTTTGGATTGGATTTTACGCGGGAATATTAGTCAACTAAGGGATATAAAAATGGGGGCTAAAGGGCTCAGACGCCTTTTGATATTTGAAAACACCCATTTGTGATGTTGATGCGTTAATGAAAAAAAAATGGAAACATTTATTTAACTAGTTTCAAGCAACTCCTCGGGCCTGACAATCGTAATAAGCCGATGTTTAACATCAATCACTCCACGAGTTTTCCAGTGATTTAATTGCGCTCCAACGACATTGCTTGGTAGTCCCGTAATTTTGGCCAGTTCACTATCTGAAAATTCCGTATCTATTAGTGTTCCTTTACTGGTGTTTTTACCATAAGCTTTTGCTAAATTATTTAATAGATCAGATAAACGCGTTAACACATCGTTGTATAGCGAGTCTTTAATAAAATCATTGGCTTTTCGAAATCGCTTTGACATGTTTGCAAGCATACCAATCGCTACATGTGGATGCTCGGTGAGATATGCCACAAAGGGTTCACGTTTAAGTATTAAAAACTCACAAGGCTCACAGGTTGTCACCGTTGCTGTTCTTTCCTGTTCATCAAATAAGGCAATTTCACCAAAAGCTTCTGAAGAACCCAGGTAACCTAACACCACTTCTTCATCTTCTGAAATCTGTACGCTCACTTGAACTTTGCCTTCAAGTATTACATACATTTGATCTCCAAAATCGCCCTGTTTAACCACAATACGATTGGCTCGCTTTGATTTACGTTTGGTAATTAAAAACAAATGATGACGATCATGATCTGATAAATTCGCAAACAAAGGATTTGCTTCAAAAAACATGCGCTGATCGAGAAATGGCCGTATTGTCATAACGGTCCTCTTTGGAGAATTAAATTGCTATCTGCTGAAAAACGACTTGTCACAAGATAATAGTAGCCTATTTTCTTGCATTAATAAGCGAGATTGGATTCAATTTTAACTAACACACACCTTCCCAATACACATAATTTGGTGTGATGCAGAATTTCAGATAAATAAATATTTTTTAATATCCTGGTAACCTGATGAACAAATCCAGGCTATTAACTAAATCACAGTTAATATTGTTAAAAACACATATATTTAACCGATAACTTATATCAATATCATTCATTGAGCACTTCCTATGAGCAATGCAGCCAAAGTAATCGAAAACCATCAAAATTTAATGCAATCCACCAGCGGTACTATTGCTTCAATTGGGCTTGAAAAAGCAGGTCAAAAAGTAGCCGGTGTTTTAGTGACGCCTGCGGTTTGGGCGCTAAACTATTCCACCAAAGGATCTACTCCTGACGGAATAGATATTGGTTTATATGCTACTGGATTTGCTGGTGCGTTAGCTTCGGTTGCTGCGATAGGTACTGGTATTTTAAAAGCTGTTATTGATGACGATATTGATGAGAAACTAAAACAAGTCATGAGCTATGAAGATCCAAAATATCGCACTTTTATTAAACCGTGTTATCGTTACGGGATGAGTGCACCCCAAATCAATGCCATGACAATAGCCAGCAAAGGTGGTACAGCATGGCTACATCAAAATGGCCTCTGGGTATACATAACAGATATTAATAACAAACTGGTTATGGATTTTAAACCAAAAACAGCTGTTCAAATATATCAGCCAAAGCAACCACTAATACGTGATAATCAAGGTCTTTTAAAATGGAAAACTGTGAGGTAATAAATGCTACGTTTATTAATATTTCCACTTGTTCTTAGTGCATGTATTTCAACAACTAATCAAGCAAATGATTTTGACCTTGTATGCCATTATTTTGAAGCACTAGAAAAATCACCGCAACAGATAAGCTTATCTCACAAAGAAAGAAATCAATTTATTGTAAAAAAAATAAACCAAAACTTAGATCCTCAAAGCGATGCAAAAATCGCCTGGGAAGCTATTTCGCGTGCCGTTTCAGAGCAGAGGTATGAATTATTCAAATCAGGAGCAGAGTCAGTATTAAAAAATAAATGGGAATGTAAAGCTATGAAACGTTTGGCAAACGTTACTGGCGTATTCGAGTAGAATTACAACCAATCTGCAATACCCAAACAAGAAAAAGCTGATTTATAACCTTTGCTAAATTTTAGCGAACTCATTATTGACTCCACTATTTCAATTCCATTTTTCTCTTTCTCATAAAAAATAAAGTCTAACTCTGCGCCTTGTGTTATCGCAGATGAACTAATAAATAATCGCCAGCGATAGTTTTCAGAATTTTCTTCTTTTGTTTTCACTAGACAAGCATTTCTTTTTTCATCCCACTTAAAACATTGCTTCTGGTTTTCTGAACTAATGATCTCATGGATAGCTTGAGGTATTGGCATATCGTTATCGAAATTACATTTAGGCCTAAATTCGATTTGTTTTTTTTCATGTTCCTTTCGCATAAAATACGGAAATTGCTTTCCTTTATCAGATAATAAACTCCAATCACTGGGTATAAGAAATTCGTATCCAGCATGTTCGTGCTTGAATTCTCGAATTTGCTTATTTTTTTGAAAAACTGAAAATTCTGGCTTGGGGTTATCGTAATATCCGGTATAAATGGCCAATTGATTTTTTAGGTAGTTCTCACTAATAAACATGGCAAAAACTGACACTCCAAACAAAACTGCAAGTCCAATAGCTGATGAACGCTGTATATTCCTAATTCCTGGCAATACGCAAATCAATGTGGCAGTTAAACCAATTAGCGTATATACAATAAATCGAGTATTTTCCTCCCAAAAATAAATATCCGATAGGTATTGACTAAAACGCCACACGATGAAATAAGCAAAACCAATAATTGCCATTGCAGCCACGCGAAAATTTTCACTATTCTTCGGCTTAACAAAATACAACAATATTACCACTGAAATTAACAGGAGAATAAGTATCATAATTCGATTTATTGACTTTTAAATCATATTTCCTTTAATAACGAAATTTATATCTCAACCATCAAACACCGAAAGTTTCTACCATCCTCAAAGGGACCATCAAAACAAATTTTGCTCCCGTCTGTTGAAATCTTGGGTCTATCATTTAATCCATAAGGATTTTTAATTATATCGAACTTCTTTTCTTTAATTTTCGACATATTATTAAATAATACGATTTTACAGTTTAAGTCATGGAAGCGTGCAATATATTCCATAAAATTCGGCTTCGCTACCTGGTTTAAAACATCTCCAGCATAATTTCGAAGTGAATATTTAGGCTCTACTTCAACTGGAGGTGATGCAATAAATTGAGCAAATTCTTTTTGATCTAAGCGAGATTTATTGACTACGTCAGCCATCATCAAAAATGAAGAATTTGAAGTCATATTAGGTTTAAATATTCCTCTTACTATCCAACCTGGCATATTGCCGCTTAGATGGAAAAATTCCGGGTTTCTATCTAGATTTTGATACATATCATATCCCATATAAAATTCTCTTTGTATGGGCATATAAAAGTCACGTTCTGCCACCGATATTAGCGTTAATGACTTCGCGATTGGCATTTTATATATATTTGTTATTATTGAAAAAAGGTCAATGCTTTCTGACAACATGTGTAAAAATACAGTTTTTCCTACAATCGTATCTTGTAATTTTATTTTGTCTTTGAGTTTTGTAATTTTACTGCTTAAGTCAGCAATTGTTTCTTTTTGTTTACCTTCGCTTGCATTGTCTAATAACATTAAAGATTCTAAGCGATGACCTGCCGAAAGATACTGAAAAGGAGATAAAGGCTCTGTTAGTTCGGGCTTTGTCATCGTATGAAATTCCTCAAATTCCATAAATTTCTGATAACGTTGCAACAATACTGAATGTTTAGGTAACAAAGCCTGACGATCTACATCTGATTTCAGTAAACTTTGCAGACAACCCTCTTCCCAATATTTACAAAATAGCTCACCCGTGGGTAATTGGATCTTTTTTTCATCAGGATAATCTTCAAAGCTTGCAGCATTATTATTAGTATTCAATTTTTCTTGATGAGCTTGAATCGTCTGATAGCGTTGTAAACCGATATCTAGCGGATCTTCATCACTACTGGCAAAAATTCCCATGAGATAATAATAAGCTTGGCTATCAGCATTGGCATTAACTTGCTTAATCCATATAGCCGCTTCGGGATGCAAATCATCATCTATCTGAAGCGCTGCAATTATTGCTGCCAAAACCAACAACAATGAAATAGCTATTTTTTTAAACATGATTTGCCAGTGATTGATTTTGCGTCATTGAAATTGAGCATTCTGATCCAGTATTACTTGTGAGTAAAAATAAAACCTAAGATTCAAAATAATATCCCAAATATTTCATTTTTATGACACTTTTACTCACAGTCACATTATTTTGTCAATACATGAATCTCAAAAAGTTCAAAATTTTTTTATCTCAAATAATCCACGTTAATACACTGATAATCAATGAGTTAGAGGCAGGATGTTTTTTAGTCAATCTAAAGAAAAGCCTTTAAATATACGTGTAAAAACACGTACACTTTCATTCATCCACAGACTTATCCACAGCTTTTGTGGATAACAGCTCAGAACTCAATAGTTCAAGCACTTAGCGCTTAATTTGATGATATGAGTAAACTTTCAAGTTCAAAATAATGATGCAGTCAATATTGTTTCGCATATACTTAATACATTATAAAATCAGCAACTGAAACATCGCCTATGCAAATTCTTCATTCGGTATTCAAATGAAATTAGTAGCACCAATGGTATTCTATATTATGGCTTTAGGTATGCCCATTAGCTTAATCCTGTTACATATACTGCATAGAATACTGCCAAAAGAATTTGACAAAATTTGGTTTAACGAAAATTTTTTTAACAAAGCTGAGTTAGCCATCTATTCAAGTTATCCCATGAGCTTACTTAGAACCCTCATCTACGCCGCCGCCATCTCTTTACCATTTTTAATGAAAAATCGTTTTGATGATTTACAACCAGCTGTACAAACAAGTCCAACGAACAAACGCCTCGTTTATAGCTTTCTCTATTTAATTATTCTAATTTTCTTTTCTAGCATTTTTACAATGATCACTGTATTTTAGCCTGACTAAATCGCAATCAAATAAAAAACTCGGCAATTCGGTACAATCCTGGACAGAACAAGCCAACAAGGTTATCTTCAATAAATAATATGAACTATCAAATGGTTGTCTAATCTCAATTCCTCGCACTGTAGTTTATCAATTAGGCTAATCGGGCGATTAAAAAGGGCCATAACAATTAATAGAAACATCCGTTTAATTCTTAGCTTTATCTTTGTCTTCGCATTACTCATTGCCGCAGCTTCTGGATTGTATATAACCGAAGCTGTACTCAACGTTTGGGATAGCGTAAAAAATCGTCCTAACTGGCTTATCTTTGGAATTGTTATCCTTTTAAGTATCGTTGTAATAGCTAGTGTAATTTTAGTGATTAGATTGTTATTTCCTCGTAAACAGCATTCAAAACATCATCAAAACTCCATAAATTCAGAAGAAGAACTTGATAATAGAATAAAACAAGCTGACGAGGCTGGACTAGATATACATCAGGTAAAGCAAGAAATTGCTGAACTTGCACAACGCCGTGCAGCCGGATGCATTTATATCGCTGTATTTGGTGAAGTTAACATGGGTAAAAGCTCCATTATTTGCGCTCTTTTACCCGATGCAGATGCCTCCGTGAGTAATATTGCTGGAACAACAAAACAGATCACTCATTACAAATGGCAAAGCACTGCAGGAGACCAGTTAATTCTGACAGATGTTCCCGGTACTGAACAAGCAGACGCTTCCCAATTATCCTCTGTCGCTAGAGACGAAGCACTAAGAGCGCATATTGTCATTTATGTATGTGATGGTGATTTGAATCGAACACAATATCAAGAACTTAGCTTGCTATCAGAACTCCAAAAACCTATCATCGTCGCTTTCAATAAAAGTGATGCCTACAGCAATGATGAACTTAACTCTATTGTCAATAAACTAAAATTACAACTACCAACAAACAACAACGTTGAACTTGTTAAAATTAGCTGTGATCGACAAGAATCTGTTGTTCGAGTATTGGCTAATGGACAAGAAGAAATACTATCTCGAACGATACCTGCGGATGTAACTCAGTTATCCAATGCTATTCAAAACATCATTGATACGCATGAAACGACATTAGATGAATTACGTGACACTACCGTTTTTGTTCTCGCTGCCTCTCATTTGGAAAAGGCAGAATCTGCTCAACAAAAAAAACAAGCTGAAGAAATAGTCAATCAATATACAAAACGGGCCGTGGTTGGTGCGCTTGCCGCAGTAAGCCCTGGCACAGATATCGTCATTCAAGCTTATCTTGGCACTAGCATGGTTAAGGCAATTTGTGAAACTTATAAAGTCCCAGTGCGTGATTTTGATATTGATACCTTTCTCAAGCTGGTACAGGCTCAGGTGGGTAAAAGTGTTCCGGTGATATTAGCAATTGCAGGTAATGGCCTAAAAGCCTTTCCAGGCATTGGCACTGTCGTCGGTGGCCTAGTTCATGCCACGGCTTATGGATTGATTTTTGATACTTTGGGTAAAACACTTGTCCGCACCCTTTCCAGTCGCGGTGAATTTCAACCAGCGGCAACTGCACGAATATTTCAGGAAACACTCAATGAAAATTTGGAAAATGGTACAACAGATTTCATCAAAATTGTTCTCGCCGCAAAACAAAAACAAAATAATGACAACTAATAAACCAAGCAATAACGGTGACTCTCATTTATCTATCGCCAAAGAAAGTTTGCAGGAATTATTAGGTGATCAGCGGATTCCCTCAAAAGTAAGAGATAATCTGGCACAAGATTACACCCAGTTAGAAGCCATGCTAAAAAAACTGGAGCATGGTCACATACATATTGCCGCTGTAGGTCGCGTAAGTGTAGGTAAATCCTCTTTATTGAACGCATTATTGGGCGCAGAACAATTTAGTGTCAGTCCTCTTCATGGCGAAACGCGTCAAATTGATATGACGGATTGGAAACAAGCGGATGCTGGTGGCATATTTCTTATCGACACGCCTGGGCTAAATGAAGTGAATGGTGAATCTCGAGAACAGATGACACGTGACTTGGCCTCACGCTCTGATTTAATCCTTTTTGTGATCGATAGCGACCTAACGGAAAGTGAGAAACAAGCGCTCATATCAATTAGCCAACAAAATCGTCCCATCATGTTAGTTATCAACAAAACTGATCGCTACAGTAAAAAAGAGCAGGATTTATTAATCGACTCGGTGAAAAAATTAACAACCGGTATTATTGATACCAAGAATATTATTTTTACTTGTGCTCGAGGCCAAAGCCAAACAGTTATCATGGTGGATGATGAAGGAAAGGAACATGAAACATCACGAGAGTTAGCACCTGATGTTAACGAACTGAAAACTCGGTTATGGGAAATTCTTAAGGAAGAAGGAAAAACACTTGCTGCACTCAATGCCAGTTTATTTGCTGGCAATATTAGTGATCAAATATCAAAACACGTTTTAGAAGTTCGACAAGACTTGGCCAGTAAATTAGTTCGCACCTACTCTGTGAGTAAAGGCCTTGCAGTTGCTGTTAATCCTGTACCCGTTGCGGATTTATTTGCTGCGGCAGTTCTTGATATTTCTATGGTGCTGCATTTAAGTCGTATTTACGGCTTGCCACTCAGTAAAAATGAAGCCAGTTCTTTAGTCAAGGTCATATGTGCTCAAATGTTAGCTTTAATCGGCACCGTATGGGCTGTTCATCTTATATCATCAACCTTGAAAATTGGCACTGGTGGAATATCCACAGTGGTTACTGCTGGTGGTCAAGGAGCCATTGCCTATTATAGTTCTTATGTAGTCGGACAAGTTGCCAAACGTTATTTTGCCGATGGGAAATCTTGGGGAGAATTAGGCCCCAAACAAGTTGTTACTGAAATATTGGAAGATATTGACAGAGAATCTATTATTCAGGATGCCAAGCAAGATATATTAGGCCGATTACGACAAGGTGCTTAATTCACAAAAGGCAATTTTCATCATCCACCAATTGGTGTAATTTTGGTGCTGCACTTCACTTTTTAATACGGCGTGTTGCATAACTCAGTTGCTATCTATTCAAAGGTAGTTTGAATTTAAGAAAATCTGCGCTTTTATCAATACCTTTTGGTTTTAAAAGCAAATAATAGTCATAATCTTTTGTTTGCAAAACATTGCATAATGATGATTGGGTTTTAATTACTGTCATATTGTTAACCGCGTTTTTTAAAATGTAGTCTATTGAGAATCCCATACTTGCGGTTATTTTTTTATCTTTATATCCTCGTATAGCGATCTTATTTGCGGCCAATATTATTCGTTTAGCTTGAATACGAGCATCCTCATCTGTTACATCAGGCGTAAAATGAAATATATCATCATATCGCTGAGCTGTAATATTCACAAAATCCCCTTGCTGTGGGTAATCAAAATTAATATTGTTGCCCAAATAAAGTGTTGCTACGCAAGTATTACTATTTTGATCCGGAGATTTATCTAAACTAAGTGCAAATATGCCATCCCAATCTAATACCTTAGTGCCTAATTTAATATCATATATTTTTGAAAAATCAACTGAATAGAAAAACTTACTATTTATTTTCGGTGTTTTAAAATTAATGGATTCTACTGTCTGAGCTTCTTGTTGCGAACAGGCAAATAGAATGAAAATAAGCTGAATTATTAATATTTTTTTTATCACTTTCCCAACTTTAAAAATTTGAAAATTTAATCGGTTCAAAATAAAGTTTATTTCCTTTCATTGCATTAAGAATACTTAGCATTTCGTGTTGGCACAATATAAACTTTCCTGCTGTTTCTAACAACTTGATCGCACCATATGCTGGTAAATTAATTATAAAGCCATTTGAGGTGCCAGTATTAACTCGACAAAGCGCAGTTAAATTATGAACAATCCCCATTCTTGGTCCTGTACCAATGCTTACCATATCAAAACTGGCTCTAATGTGGAGAATATCTTTTTCGGATTTAAACACTGACTTTCCCCACGCTGCAATGGCCGCTACTCCATTTGGAATCCAGTCAGGGATCGAAGATCGTGCCATACCGGGTGCATTAAAAGTTACCGCAGGTAGATTATGCGCATCTGCCATAAGCGATGCCAACCCACCACCTAACGAATGCCCTGTTAGATATATCGATTTAATGTTCCTTATTTTAGAAATAATTTCACTAAGTGTTTTCTCGGCATGCAGAGCCTGATTTGGATATTTTCCAAGGAAAATCGCTACGTCTGTTGCGGCGTCCGACAAATCATCTGTGCCTCGGTATGCAACTATTAGCTCTTTACCATTCTCATGCAAATAAGCACTTGCGAAAAAACCAAAGGAATCCTGACCATAAGGCTCACCCAGCCTTATCCAGGGCCCAATTTTGATAATATCTCTATCATAAACCGCATTCGCACACAGTGCGAGATCCATTACACTCGGCATTTTTTTCTCCATTCTTTGTAAACCCAATACCTGTAATGAACGGTTATAGTCCAAAATATTGGTTTTTCAGTAGCTAGTGTAATTGACGTACAAATCTGTGTTTACTAGAGAAGAATATGTGTGATGAATTTCACGCTAATCTAGCACGAGCTTGGTAAATTGATTATTTGTGTGTCAGTCAAAATAAAAAATATCAATTGATGGCTGAATACTCTTTAAATAGATAACAATCGACTTAATATTTATGTTATTCAACCATAGGAAATGACCACAAAACTCACTCCCTACTTAAAAAAATACCCAAATATTTCATTTTTATGACACTTTTACTCACAGTCAGATTATTTTGTCAATACATGAATTTCAAAAAGTTCAAAAATTTTTTATCTCAAATAATCCACGTTAATACACTGATAATCAACAAGTTAGAGGCAGGGTAATTTTTAGTCATTTTAAAGAAAAGCCTTTAAATACACGTGTAAAAACACCTACACTTACATTCATCCACAGACTTATCCACAGCTTTTGTGGATAACCGTGGAGAACTCGACAGTTCAATCACTTAGCGGTTTGCTTTGAAGGTTTGAGTAAACTTTCCAGGTCAAGATTATGATACGATCCAATAGCTTTCGCATATAATAGGACCATGCTTATTAAAAAAACACTCATTGTATTTTTCACCACCTGCCTACTCTTTTGGGCTATGCAACTTAGCGCCAAAACACAAACTGAAGAAAGCTTAAATGAGATTATGAGCAAAATAGGCAATGTCATGGTCGAATTATTCCCTTTGGTGTTTACCGATAAACCATTGACCACCAAACAAAATAACAAGATTAATCAACTTGCTAATCAATTGCACAGCCATTTTGAAGATGCCAAACCACATATTCAAAAAAAATCACCGACATATCAAATGTCTTATCAATTATTGAGTGATTATCTCAGTG
>Ga0316207_10003810_pt1 | contig 13672 bp, 12 predicted proteins | sample 6weekpyrite_MG_FD_204943 | JGI IMG/M metagenome (GOLD analysis project Ga0316207, IMG submission 204943) | Microbial mat bacterial communities from mineral coupon in-situ incubated in ocean water Damariscotta River, Maine, United States -... | ecosystem: Environmental > Aquatic > Marine >... | reverse complement strand
CGTCATACCGGCGCATGCCGGTATCCAGAGTAATTTTCAGGCAACACATGGATTCCGGGTCTTCGCTGCGCTGCCCGGAATGACGGGGTGCGTTCGTCATACCGGCGCATGCCGGTATCCAGAGTAATTTTCAGGCAACACATGGATTCCGGGTCTTCGCTGCGCTGCCCGGAATGACGGGGTGCGTTCGTCATACCGGCGCATGCCGGTATCCAGAGTAACTTTCAGACTACGCATGGATTCCGGATCTTCGCTACGCTGCCCGGAATGACGGGTAGGGCGTCTTAACCCCGCGCGTTCAGATAGGCGCGTTCCGAAATATCATGCCAGGCAACGGTCTGATCCCGGAACTTCGTGAACGAATCAAATACCTTCTTCGACGTCTTATCCTTCGCACCGACCTCGGCAACCACCTCGTCTGACAATGCCTTGAGCTTCTTCAACACATCATCCGGGTAACGGCGCAGATCCACTTTATGCTTATTTACAAGGGTATCCAGCGCACGGTTGTTTTGTGCCGTGTACTCGGCCAGCATATCCTGGTTGGCCACACGTGCGGCGTTGATCACGATCGACTGCAGGTCTTTCGGCAGGCTGTCGAGCGCCTTCTTGCTGACAAAACACTCGAGTGTCGTGCCCGGCTCGTGCCAGCCCGGGTAGTAATAATGCTTGGCTGCCTTGTGCAGGCCAAAGGCGAGGTCATTGTAGGGGCCGACAAACTCGGTCGCATCAATCGCACCTGACTGCAGCGAGGTAAAGATTTCACCACCGGGCAGGCTCACCGGTGTGCCACCGGCACGGCGCAGCACTTCGCCGCCAAGTCCCGGGATACGCATCTTCAGACCTTTCAGGTCAGCCACGGAGTTGATCTCCTTGTTGAACCAGCCGCCCATCTGCACACCCGTGTTACCGGCAGCCGTAGGAACCAGGCCGAACGGTGCATAGACCTCCTGCCACAGTTCCATACCACCACCGTGATACAGCCACGCATTCATTTCCTGCGCGGTCAGTCCAAACGGCACGGCGGCAAAGAACTGTGCCGCCTCACTCTTGCCTTTCCAGTAGTAGGCCGCACCGTGGCCCATTTCAGCAACGCCGCGTGATACGGCATCGAAGATCTCAAACGCAGGCACAAGTTCCTTGGCACCGTACACCTTGACCTGGATCCGGCCACCAGTCATCTCGGTGATCAATTTCGCCAGGTAGTTCGCTCCTGTGCCAAGGCCGGGGAAATTTTTCGGCCAGGTTGTGACCATTTTCCACTTGTATTGAGGTTTGGCGTGAACAAGGCCCGGTGCCGTCATGGTTGCGCCTGCTACCAGCCCTGTGCCGCCCAGCGACTTGATAAAATCACGCCTTTTCATTGATTAACCTCTTCTTATAATTAAGTTTTTTTAATATGGGCAATAGTAGCCGATTGCTGACCCGGCCGACAACTGTTTACATGAAAAACACGCTTATCCCTGTTAGACTCAAATCATTATAATAAGAATGGCTGTTGATCAGCGTGTCCGAAGCACTCTCATTTATCAAGTCCACACGTTATCGCTTCGCCGCTATTGTCGGCAGCAGTTTTATCCTTATGCCACTGCTTGGCCATACGGCAGCCGTGATTTTTGGCCTCGCCGACTGGCATGACCTCGCCGCCGCGCTTGAACAACCTTTCCTGCCGTTGTTCGTCATCTTCATGTGCCTGTGGAGTTCGCACTACGCATGGAGCCTGCTCAGCAACATTCTCGAGTGGAAGCAACACAACCCGGATTCCTACTACGCCTCGCATGAGATCCACCATCGCCTGCGCCGTTTCAGTGGTGACTACTGGAGTTTTTACCTGTGTTACATCCTCATCACACCGCAGATCTTTTACTGGTCGACTGCCGAGGCTGGAGCCTTTGAAATTACTGCATTCAGCCAGATCATCCTGCTACAACTCGTGATTGCCATCCTGGTCGGCCTGCCAGTTTATATGCTGGCTATGACAACACTCGGTCGTATCATCAAGTATGTCGGCATTAATTCAACCCTCTACAGCATCAAAACCAACCTGATGCTGGTGGGTGGCTTCATGCCACTGCTAACCAGTTCAACCCTGATGCTGTACTACTGGAATTACTACGGTGAAATGCCTGTTGATGCGCTGTCTGTATTCGGTGTGCTCGGCATTGCCAGCATGGCAATCACCCTGTTGAGTATCAAGGGCACATCAAATGCTCTGAAACCTGTGCAACAGGTGTTACACGGGCAGGGCGCAACCAACCATGATGATCTTGCCAAGCTGCGTCCGCAGTCGACGGATGAAATCGGTTACCTGACCCAGACACTCTCCATCCTGTTTCGTCATCTTGGCGATCAACGCTCGCACATGCGTGCAATTTTCGATACGGCTTCAGAAGGCATTATCGTCACTAACCAGCAGGGCCTGATCATTTCCTTTAACCCGGCAGCCGAAAAACTGTTCGAATCACGCGCGGTAGAAATCATTGGCCAACCCATCTCACTACTGTGCCCGAACGTTAACCTGCAGGAAATGGCCGCCTCCGAACAGCCCGAGTTTGAACTTGAGATCACCTTGCCGAACGGTAAGAAACTGCCCATCGAATTACGTGTCAGTGAAATGCAGCAAAGCAACATGCGTATGTTCACCTGCCTTGTTGCAGATATCGCCGAGCGCAAGGCCACTGAACAACGACTGCGCAAAGCTGAATCACGCTACCGCGATCTCGTCGAAACGGCACATGACCTGGTATGGAGTATTGATGCTGATGGGCACTGGCTATACCTGAATGCTGCATGTCAGCAAATTTACGGTTATCGACCTGATGAAATGCTGCACCGTCATATATCTGAATTTTCCAGTCCCGAGTATCATGACAGCGATCGCGAAGCACTTGCCAAACTTATGAACAGTGACGAACTTGTCCAGTATGAAACTGTTCACATACACCGCAACGGTACCCCGCGACAACTCAGCTTTAATGCAACGGCAATGATCCAGGATGGCAAGGTCACGCATATCCGTGGAACAGCACGTGATATCACCGAACAAAAAGCCTACGAGAATCGTCTTGCCTACCAGGCTGAACATGATTCACTGACAGGCTTGTATAACCGAAATTATTTCCACCAGGAACTCGAACGCCTCGTCGCCCGAACTGCGCGCAGTGGTGCCAACTCGGCGATCTTTTACATCGACCTCGATCAGTTCAAATACGTCAATGATACGCTCGGCCATGCAGCCGGTGATGAACTGCTCATTGAGGTAACCGATATTCTCAAGAGCAATATCCGTGAAGGTGACCTGCTGGCACGTTTCGGCGGTGATGAGTTTACCGTGCTGCTGTATAACATCGACAGTAAGAACGCCGAACAGATCGCCGAAAAACTGCGCATGCTGTTTCAAAATTATCGTTACTACCGGTCATCGCAAAACTTTAACGTTACCTCGAGTATCGGTATCGCGATTATCGATAACCATTCAGTGTCTGCCGATGATGTGCTTGCCCAGGCCGATCTGGCCTGTAACCTTGCCAAGACGCATGGTCGCAACCGCGTCTATCACTATAATCCCGAAGATCGTGACAAGCTTGGTATGGCAGAAGACATGGGCTGGGCCGCCCGTGTACGTGAGGTGCTCGACAACAACCGCTTTGAACTCGCCTTCCAGCCCATCGTCGGCATCAATGATGGCCAGATACATTCCTACGAAGTGCTCATTCGCATGCCGTATGATGATGGCCAGACCATCCTGCCGGGTGGCTTCATGCCTGCAGCAGAACGTTTTGGCCTCATTCACAGTATTGATCGCTGGATGGTGGCCAAGACAATTCGTACCCTTGCCGAACTGCGCGACGAAGGACGGACCCTACATTTCGCCATCAATCTTTCTGGCCGTGCCTTTGAAGATGAGACCCTGTTACCTCTAATCAGGGCCGCCCTTGAAGAAACCCAGCTGGATCCCTCATGGGTCACCTTCGAGATCACTGAAACAGCCGCCATTGCAAACCTGAATGCGGCAACGCGTTTTATTGAATCACTGCGCGAGATAGGCTGTCGTTTTGCGCTGGATGATTTTGGCTCAGGTTTCTGTTCCTTTACCTACCTGAAACACCTGCCGGTCGACAAACTCAAGATCGATGGTTCATTCGTGCAGGGCCTGCCACACGCACCGGTCGACCAGGCCATGGTCAGATCCATGAACCAGGTGGCCCATGCACTTGGTAAACAAACAATTGCCGAGTCTGTCGAGAATATCGAGACGCTGGATATCCTGAAGGATCTGGGCGTTGATTACGTGCAGGGCTACTACCTCGGCAAGCCGAGCTCGAAGATCGCCTGATTTATTCAAGGTAAACCTAGCGCGAACATCCTTTCCCAAGCGAGCGGCTTCAGGCAGGTTCCACTGCGGGCACGTATTTCTGAATGCCACCCGGCAGGATCGCCAGCAAGCGCTTACGTGTACTGCGCCAGAAGGCGGATAGCAGCAGCAAGACCGCACCAATACAGACACCCGTCACCGCGAAGCTGTAACTGACATCCCCGTACGCCTCGAGGATCTTGGAAATGGCATACAACACATAGCCGAGTGATGACACCATAAAGGCCCGTCTGTCGACCGCAATAGAAATCACTGACATCACGACATACAGACCAATCACGATCATCATGCTATTGATGCTTTCACTGCCCTCGAGGATACCCAGGTTATAAAAGACCGGGTGTGCAATCATCGGTGCAGATAACAGGTGCAGCCAGAAGGCCACATCAGAACGGTGAGTCAGGCGCGCGGTGTCCGAGGCATCCCAATACATCGCAATGGCAAAGGTTGCCAGGCCGCTGATAAAGACCAGTGTCATCAGCCAGTCTTTAGCATCCGGTAGCACCGACACAACGCTGGCAACAATAAACCCGAGCAGCGCCGCAACACCCGCCGCCACGGTAATCGGCACCCGGAAACGCCACCAGTGTAAATAGGCTGCGATTGCCGCAACCGCGGTCGCAATAACATGTGCCTCATCACCGAATGATGCAAACACTTGCATACAAAGGGTAAATACTCCACCGACGAAGCCAAGCAGGAGTACGATGGCCGGTAAGGCCATTTTACGCTGACGCACAAAAAACTCTGCCAGCCCCCATGACAACAGCGGGTACATGAGCAGGCCCAGTGTTTCATTGACAGGCTTCAGTACCCAGGCAGCACTAAACATCAACAACAGGCAGGCGATGATCACGAAGATATCGTTAAAGCCCGAGATTAACCTGAAATTTTCCTCGTCCACCGCGGGCGAATGTGTCTCAGATGCCAGCTGCTCACGAAACTGCACGACCGATTGCTGTGAAAATATGCCTTTCTCGACGGCAGCATCGAGATCTTCATCTGTGTACATTATTCGCCTTTGGGGGTTTTCAGATTTCGCGGCAGAATACCACGTTACTGCCACACAACGTGAACAGTGAGTACGAATCACTTACAAACAATATTGCCAGGGTGAAATACTTACCCTTTAGCCTTGAAATCAAGCAGTTTTCTCATCGCCACACCATTTACAACGATAGGAAATGCCGCCATGGTCAGGCCCCATATTTCATGCCCGCTGAGTAAACTGCTATCCAGGGTACCTGCCACAAATAATGCCAGGAAAATCACACCTGAAATATTCACAAATATCGTCCTGACGCGTCTGATTGAAATCAAAATCCCAATGGCAGTGATAAATGCCAACATTCCGTATATGAGTGCAACCACGCCATACAAGGTAACTATGTCAGGTACACCCTTACTTACCAGGACCACCGCCCCGTAGACGATATAACAAGAAGATATCAGTGTAACCAGGAGTGTAAGAAGAGTTTTCATATAAAAATCAGATCAGAGAGGAATTCACACTAAATGTTAACTCGCTTCTATTATAAACAATTGTTCTCTGGCCTCGTCTCTATTTCATAATTCACTATAACGTTATCATTAGCCAGGAAATAACACGCGCAGCGTGTTAATTTTCCGGCTGATGACTTGTTAGATCTATTTAATTGTCTCATTTATATTTGTGTTGATACTTAAATTCACAATAAGCCCCTTGTTAGGAATCTTAAAATTCACTAAGAATTTAATTTTATTTTTTCTGTAAAACTCTAAATCTTTTATAGGCGCATTACGGAACCAGGATTTACTAAAACCACTGTATGAATGGCTATCACTTTCTCCAAATTTAGTAGTAGAGAATATAACTCTACCCACTTTATTATTAGCTGATAATTTTATGGTTAGAGATGCACCAGGAGAAGAAAAATATTGTTTTTCGGAAATGGGAAAACATTTGAGAAATCCATATTCTGATTTCCAGTCTACTATTAGTTCTTTCCTATATTTACAAGAGAGAAAATATACGGTGAGTTCGTTAATCTTTTCATTATAAATGGTATAAGTATCAACAATATTTAGTTCGTTTTCAGCATATTTAATAGTACCAGCATTTTTAGCAAATGCAGACACCGACACAGCGAATATAAGAGCAAAAAAAAGTAATCTCATTAATATGGCCTTTATAATCTAACGGTTGTTAGAAGCCTTATTCAATTTTATATTCACGAGTTAGCTCCAAGTCATTATAACTACAACCATAAAACCTGACAGTGAAAGTGCTTGGGAAATTACCCTTAACTTCTGCACAATAGTCATGCCAACGTCTAGTTGGTAAAAATTCTAGCGCTTTAATTATTTTTAGATCGTTTCTAGTATGAAACACACCAAAAAGCTCATCATTCCAATTACCCGTGAAGGTGTTTGCTGGTTTTATCCCTCTCGCTACCAATAATCCTCCAGCGAGATAGTAATTACTGACATATTCAATTATTTGCACTTCAGTAATGTCTGGATTCTTCTCTTGAAAATAACTAAGAAGCTCCTTTTCAGAGGCGACAGTTGCATTTGAAACAAAACATAATGCAATTACGAGCGCTATTATTTTCATATGGCTTCTAACGGTTGAGCTCAGCGGCGAACGCAGGCTGGCAAGACTTTTGCTCCGCAAAAGGCGTGACAGACAAGTGCGTCCGATGGAGTGATTTGTTATGAGTCTCACAGCTTATGAAATGCTTTAAGAAACTCGTTTTTACTTTGTACAAATTTCTGATGCCCTTCGGAGTTTAATTTCCGTTTGTTTTGTGTAAATGCAGGCATAACGTAACCCCAATTACCATTACGTGCGAATGCAACAATTACATTAACATGACTTTCTTTCCAGCGATTTTCTAACTCATGATCTTCGCCAGAAGCCTCAACCGTTTTAACTTGTATTCTATGGTAATTTGGGCCATCTGAAATCAAAATATCTGTTTGATGCCCATTATCCAATATGGGTGTAAATACCTGCCATCCATCTTGCATAAGCCAACTAACTACCAAACTTTCAAATGATGAGTTCTTTAAAACTTGATGCGTACCATCTTTTGTTGCAGTCATCCTTCTAGGCACAATAGTTCCTTTTTTATTGACTCATAACGCCAAACTAAGTGGTCGACCGACAGGGAGGTCGAGACTTGAGTGCCTTGTTATGTGCTTTGTTCTTCATTAAAAATAAGCTTGTTACCGAATGGATCTGATATAGCCATATCACGAGTGCCCCACGGCATTTCTTGGATGCCTGGTCTTGCATTTTTATATTGTTTATCTTTTAATTCTTTTTGATATTTGTCTAAATTATTGGTCGTTATTCTTAAAGATGCACCTGGACTTGAATCACCATGGTGTTCGGAAAGGTGAATAATGCAACCATCTTTCGATAATTGCATATATAGGGGACTGTTATCTTCAAAGCGATGTTCCCAGTCAACAGTGAATCCAATAAAATCTACATAAAACTCTTTAGCCTTGGCTTCATCGAAACTACGCAATATTGGAATTGGGTTATTAAAATTCATAAATACTCTCTATGCTTTTTGTGCGAATGCAATATGATATTCATCATAATCCTTGATTCCGAATTCTCTTGTTCCGTATGGCATATCCTGTAAAGGCCAAAGAACAATGGCTTTTTCTTTTATTGATTCGTAATAGGCATCTACATCATCGATGAACAGATAGATAGTGCCGGTACATTTTGGGTGCCCTGACCATAGTTCTTCGGTTGTAAATATGATTGAACAATCTTCTTTCTGTACGGTACGTGTACCTTCGCCAGAGTCTATTACTTCAAAATCGAGTATTTCCGCATAGAATGACTTTGTAGTCTCTAAATCATGGCATTTCAATAATACGCTTATTGGCATAAATTTATATCCTGCGGCACATAACTATAAATATGGGGCATAAGTGCTACATAGCACGCCCGTTTCGTGTGTTTGTTGTGATATCTGATGAACAAATCCCTTCGCTTTCATATTCTTATGCACCAACGTTCCGTATTAGTTGAGGTGTGATATATAGCAGTTTTGAGAAAAACATGATATCTCTCTTTTAATCAACAAGTTAAGTTGATATTGTTGACTCTACTCTGTTTAAGCTGTGAACGTCAAGGAGGACGAAAATGGCTAGCTCATCTACACATTCCCCTCGTCTGCTCGATGCTGTGCGGGAAGTCATGCGTGTTCATCACTATAGCATTAGCACTGAAAAATCATACATACAGTGGATCAAGCGTTACATCTATTTTCATAACAAGCGCCACCCTAAAGAAATGGGCGGAGATGAAATTACGGCTTACCTGACACATCTCGCTGTTGTTCGAAATGTTTCTGCCTCTACCCAGAACCAGGCCCTCAATGCACTACTGTTTCTTTATAAGCGAGTTCTAAAAACAGAACTGCCATGGATGGAAAATGTTGTTCGCGCGAAGCGTCCAAAACGGTTGCCCGTTGTGTTTACTCGACAAGAGGTCAAATCAGTTCTTGCTCAATTTGAAGGTACACGTTGGCTGATTTTTAGTCTTATGTATGGTTGCGGCTTACGTATCCTTGAGTGCCTCAGGTTACGCATCAAGGACATTGACTTTCATTACAAACAAATCGTCATTCGCGATGCAAAGGGTGGTAAGGATCGTGTGACCCTGTTACCCGACTCGTTAGTTGAGCCAATTCGCAACCACATGGTTCGGGTCAAAGAACTCCACACTCAGGATCTCAATGCAGGCTTTGGTTCTGTCTACCTGCCTCATTCACTTGAACGTAAATATCCTAATGCATGCAGGGAATGGGGCTGGCAGTTTCTCTTTCCTTCTAACAACATATCGACAGACCCGCGCTCTAAAATCAAAAGGCGCCATCATGTTTATGAAAAAACCTTGCAACGAAAAATGAAGCAAGCTATCAGGAATGCTGGGATCATCAAGCCAGCTTCTTCACATACCCTTCGGCATTCGTTTGCAACGCATCTACTTGAGGACGGTTACGATATACGTACCGTTCAGGAATTACTTGGCCACAAAGATGTGAAAACCACCCAGATATATACGCATGTAATGGGTAAGGGTTGTAACGGTGTGAAAAGCCCGTTTGAACGGTTATAGCTAGACAGGCTGCAGGTTCGCGTACGCGATGACAAGCCACTTGCTGCCCACATCATCAAAGTTAACCTGTACGCGTGCGTGTGAACCGTCACCTTCACTGCTGGTGACAGTGCCATCACCAAATTTTTCATGTGTCACACGTGAACCAAGCTGGAAACCGTTACTCGAGGCGGTTTCCATATGCAGTGACGAGGCCGTTGCCGGTTTTTGTTTTCCACGTACTTCCTGCAGGTATTCTTTTGGCAGTTCACTGATAAAACGTGAAGGTTGTGTGTATTGCTCGTTGCCGTGCAGACGGCGGACATCGGCATAGCTAATAGTAAGCTGCTGTTTGGCACGCGTGATGCCGACATAACACAGGCGTCGTTCCTCATCGAGGCGACCCGGTTCATCCATGGACATACGGTGTGGGAACAGCCCTTCTTCAAGCCCGGTCAGGTAGACGTGTTCAAACTCCAGGCCCTTCGCCGTATGCAGGGTCATGAGCTGTACAGGATCTTCGTACTCGGCGGCCTGGCCTTCACCGGCTTCAAGCGCGGCATGGGCGAGGAAGGCATCCAGTTCAGACAATTCCTGTTCTTCGTGTTCGTACTGACGGGCTGCGGTAACAAGCTCTGCGAGGTTCTCCACGCGCATGCGGGCCTTTTCGTTCTTTTCCTTTTCATAACTTGCGATCAGGGTACTGGCCTGTAGCATATATTCGGTCAATTCATGCAAGGCCATGTCCTGCGTCTCGACGGCCATTTCCTCGATAAGGTATAAAAACGCCTGCAGTGCATTCGAAGCACGTGCGGTCAGTTGTTTTTCTGCAATGAGTCGCTGGGCGGCCTGCCACATCGTGGTGTTTGCCGCACGCGCCTCTTCACGCACCATTTGCACGGTCTTTTCACCAATGCCGCGTGTCGGGGTGTTTACGACGCGTTCAAACGATGCATCGTCATTACGGTTGCTGATCAGCCGCATGTAGGCGAGTGCGTGTTTGATTTCTTGCCGCTCGAAGAAGCGCATGCCGCCATAGACGCGGTAGGGGATACCTGCGCGCAACAGGCCTTCTTCAATTACACGTGATTGCGCGTTACTGCGGTACAACACGGCGATTTCGTGACGTGGCGTACCCTTGTCGATACAGTTCTGGATGCTGTTGACGATATAGCGCGCCTCTTCGAGATCGTTAAACGCCGCATACAGCCGGATCAACTCACCGTCACTGCCGTCGGTCCACAGGTTCTTGCCAAGGCGGTTGTCATTGTTCTCGATGAGCGCATTGGCCGCAGACAGGATCGTGCCGGTCGAGCGGTAGTTCTGCTCGAGCCTGACGGTCCGTGTACCGGGAAAGTCGTTCGTAAAGCGCTGGATATTCTCGATCCGGGCACCACGCCAGCCATAGATAGACTGGTCATCATCACCCACCGCGAACAGGGGATTGTTTTCACCCGCGAGCAGGCGCAACCAGGCATACTGGATCGTGTTCGTATCCTGGAACTCGTCGACGAGGATATGCTGAAAACGGCGCTGATAGTGGGCGAGCAGGTTCTTGTCCTTGAGCAGGACCTCGTGCACGCGCAGCAACAACTCGGCAAAATCAACCAGGCCACTGCGCCGGCAAACCTCTTCGTAGGCCGCATATATACGTACCAGCTGCTCTTCATAGGCCGCGTTATGGTGATCAACATGCTCGGGGCGACGGCCCTCATCCTTTTGCGCGTTGATAAACCACTGTACCTGCTTTGGTGGCCAACGCGCCTCGTCGAGTTCCATCTGCTTCAGGACGCGCTTGATGGTACGGTACTGATCGTCTGAATCCAGGATCTGGAAGGTCTGTGGCAGATCGGCCTCCTGCCAATGCGCACGCAACAGGCGGTGCGCAATACCGTGGAAGGTACCGACCCACATCTGCCGCACCGGCATATCGAGCATGCGCTCAATACGGTCACGCATCTCGCGGGCAGCCTTGTTGGTAAAAGTCACCGCAAGGATCCCTTGCGGAGAGACCTCTCCAGTACGGATCAGGTAGGCAATGCGATGCGCCAACACGCGGGTCTTGCCACTGCCGGCACCGGCAACCACGAGCTGGTGGCAGGGCGGGGCAGCAACAGCCTCGCGCTGCGGGTCGTTCAGATTGTCGAGCAGGTCACTAATATCCATCCGACTATTTTACCCTATTCGGGCAATCATCATCACACCGGATTTGTAGAGAGCTTAATACCAGTTACCCGGCCACCTCTCCGTGTACCTGCATGACCCTGAGCAGGCGTTGCCGGTCTATCCAGCCGATTATCTGGCCATGCTCAACGACAGGCACCTGGTTGAGGCTGTATTGCTGCATCAGTGTCATGACGTCACTGATAGTACTCGTGGCCTTCACCGTATAGAGATATTTTAACGGTGTCATGACCTGGTGCAGGGCCAGCTCAGCCCATTGCTCTCGCGTGATCTTATTCGTATCACTGAGTGTCACCAGCCCGCTGTAACGGCCGTGCTCGCTGACCATGTAGGCACGCTGATTGGTAACGAGTACACCGTCATGGATCCAGTCATAGACACTCACATGTCCATCCATGACAGGCAGGTCGGTCTGCATGACATCTTTTATCGTCACGCCCTTGCCCAGGTGCCCGAGTACATAAGCACGGCCACTCGCCTCGGCGGCACTGAGCAGAAACCAGCCAATACCGATAAACCACAGGCCATTAATAAGCATCCCGGTGGTCAATACGGAAAACAGGCCCATGATCATGAGGAAATACGCAAACATCTTGCCGCCAAACACGGCCCATTGCATGCCTTTCATGGCATTGCCGGTGGCCATCCAGACGAGGGCACGGAACACTCGGCCACCATCAAGCGGGAAGCCCGGGATCATATTAAAGACTGCCAGTATAAAATTGATCCGCGCCAGCCAGCTGCATGCCTCGGTCACGGCATCACCGAATGGCGCAAGCCATGTCCCCAGCAAATAGAACACCCCGGCCAGGCAAACACTGACTGCAGGCCCGGCAATCGCGATCCAGAATTCCGTCGCCGCGGTCGGTGACTCGCGTTCTGTTTGTGCGACACCGCCAAAGATAAACAGGGTAATCGACTGCACCCTGATACCGCGTGCAATGGCAACAAGGCTATGGCCAAGTTCGTGCAGGATAATACTTAAAAAGAACAACAACGTGGTGACAGTCGCCGTCAGCATAGCCGTCATGGTCGTCCATTCCGGGTGACTGTCCTGGAATAATGTCAGCAGCGATGAACTGAGCAGGAAGAAAATAATCAACCAGGTGTAGTGCACCCCGATACGAATACCACGAACGGTTGCAATATGTAGTGATGATTCCAGCATCCAGTTACCTGCTTAGGCTAAGGGCCGACAAGCCCTCTCCTCAATATAGCAGATAACGGCTCTCCCTCCGTGGAAAGCCGTGCATCGACACAACTGCTTACGCCAATTTCAGACGCAGGCGATGCCCCCATTGATGCATGACCAGGCCAAGCATAATCATAACCGTACCCAACCAGACTATCGGCGTGACCTGTTCACTGTTCAGCGCCTGCCCGATCAACAGTGCCGTTACCGGCGTAATCAAGGTAATCAGGGCCATCTTGCTTGCCGTTACGTGACGCAGGGCATAGAAATACATAATGTAACCGAGCACCGAACCAAACAGGCCAAGGTAGACGATTGAACCCAATGCGCGTGTTTCAATTTGCGCGGGAATCGTGCCGTCAATGATGTACCAGCTCACCAGGTACAGCGGCAGGGACATCAACAGGCTGCCGGTTGTCATTGCCATCGCGGGCATACCCTGTGCGGCCTTTTTCACCCACACGGTGCTGACCGAATGCATGAGCATGCCCATAAACACGGCAGCCATACCGTATACCGCATCAGCATGTGTCACCCCACCGTTTTTGCTGTCCGGCAGCAGGATGCAGGCAAGCCCGGCAAGTGCGATAAAGATCGCAAATACCTTCATCATGCCCGGGCGTGACTCCGCCCCGGTCATGACCGAGATGATTGTCGTCGTAAGTGGCGTCAGGCCAAACAACAAGGCCACCAACCCGGAGTCAATATACTGCGCACCCCAGTAGACACTCATCATGCCGCCAAACACAGCCAGTGAACCGGCGGCGTAGGCCTGTACGGCACGGCGGTGCCACGGCACCGCGACACGAAACAG
>Ga0316207_10003809_pt1 | contig 13680 bp, 10 predicted proteins | sample 6weekpyrite_MG_FD_204943 | JGI IMG/M metagenome (GOLD analysis project Ga0316207, IMG submission 204943) | Microbial mat bacterial communities from mineral coupon in-situ incubated in ocean water Damariscotta River, Maine, United States -... | ecosystem: Environmental > Aquatic > Marine >... | reverse complement strand
GCTTGCTGCGCATCAAGGATGCCATTGATCTAATGCGTACCAAGTCATTCGTAGAGGGAATAGTGGCAGAGCATGGAGATTCTGTCTCCTATAGTTTTACTGCACCGCCCGGGGCCGGACCGGTCAAAGTGACACTGGTGTGGGATGATGTTCCAGCGGTTGAGAATGCCAATCCCTCGTTGGTCAATGATCTTGATCTGGTGGTGGAGGCAGCTGATGGTACGCGCTATTACCCATGGACGCTGGACCCTGACCACCCACAAAATAATGCGCTAAGGACTCAGGAAGATCACACCAACAATGTTGAGCAAGTGTTTATCCCAGGAGGACGCGGGACAACCTATACGGTCACTGTCGATGGACACTCAGTGCCGGAAGGGCCGCAGACCTTTTCGCTGGTCTTCTCACCGGCAGGAACGATAACTGATTTCAATCCCGTCGATGTGATGCTGGTGCTCGACCTGTCAGGCAGCATGTTGTCACCCGCCTGTTCTCCGGGCTGTGATTCAAAACTCAACGTTCTAAAAGATGCGGTTGAAATCTTTGTCCAGCTCTGGAGCCGCATGGCACTGCCTGATCACCGCATCGGTGTGACCTACTTCAAGAACCTTGAGGTTGATGAACTGGAGATCGGCACTGATGTATTGTTGGCCGTGCGTGACCACGCCGATGATGTGATTAGTGATGTGCGTGATCAGACCACCCGGTCTGCCAATTTAACGCCAATGGGTGGCGGCTTGCAGTCGGCCATCAATCGGCTGGTCGATGCCACCCGGCCGCGCAATATCATCCTGTTCACCGATGGCATGCAAAACGTCAATCCGATGGTGTTGCGGGTGGATGGCGATCTGGTGATTGATGATGAAGCGGGCAAGGATGATTCCAATATTGATCCCACTGTTCCAGATCCAACGGTGTTGGATCTTGCGCTGGGTCGCAAGGTCAATACTATCGGCGTGGGTGCGACGGACAGTTTTGTGGTGCTGCTGGCAGATATTGCGGGTAATACCGGCGGTCTGCCCAAGATTACCACTGCGCCTGATCAAGACCTGCGTCAGTTCTTCGTTGAAGAACTGGTAGATGCCCTGCGTGAGGCGAGTCCGCAATTGATTGCCTACCGGCATCACCAGCTTCCTGCTAATAGCTATACAGAGACGTTTAATGTCAATCGCACTGCGCGCCAATTGTTGTTTAAAGTGAGTTGGCGCCAGGGTGATTCTCCGATTGAGATTACCAGGATAGAAAAGGATGGTGTCGATCTGACTCAATGGGGGCAGATGACCCATGGTGATTACTATCGGATTTATTCTATCGACTTGCCGGTGGTTCATACGCGCGGCATGCACGTCATCCCTGAAGGCAATTGGCAGGTTGGATTGTCAGGCAGTAGGGACACCGCCTATGAAATTGCCGCAATTGCCGATGAGGCAGGGCTTGACTATAGGTTCTCGTTAGCTGATGGCGGCCATAGAGTGGGCCAGCCATTGCCACTGCAAGCCTATCTGACTGTTGATGGCCAACCATTGACCGATGCGGAAAACGTGATTGCCGAGGTGCTTAAACCCGGGGCCGGCATGGGCAGCCTGCTGTCGACTTATCCTATGCCGGATGAGACCTATGTGGGTGAAGCACAAGCCACTATCGGCCAACGTAAGCTGGATCTATTGCTGCGGCATGATGATTTTTATGCCCAGTTAAAACCTATGCCGAACGAGGTTCGACTCCATCATCAAGGTGATGGCTTTTATTCGGCGCAATTCAAAGGTACCGATATCCCTGGTCCCTATACAGTTGTTTTCCATGTCAATGGGGTACACCCACAGATCGGCCGCTACATTCGTACGGAAAGCCTGTCGACAGTGGTTGAATTTGCCAGGGCGAATGTAGATGCATCCGATATTCGGGTGGTGGACCGGGTAGTCGGCCCCGACATCGACAGGCTGCATGTCTGGGTCAGGCCTCGGGATGTGTTCGAAAACTATCTTGGTCCTGATTACGGTCATGTCATTGATGTATCGGTGGCCGGTGGCAGTGTTAAGGATATCGTGGATCTTGGCGATGGTTGGTACCAGGCCTGGCTGACAGTACCGACAGGCAGTGATCCGAATATTGATATCAAGGTGATGAATGAACCTCTCTATTCGGGAGCGGTGTCCGGAATTTCTGCACGCGCTGCCTTTGCCGTTGGGATGCATCTTGGCCAGGCTTATCCATCAGGCAGTTTTAATAACCTCTATGATGCGGATTATCTGGTGGAGTTGTCGATGGAGTATAGGTATTCCGCTCAGTTGTCATTAAACGCAGTCTTGGGTCATTACAGATTTGATCCTGATTACGATATTAATGGAGGCACCATTTATCTGAGAGGCTACCATCCATTCAACAGCAAGTATTTTTTTGCAGAGTTAGGTGCAGGAATTTACGATCCTGATAATTTGGATGCGGCTGCAGGTTTAAGCACTGGTATCGGTGTTGGGCTGTCATTAACACCGCGTTTGCGCGGTGAGATCGGTGCCGATTATTTTCATATTTTTAACCAGGGAGATGATATTAAATTTACGGCTGTGAAAGCTGGTTTGCGCTACGATTTTTAGCCGGTTGTGCCTGGACTGCGTTGGTTAGAACTTTTTATTGAGGATCAAACTGACATCAGTTTGGTTTCACATAGCTGGCAAGTTCAAAACAAAAGCTCGATCCTTTGCCAACTTCACTTTCAACATGAATTTCGCCACCATGTTTGTTAACAACGGTTTTGACGAAGGCCAGGCCCAGGCCTGAGCCTTGAATTTTGGCGCGATCAGCACTGTCGACCCGGAAATAACGTTCGAATATTTTTGGCAGATCTTGTTTGGGGATGCCCAGGCCGTTGTCATTGACACAACAGCGAACCCGGTCATCTTGCTCTTGAATAACAAGTTCCACAGTGGAATTCTCGGGGCTATATTTTATGGCGTTGCTAAGCAGGTTGATCAGGGTGCGTTCGAGAAATTTGGCACTGCCTCTGATATAGACAGGCATATCGGGGCTGAGGTCGCGTACTTGTATCTGTTTGACAGAACTTTGGTGCCAGACACTATCAATTGCATTAGCTGCGATTATACAAAGGTCCAGTGGTTCGAATTGCAGGTCGACTGAATGTTCTACCTGACTTAGATCGAGGAAGTCATTGGCCAAATTGAGGGTGCGATTGCTATAGGTCTCGACCCAATCGACTATCTCTGTTTTGCTCATGCGCTTATGGTCTAGTTTGACGATTTGCACCAGCGCCAACAGCGATGCCAGTGGTGAGCGTAGATCATGTGAGAGAAAGTTGAAGGTCTCGGCGCGTTGACGTTCGGCTTTGCGTAAATAGGAGATGTCAGAGAGGTTTATGATTAAACCACTGATGTGATGATGTTCAAGCGCTAATGGGCTGAGCTGAATCAGCAAGTCTTGCCCTGTACTGGAGCGACTATTCAATTGTTGTGATGAGGCTTCCAGCAGTGTGTGTCTCAGTACTTGCCGCCAAGACTCCGGACCTTCAAGTTTAATCTGGTTCAGTAATGGTGATACATACTGGTAACGTAACTCATCGGTTGTGGCATTAAGGCCAAGGTGGCTGATGGCCTTGGCATTGATAAAGTTGATCTGGCCAAGGTTATTGATAACCACAACGCCATCGGCCATCTGGTTCAGGCTGTCATCCATGAAACGACGCATGGCACGAATACGTGCGCCGGTTTCTTGTACCTGGAGGATGCGTGTTTCAAATATTTCCAGTGAGCTGTCGAGTGTCACAGGTTGTTGTGGTAAGTAAGATTTAATCAGTTCAAGCAGCAGGGTGATTTCCTGTTTGTTAAGTTGGTGTGATTTTGCATGATTAATTGCCAATGACCAGTTAGGCAGCTGGTACGGCGTAAGGTCAATGATAGATTCGATTTGTGTAGACGTTACCCCTTCATCTGACGGGTGTTGCCACTCTACCACGGGGGCATTGCCATTCTGGTAAAGGCGCCAGCCGAGCACGGGTATCAGCATGCCAATAAATTGCATGCTGGGTTCCATGTCTTCATCTTTGGGCGATAGCAGTGCAGGCTCTTGATGCAGGCGGTTCAGTTCCTGGTTAAGAAATTTACTTGCCTGTTCCAGTCTGCGCCAACTCCAAAGTGGATAGGCAAGTGCTAATGCCAGCAGTGGTGCGGCAGGAGGAAACCAACGCTGCAGGCTAATCAGTGACAGAGTGCTGATTGCCAGTGTGCCAAGGATGAGGACAGCAGACATTAGCAGGGCATTGCGTGGTGAGAGACGTGGAAACAGAAATACTGGAAGCAGTACAATCATGGCGCTGAGAATGATTCGCGTTTTTGGACTGATCTCTTCTATGATCAGGTCTTTGCGCAAGGCATCAAAAATGTTGGCGTTGATCTCTACCCCAGGCATGGGTTGTTTGAAGGCGGAGACCGGTGTTGGCAGTAAATCACCCAGCCCTGTAGCTGTGGCGCCGACAAAGATTATTTTGTCGCGCAAGCTGGCTCTCAAGTCCGGATCGTGCAGCACTTTTGCATACGAAAGGTATTTGAAATGACCGGGTGGGCCGGCATAGGGTGTCATGGCATGGTGGTCACGCATCAGGTAAAAGGGGCTGTTTTCATTGTTGCCGTCAGGAGCGCGCTCACCGGGCAGATGCTGTTTGGTAGTGCCAAGCATATTCAACAGTGCCACGCTTAGGTGTGGCCAATGCGCATCGGATAGTCCCTCTTTCAAATAGACACTGCGTGCCAGACCATCCACATCCAGTTCTACGTGGGCATGCCCCAGGCTATGAACGCCTTTGATCAGCGCCGGCATGGGCAGGGTTTCAATCAGCTGCCCGCCCAGATAACGTTGTTCTAGCAGCACTGGTAGAATTACCTTGCCATTGTTAATAATGGCATTGGCGAGCAAATTATCTCCGTTTGGGTCATGCTGGTCAGGTTCAGCAAAGATAATATCGAACACCACGGCTCGGGCATCTGCTTCACTGAGTTTGTTGAGCAGTTCTGCGTGAATACGACGTGACCAGGGCCAGCGTCCCAGCTTTGTCAGGCTGTATTCATCTACCGCAATGATGACAATATCCTCAGGCGCAGGGCGAGACCATATTTGCTGGGGGGTATCAAATATGACCAGGTCAACCCTTTCCAGCCAGTCGCTGTAGATTAGCCCAACTGTAATGAGTAATAGAGTGGTGGCAAAACTCAGGTGATGCTTGATGCCAAAGCGTTGCCTGCGTTTTGTCGGCCTGGTGATGCTGTCGATATGGGCATTCTGCATTGGCGCCAGATTGGCTTATTGAGAGTCGCTGCGGATGGTAAAGGTTCTGGTTGGCGAGAAGCCGCTCATGCTGCCATCGCTGCCAACGCTTTGCACATGCCAGAAATATTGTCCATCAGGCAGGTCCTCGATGGGCTTGTAGTTGGTGTTAACGACGTTCGGAATATCTAGATATATTTGCGTGAAGTTTGCATCGTTGGAAAATTGTAAATGATAGGCGCTGATATCTTGAACCTGGGACCAGGCGATGAAGGGCCTTGGCTTGGTGAGTGTGATTTCATCTTTTGGACTATAGGCTCTCGGTGTCTGTGGTGGTTCGATGATGGCAAAGGCATGGGTGGCATTGAACCCTTCAAAACCCATGTCATCAATGCCGCGTGCGCGCATGAAGTATTTTCCTGGTGTCAGGGCTTGCCAGGTAACCTCAGGGGCTTGTAATTGCCGATTGAATATAGGGGCGCTAAAGCTTGCGTCCTGTGCCAGTTGTGCGCGGTAGCTGACCACATTGTGGCTGGCAGGCCAGCTGAAAGTGACATCTGTTCTGGCTGTGCGTTTGATCAGACCGGAGAGGTCAGGTGCTGTTGGTATCTGTCTGGGCACCGAGGGCGGTTCGCCAGTCTTTGCGATGGTGGCAAAACCGGCACCTACATTGCGGCTGACGCTGGAACCAGTGACCTCGACTTTACCCTGCAATACCTCACTGCGCATCACGTCTCCGCCAGCGGCGGCGCTGACTCGAAATTCTGTGCCGCGCACTGCTGCAACCGCGGCAGGTGTAGTAATGCGATATCGCCCACCTGGTTTTTGTGGTGCAACTTGGTTTTCAATCTGTCCCTTGAGCACTTGCACTGAGAGTGTGGCAACACCGGTATCGCTGTTTTGCGTTGTGCTTTCTATCATGATTTCAGAGTCAGGCAATACCAGAATGCGTGAACCATCGGCAAATTCGATGCTGATGCTGCTGTTCTTGCCAGTGCGAATTCCGTGTCCAGCTTGAAGCTTGGTGTTCGCTGTGAGTTCCATGCTAGTGCTTGCGCTAATTAAACTGACATCACCGCGTTTGGCGATGATCATCACGGTGGCAGTATGTTGTTTGAGCCATTCCACCGGAATTCTAAGGCGCGTGCCAGGTGACAAGTGGCGGACGTTACCAATATTGTTGAGCTGCTTGACCTTGGGCCAGTAGTCGACATTGATAAGGTATTCATGGGAAATCCCCGATAAGGTATCCCCAGGGCGGACAGTATAAACCCATTCTTCAGCCCAGGATTGTATGGCTGTCAGACTGAAGATCAATGCCAACAGTGTGCTTAGGATTGTTGCTTTAAACTTCAGTCGCATCATTTTCATGATTAACCCCAGTGTTGTTGTTGGGTTTAGCTTATCGCGGAATTGGTGAGTGATTCCAGACGATAGCCGAATTGATAAACCGATACCATGCGCCAGCCATGTTCGGGCGTAAGTGTGAGTTTACGCCTTAGTTTGCTCATGTGAGAATCCACTGTCCGTGTTGTGATATCTGGGTTAAGCCCCCATACGCTTTCGAGAATGTGGCCACGTGACAGCAGGCGGCCATTGTTTTGAAACATAAAACGGATCAGGTCAAACTCTTTGTGGGTCAGCTGAATGGTTTCGTCATTGAGCTGTACGGTGAAGTGCTCACTGTTTAAGGCGTAAGGAGGGTAGTGCAGGGTTTGCACTTGCTCCTGGTGACTGGCGCTTCGGCGCTCAAGTACAGCAATACGTGCCAGTGTTTCGGCCTTGCGGGCGGGTTTAACCAGATAATCGTCTGCTCCCGTCTGCAGGGCTGAAACGATATCCTCTTCTGCATCACGACTGGTCATGAAGATCACCGGTATGGTGATGTTGTCCGAACGCAGTTTTTTCAGCAATTCAATGCCGGTTGTGTCAGGCAGGTTCCAGTCCAGAATTGCCAAGTCGAAACTCTCTCGAGTGATGGCTTGATTGAATGAGCTGCCGTTGCTGTGCCAGTGGACATTGTGCCCGGCTTCATCAAGCCACTGTTTCAACTGCTGGGCCTGAACGGAATCATCTTCGACTATTGCTATGCGCACTCGTATACCCTATAGAAAATGTCATTAATACGGATGGTTGTATTAGCTATCAAACCAGAAATCGAAATTAACAGCAAAAAACCTAATCTCAGTAAGTATTATATATTGGATTATCCCAATAGTAGCTGTTGTTGGGTAGAGTTTTGGTTTTTGTTATCAAATCAGTGCCTAAGCGCGGAAATACACCTCAACCAGATGATAGCCAAACGGGCTTTTAATCGGCCCGTGGATTTTATTGGTTGGCTTTTTAAAGATTACATTATCGATTGCTTTAACCATTTGTTCTGGTCGAACCTCGCCAAGGTCACCGCCTTTTTTGGCTGAGTTGCAGCTGGAGTATCTTTTCGCCAGTTTGGCGAAGTCCTCACCGTTTGCCAGACGTTGTTTGAGCTTCTCAGCTTCATCTTTTGATTTAAGTAAGATATGGCGTGCCATTGCGGTAGGCATGATGATCAACCTTTTCCTAGTTCTTGTTTGGTTTTTAGTGTGCAGGTTTCGTGCAGCTCGCTGTAGACGATATATATCTCTTGTCGTTCAAGCTGATCCATGACTTGTTGGACTTTTCGCTCGGTGGAAACCTCATGTTCACCGTAGTCAGTGCCATCACGAGTGACAAATTCTTCGATCAGTGCATGCAGGGTGTCTTTGGCAACTTCTGTATGGGGGATAATCATGGCTGGTTAAAGCAGTACTTGACGTGTTTCTAGATTAAACTGATAGGTCAGTTGTTCGGTTTTTTCGTCAATCATGGCATCCGGCCTGCTGCCGTTGAGGCAGGCAAGGCGGGGTGTTGTGCCGAACAGACGGCAAATCAGCGGTCGTTCATCGTAGACTTGGCAGCCCTTGTTACCCAGGTATGGGCAGCTTAGCTCGGCCAATGCGGTTGCATGTTCTTGATCACTTATTTCCGACAGCATGGCCATCTCTTCGCTGGATGTAGTCACCGGGCCGCAACAGTCATGGAAGCCAGGCTTGCATTCAAATAAGGGGATATGTTGGCGCAAAAAGTGGATTTTTTGCTGGTTTCTTGTCATTAAGTGTTCATTCCTGAAGATGGACAGCCTGCTAAAGTGGCGCTTTCTCTTGATTGCAGTTAGGTCATTTTAACAGATTGTGCCTATCTTCATTCTGGCGTTTGTACTTGCTGCCGTTTATATTGGTCGATGTTTGTACACTAAGGAAACTATATGTCTGCTGCACCCCATGATTGGCTAAATACACTACCCAAGGTCGAGTTGCATCTGCATCTGGAAGGCAGCCTGGAACCTGAATTGATGTTTGAACTGGCTCATAGAAATAATATTGAGCTACCATTTGAAACCGTAGAACAGCTGCGCTGTGCTTATGAGTTTAGCAATCTACAGGATTTCCTGGATATCTATTACCAAGGCGCTAATGTACTCCAGACTGAGCAGGACTTTTATGATCTGGTTTGGGCCTACCTTTTAAAGTGCCAACAACAGAATGTGATGCATGTCGAACCATTCTTCGATCCGCAAACCCATACAGATAGGGGTATTCCATTCGGAACCGTTATCAATGGTATTTCACGGGCATTAAAGGATGGTGACGCTCAACTTGGTATTAGTAGTAAGCTGATAATGTGTTTTTTACGCCATCTCAGTGAAGAGCAGGCGTTTGCCACCTTGGCGCAAGCTGAACCATTCCTTGACCAGATTGTCGCCGTAGGTTTAGACAGTTCCGAACAGGGTCATCCGCCCGAAAAATTCAGCCAAGTCTTTTCAAGGGCGCGCGAGTTAGGTTTGTTAACCGTTGCCCATGCAGGTGAAGAGGGGCCGGCAGAGTATGTCTGGACCGCCATTAATGATTTAAAGGTGTCGCGTGTTGATCATGGGGTGCGTTCAATTGACGACCCAAAATTGATGGCACAGCTTATTGAAACAAAAATGCCACTGACGGTTTGCCCTTTATCAAATACAAAATTACGGGTGTTTGATGATATGTCGCAACACAATATCCTGGATATGTTGGAACAAGGTGTTTGCGTCACAGTAAATTCCGATGATCCTGCCTATTTTGGGGGGTATATGACTGAGAACTTTATAGCACTGGCACAGGGGCTGGATATGGATAAGGATCAAGCCAAACAATTGGTGCGAAATAGTATTGAAGCAAGTTTTGCAGATGACGCCAGAAAACAGGTAATGCGGGCCTTGCTCGATTGAAGAATGGTTGCGTTAGCGAAAATGGTTATGAAAAAATTTAATGTATGCATTGGTTTGACCAAACCTAAAAGTCCAACAAATGTCGGTGCGGTAATGCGTGCCGCTGGTTGTTATGGGGTTGATGCGGTTTTTTACACCGGTGAACGTTATGACCGTGCGGTAAAACTGAATACTGATACAAAATCCATTAGCCAAAATATTCCTTTAACCGGTGTTGCAAATCTGCTGGGAAATATTCCCGAAAACGCCAAGATCGTCTGTGTTGAACTGGTGGAAGGCGCAACGCCATTGCCTCAATATCAGCACCCGGACAATGCCATCTATATCTTTGGCCCTGAAGATGGCACCCTAAGTCAGGATGTGATTGATAAAGCTGATGCCGTAGTTTATGTACCGACCATCGGCTGCATGAACCTGGCGGCAGCTGTAAATGTGGTGTTATACGACAGATTGGCAAAATCAGATTTAAGCCTTGCTGGTGACGAATTGATTCGTCAAAGCCGAGATACTAATAACAAAGTGAAAGTGAATCCGCTCCCCATAGCTTGATTTTTGTGGTGATTCATTACACATCTAAAAAAATTGAAATAATCTTTTGAGTATCAAATTATCAGTAATGTTTCGGTAATTGTTCATTGATAACGATATGTTTCTGCTCCATGCTGATGTAGCCCCCGGCGGAGAGATCCTTGAGGATACGAGAAACCATCTCACGCGATGCACCGACTCGGTTGGCGATATCTTGTTGTGTTAGCTTATCTTCAATCAGAAGCTTGCCATCATGCTCTGTGGCCATGTTGAGCAGGGTCTTGGCAACCCGGCCATAGACATCGAGCAGGGCAAGGCTTTTGACGTTGTCGGTTAACGCTCGAACCCGATGGGTCAAATCACGAATCAGGCTTAGTGCGATGTTTGGGTTTTTTGCAAGTAGGTCTTGAAAGGAGTGTTTGGAAATTACCGAAAAGGTCGAGGTCTCCGTGGTCATTACTGAGGCTGATCGTTGTGCCTCATCGATAAGTGCCAGTTCGCCAAAATATTCGCCAGCTCCCTGGCAATTGATGATGACCTCCTTACCTGTTTCATCATTTAATAATATTTTGACTTTTCCTTTTAGGATGAAATACAACATTTCTGCCGGGTCACCTTCAGTGATGATCAGCGTATTTTTCGGATAGGTCCGCGTAGTAGCGTGTTGATTGATTTGTGCCAGTTCATGCTCATTCAAACCCGCAAATAAAGGAATGTTTTTTAACATGAAGAAAATCCTATCTTGTGCTCATTATTAATACGTTTGTCCGGTATAACGCGTCTGGCAAGATTCTATTGATTAATACTACAGTAAATTTCCTGGTTTTATCGTGCCGTAATCCTAGCAACTACTGAATTAGTAATATTGATATATGAATAATGTATTAATGAGATGACTTGATTCATAGATTGATAGACCGTAAAAATGAGTGTTTCCTAAGATAGCATCTAACTGAAGATAATTTCTCAAATGGCTAAGCATTTCTCTGCAAACCTCAAATCAGATGCTCTGCTTACGTTTGGATTTGGTTTTTTTATCGCCGTGTCAGGTCTATTGGTTTATGTCCTGCCGGGAGGTTATGAGCTGGAAGAAAATGTAGCGCTGAGCTTCTTGTTTCACCAGCGTCAACAAATAACTCCACCCGATAATGTGATGTTGGTGTCGATAGATAAATCTGCATCGCAACACCTGGGCTTGGCCAATGATCCCAAACAATGGCCGCGAGATCTGCATGCGCGCTTAATAGATAAATTGAATGCAGCAGGCGCTGCGGTGATTGTATTCGATATATTTTTTCAGGAGTCTAGGCCAGGTAATCAGGATAAGCTTCTGGCACAGGCCATGTTGAAGGCTGGCAATGTGCTTGTATTTTCTAAACTGCAGCGACAACAACACAGTTTCTCTGATAACGACGGATATAATTTAGAACGCTTAATTTTGCCGTTAGAATCGATTCATCAATCTGCAGCTGCCGCTGCGCCGTTTGTACTGCCCAAGGTGCCGATCAAGGTCAATCAATTTTGGACCTTTCACACATCTGCCGGTGACCTTGTTTCATTGCCGACACTCGCATTTGAATACTATATGACACAGTATCATGCGCAATTAGTTGACGTATTTTTCGAATTTTCTTCGCAACATGCAGAGCAGTTACAGGCATCGCTTGATGGTATGAATAAGCACGAACGTATTACTCAAGTGCGTAGCTTTTTTAAACAGCGGACGGCTATCACAGAAGCATTGTTAGCTGATCTTCGCAAACGTCCAGGCGTCACACTTAATCATCGTTTGCAGGCCTTGCTCGCGTTGTATCTTGGCCCTGATCGTCGTTATCTTAATTTCTATGGCCCGCCACGAAGTATTCCAACGCTGTCTTATCATGAGGTGTTGTCAGCGACACAGCTGAAAAATTCAGTATTTAAGGATAAGGTAGTGTTTGTTGGCTTTTCTGAAGAACGTCAGCCGGAGCAAAAAGACAGCTTTTATACGGTGTTTTCACAAGCCAATGGCCTGGACTTGAGTGGGGTAGAAATTGCCGCAACAGCATTTTCCAATCTTTTGGTGCAGGATGACCTACGTCTGCCAGAACCGCTGATATATATCCTTATCATTGTTGTCTATGGGTTGCTGTTGGCATGGTTGGCTGGTTTGCCAAGCACGCCAGCGTTTGTGCTGCTGAGTTTTCTTACTGCCGGCCTATATACATTGCTCTGCTCATTTGTGTTTACGGAAATGGCACTTTGGTTGCCGCTTTTTATACCCGTCTTAGTACAAACACCGTTAGCTTTATTGATAGGACTATTATGGCGGCATCGGTTGCTTAATCTCGAACGGCGTCGAGTTCGTCAGGCTTTTGGTTATTATTTGCCAGAACAGGTGGTTGATAAGTTAGCGCACAGCACTCAGTATTTGGCTGCCCATAGTGAGCGGATGTTTGGCGTTTGCATGGCCAGTGATGCGGCGCAATATACCCAATTGGCTGAATCAATGACTCCTGAGGCTCTAAGTGGTTATATGAATAACTATTATGAGCAGTTGTTTAAACCGGTGCGCGCACACGGTGGCATTATCTCCGATGTTGTTGGTGATTCCATGCTGGCGATTTGGTCGGCACGGCAACCTGACAAGCATTTGCGCTATCAGGCATGTGCGGCAGCCATAGAAACCCAGTGTGAAAGTCGCAATGTGAAAGGTCTGCGTACACGTATAGGACTGCATTCGGGCGAGATCATGCTAGGAAATATCGGTGCATTGGATCATTTTGAATATCGCGCGATGGGGGATATTGTCAATACCGCTTCGCGTATCGAAGGACTTAATAAACAGCTTGGTACATACTTGTTGGTTTCGGATGCTGTGCTCTCTGGACTGGATGGCTTTGTCAGTCGTCGGCTTGGGAAATTTCGTATGCTTGGCAAGCAGGACGCGATCGTGATCCATGAATTGCTGGGAATACAGGGCCAAACGAACCAACTATCAAACCGATTATGTGAGCTTTTTTCTGCGGGTTTGCTTGCTTATCAAAAATATGACTGGCAGACAGCCATAGGTCACTTTGAGCAAGTGTTGGCATTGAATTCTGAAGATGGCCCAAGTCGCTTTTACTTACTTCGTTGCCAGCGGCATATTCAGGGCCAATTGCATTTGTCAGATGACGGGGTGATAGAGATGCAGAAAAAATAATATTCAGTGCCTTCTATCCTTCTGCGGTTCACAGTTAATTTTTTTTGCAGCTAAATTTTCACATCTATGCATGATGATTATTCACATAAAAATATGATTTGGTTAGATATCATATATGTGAAATATTTTATTTATATTGCAGCTGGGTTGTATGCTCCTGTACATTAGACCATCCCAGCAGAATAATTATTCGAATTAATTGTTTGGGACAAGTAGAGTAGTGAATTATTTGCAGCTAGTTTTGGTTGCTGCTATTTGTTTTTCACCTAAAAAACATCAGGGAATAGGGTTGAGTGAGATTATTTCCGACGCTGTCTGAGTAATAAAATCACAGATATGTCTATTTCTTAATAATGGATTTGTGTAGTTACATTCACTACAAATGGAATTGTGATGAATTTAGCGCTTTACTCTG
>Ga0316207_10003808_pt1 | contig 13680 bp, 16 predicted proteins | sample 6weekpyrite_MG_FD_204943 | JGI IMG/M metagenome (GOLD analysis project Ga0316207, IMG submission 204943) | Microbial mat bacterial communities from mineral coupon in-situ incubated in ocean water Damariscotta River, Maine, United States -... | ecosystem: Environmental > Aquatic > Marine >... | reverse complement strand
CTACGTCTCATACCCTTGTATTAGCATGTGCGGAACATGCCAATCGCGGCATAGTATTAAACATTATCAAGTAATCATTCACATAATTGCCTATATAGGCAGGGGTAGTCGCTAATATGAGTTTTATAGATTTTATCACCAGCGCTGAAGAAGTCTTTGACGTTGGTCAATACTGCGATGGGATCTACCATGGTCGAGGCTTTGTTTACAATGGAAGATGCACTATCCGTGTCGATGTTGACGGTGATGCTCAACTGATTATTGGCTCTGAGCAATGGGCAGGAGACAAGCTTTCGATGGAAGCTATTCTGTACGTGAATTGGTACCTGGGTGAGTGCATCGAAGTTGAACCTGAACATATCGACACTATTATCAAAGATGATATTACAAGCCTTTGCCGGGATGGCGAAAATACCCTAACACCTTATTCCAACCACATGATTGCTAGAGCGCTAATTTCAGCCACTTCTGGCCTGTGTGAGCTGCTTGATAAGAACGTAATGAACTGCGAGCAAATCGTCAGAGCTATACTTGATGGAACATTACAAGAGGCTTGCTAATCATGCCATACATGACTCATTTCAAGTATATAGCGTTAATTTTTAGCGCAATTGCAGGCCTATTATCTATCGGCTACTTATTCTTTCTATCAGTCAGCACGCCCGCAAATACCTATTCGAGTTTCTATAACGGCTTAATCAAGCATGATCTAGATACCGTTAACCAGCTTATTGTTGACGGGCAATCATTATCAAATACATCATGGCTCATCAGTGATGTACGCACTTATGAACGCCCTAGCCGTATAAAAATAAAGCAAGGCAACGCCTATATGCCTACAATACTAGCAACAAGTAATATGATGCTTGAATTTGATACTGTGCTTGTTGACACAGCTTTTGGTTGGAAAATTGACATTAATCAAACGAAAATAAATATTGATTTGGCACTTAACTATTCAAAACCCCTTACAGAGCAACCCGTCGGATCAATCTACGCACTAAATTGATAAACAGATAACAAAGTGCTTTTACATAACTTCTTGATATACCAGATGCTTTATTTTATTCTGTCAGTCTATTCGTGGAGGAATAGACCGGCACGCAAGGAACGCGGGCCAGCTCCGCTCCAACTGCCAGACTGTCCGCTTGCCTTCGTCGCTGATTTCACTGAGCACGAATCCGAGCCCCCCACCGACACATGAACAAAGCGTAAGGCATTACTTGACACTTGTAATGCGTTTCATTACACTTATTTACATGCTCAAGAACTTCAAGCATCGCGGGTTAAAGGAACTGTTCAAGAATGGCCGGACAAGTCGTGTTCGCGCCGACCTGCAAAAGAGAGCCTTGCGCCGCTTGGATGCTCTTGATGCTGCAACCTGCCCGGAGGATATGAACATTCCGGGTTTCGACTTCCACTCATTACAAGGCAAGCCGAAACGCTACAGCGTACACGTTAACGGCCCTATCTGTATCACGTTTGGCTGGGAGAATGACGGGGCTGTGGCAATTGATGTAAATTTAGAGAACTACCATTGAGCGACTCGATAGAATGACTAGAGAAGGGGAATAACCATGAGGACTATCAACAGATGCCCGACGCATCCCGGCGAGGTACTGAGAGAGGATGTACTGCCATCGCTAAATATCAGTAAAGCGGAACTCGCTCGCAGATTAGGCGTATCACGGCCTACCCTGTATGGGGTGTTGAATGAGGAATACTCCGTGACCCCAAATCTCGCCCTGCGCCTGGGTCGATTGCTCGGGAATAGCCCTCAGATGTGGGTGAATATGCAAGCCGCTTACGATCTATGCATCGTCGAGCAAGAGAATAAAGACGAGCTTGATGATATTGTAGCTATCGCCTGTTAGCCGCACATCTTATTGAGCTTTTCCCTGACCTCTGGCGGGCAATTATTCCCCTGCAACCTATATGAATTGGCAAGCTGTCGGAACACGCTGCACATCCTCTCTGACAAAATAACAATGGCTGACACTAATTTTCTTATAAGCTCATGCGGGACAGTGCTTACAGTTGTTGAGCTGACATTCGGCTATGCGATTGTTCCGATCGACACCTACTTACAATAACGAATTGCGGAACACCCTGTACCTGCAAATATGCTCATTAAACAATCCTGGGCATTATCACTATGACTTTAACCGCACTATTACCGCCTGAACATCGTGCTATCGATAAAATAAAGGCGTACAACCAAGAACACCTTATAAAAGGTGCTCGAAAACTAACACGCAAATACCCCGAACCTGATGTCGACATTCTTACCCTAAGGGTCGCAATCGCAAATGATTCAGCGCTGTCAAAGTTTAACGCTGACGAACAAGCGGCTTTATGTGAAATGGCTATAAGTCATAATAATGACTACTTCCCACTTCCAAATGTGGGTACGCATTACAAAGAGTCTGATTGGAGTGGTATATACTTCAGTTTCCTGCGTGCACCCTGGGCTATATCCTTTAATGAGAAAGCCCTTACCGCATTGAAGTCCCAAGCTAAAGAGTACGGTGAGCCAATTGTGAGCAAGGTGTCAGGCAACCATTATTACTACTTTGGCCGTGACAAGGTAATGCACCATGTTCCACGCTACGTATTTAGTACTGTCGGCAACATTGACCCGCGCTGGCCCAGAACCCCTCAAACCCTTAAAGACGCCTACAATCGCGTGTATGAGGGGGTGATGAACTATTCGTTTCCTCTGCTTGAAGTTTTGTCTGACCACCAAACGTTTAATGCTAAAACAAACCCTCAGTCTATTGCTGATGCATTCATACCTTATGCAAAACATGGTGCAATCATCATCTTAAAGGATATCCACTATATTCGATTCGGTCACCATAATGATGCTTCAGGCAGACTCCCCCCGGAGTCACTATGGGAGGGCAAAACAGTCGAGGATGTGCGTCAGGCTGAACGTAGTGCCTGTGAAGCGGAAGATAAACGCTTTAGAGATGCGTCCAGGGCGCGCGGCAAGAAACTCGCCGAGTTTGCGCGATTCGTCGACAGGTATGGCAATCATCCAGCAACACTTACGAAGAAGTTAAAGAAAAGTGGATCTGATATCAGACTGGTTACAGCTCGGCAGGCTTACAGCACGACTGCAAGTATCGACTTAGGTGAACGCTTCAAATTTGTTGGCAGCTCTGCATCTTTAAAGGAAACGGTACAAGAAGCAGTGAAAAGTGCACAGAAATACATGACAACATAGTTTTTTTAATCTACAGTTCTTTTTTAATTGCGGAACAATATGCTTTAGGCAAGATACCTGTGCAATTAATTAACCGGTAAGAGCGAAACTCGCGCTTCACCATTTTAACGCAACGATGAACCATAAGAGGATACGATTATGTCGCGTGGAGTGAACAAAGTAATTTTGATTGGACACCTCGGGGGTGATCCAGAAGTACGCTATATGCCTAACGGCGGCGCTGTCGCTAATGTCACGGTTGCAACAACCGAATCATGGAAAGACAAATCTTCAGGTGAGCAGCAGGAAAAAACAGAATGGCACCGCGTTGTGTTTTTCGCACGGCTTGCAGAAATTGTCGGTGAATACCTGAAAAAGGGCTCACAGATATACGTAGAAGGACGCCTGCAAACACGCAAGTGGCAGGATAAGCAAGGTGTCGATCGCTACACAACTGAAATTGTCGCCAATGAAATGCAAATGCTGGGTAGTCGCTCCAACATGAGCAGTGGCGGTGGCCAGCCTTCACAAGGTGGTCAGCAGCCACAAGCCGGTAGCGCACCTGCTGCTTCACAGCCTCAAAGTGCACCAGCGCAAAGTTCAGGACATCCTGGCGGTGGCGCACAAGGTAGCTACGATGATTACGACGATGATATCCCGTTTTCGCCCTTATATAACAAGCACTTATACTCTATCTGATTTATCAATGCGCGCTTAAAGGGACCCCCACTTGTTGGGGGTTTTTTAATGTCTACATTACGTGCGGAACATATCTGAACTGACAGACTGTCTCTACATTCACTGGAGACATTCATATGACAACCGAAATAAATATTTCTCTCATTGAAAAGCTGTATCAGCTCAGCTCCTTGATTGGAAGTAAACGCTTCTTGCGGGTGTTTAACCAGAATACATCCCTATTTAGCAATGATCTGTCATCGCTCTTTGTAAAGCTGCGTAAAGACCTGAGCTTTCAACTCATCCAGGTAATTAGCTACGATTACAAACGTGGATTCCGGGAAAATGGTGGCGACGTCTACGCTATGCCGGCCGACTTGCTCCTCAAACAAACATCATTAATCTTGAAGGCGTGCGCAGAACAATTCGTACCGGCACTCAAAATCGCTGCTTCAAAGCGAAAGTTTGTTGTTAACCGACAAGACGACCTCTTCTCTGCTGTATATACTAATTTTAACTACAGTAACAGCATTATGCTTATCAAACACCTGTCAGAACTTGACACACCATGTACAACGTACCGGACACACGATGCCAGACAAGCGATAGCCGCCATTGGCGTATTCATAGAATCGCTTAATACACTCTCAAACCGTACCGGTAACAGCGAATTCGATACAATGCTTGATGAGTTGATGAGCAATGTCGATTATTTTGTGAATGGCTACCCGCATGACGTACTTGCATACGATGCTGATGCGATCCGTCGAAAAAAAGAAGTCCTTTCAATACAGTTGCGTAAAGATTACTGCTCCAGCTGGCTTATCAATGCATCAAATATCAACGAGATTACACTGGGAGACGATTCGAGACGTATCCCGATAAACCTAACCTGATACCCTGCCCCCCCATTATGGGGGGGGTGTAGATCTCAATAGATTTCCAATATTTCCGCATCATTAGTCGTATAAGCTCATTATGCCGATGTGTGCCTGAGGCTTGCCTCCACAATCATAGTTATTATTTTACTGGCATTATCGCTGTATGTTCGGTCTTTTATGACACTCATCCGAATTTGCGCACAATATTTCTACTAATTATTAGCCAAAAGTATTGAATGGCTGACGTCTTTTGTCTTTAGGTACATATTGCACAACCACATGGACTTTTGACATCAATGAGTAAACGAATCGCGCTTGTAGGGACCACGGATAGACTGGACTATCTCGAGGGTATTGAGCCTGGCTTTATCTCTCGTGCGCATAATTGCGCTGAACACCTGTTTTCAGACTTTCCGGATATACTCTTGGTCGAACACGGGGACAGCAGGAACACAGCGCTGTGTTTAAAGTATATCAATAATGTTAATGCTAACTGCAGATTAGTCACCTACTATATGGGCGACACACCACCAGGCTACACCATTGCCCAACATATCCGCTCAAACGATGTTGTATCGCTTAAAAATAAAGACCACCTCTCATTTATTATTTCGCGTGAAACCCATAATGCGTCCCATAATGCGCAACAAACACAGAACATCATCGCGCCTGATGATGCGGAGGTTGATGATTACATCAGACACTCTGTCAGCCAGTGCATAGATAACAATAATATAAAACTGTCATATCAACAGCTCAAACCCGTGTTTGACTATCAGCAGCCATTCGATTTTCAAAATATGAATACATTCGAGGTTTTCACACAGCTTGTTGATGGCTCACGATTACTTATGCCAATTGATTTTATGGATGAAGCTGAACGTTCTGGACTTATGCCTACCATCGACAGAATGGCTGTGAACTACGCTATCGATTTTTTAGAGGATAATCCAGACAGTAACATTCAATTGCTTGTCAATATTTCACATATGACTCTGTCTGATCCAATCCTGGTAGGTTATCTTGCCAACCGTATCCGTGATGCCCGTATTTACAAGGGATCGCTTAAACTTGAAGTAACTAAATCATCCTATTCAGACAATGCATTTAAATCACATTTAGTTACTAACTCAATGTCATATGTCGATATAGGGCTGTCAATTGACCGCTATGATGATCTGGGCGCAATCGAAAAAGTCATCAGTAGCGATCAAATTAAATACATCAAGTTCTCAAAGTCACTGTTATGCGATGTCGATGTTATTCCCAGTGCGCGTGCCAGACTCAGCAATATTATTACTGTTGCTCGACACTACAACGTGGCAACTATTGCTCACAAGATTGATGAAGAACATTCTCTGGAGCTTGCAAAGCAACTTGGTATTGGCTTTGTACAAGGGTATCTGATCTCAGAACCTGAGCTTAACCCTTGTGTGAACAGGGTGGATTGCCTGAATGGACACAACGTCATTAATATACGATTGCGACAGTAATTTAATTATAGCGGATATCATTAAATAGGGAGACTGTCCTGCGTCTATAGCTATTAAGACGTTGTTATTAACCCTGCTAGATATACACGGGATTATCATGGCCATCACAATTTCACTTATTAGCGAAGAAAAGAACGCCAAAGCCCTATCAAGTTTTCAGTTTAACTATAACTTAGTGACAAGCCTAAGCGTACAGGGCGCGCTCAATGCTAAACCTAGTATAATCTTACTTGATAGTAACAATAAAGCCGCTATATCAACATGCCACTCGTATATCACAAAGGTTAACCCCTCTGCCCGCATCATTTTGTTTTATGAGGGCAACGATAAGCCAAAGTATTCATTTGCATATCATATTGGCGCTGTTGACATCGTTCGTCTACGCGATCAGGAACATTTACGTTTTGTTCTAATGCGTGAAATCAACGCGCTTACGTCAGAAACCTTTGTTTTCAAAGACATCAATGAGGATTCAAATATAGATGAGGAAGAGCTTAAAGTGCAGCACCTGGTAAAAGAATGTATTGATAATGATTACCTCCACCTCGTCTATCAACCCATTAACCTGGTGAATTCCGATTTATCTGACAAACAAATAATGGCTAAGGATATTTATGAGGTGTTCCTAAGGCTTCAACACCCAGCTATGAATCTTTCACCTGGTGAGTTCATCCCAGTCGCTGAAAAGTATGGCCTGATGCCCGCCATCGACAGAATGGTTATTGATAAGGTTATTGATGTTATCAAGAACTCTGACAACGACAATCAACATTTCTTTGTTAATGTATCTGCACACTCTATTACTGACGAGCTCCTTGCGCAGCACCTGGCAGATAAGATTGAATCCTCTATGATCCCCCCGCACTCAATTACGCTTGAAGTCACAAAAACAGCCGCTACTGACACAAGCATTGACACACGTGATCTTAATACTATGACAAGCAATATGGATATAGGCTTCTCGATTGAGCATATCGAAGATTTAGATAGCGTCTTTCATGATATCGAACACCTGAATATTAACTACATAAAGTTCGCACGCCCGGTCCTTGAGTCCATTGCAGGCGATAAAGACAAGCAAAGTGAACTGCTAAACGTGGTAAATGCTGCTAAAGAAAGAAATGTATCAACCATTGCATACGGTGTCGAAGATGCAAGCGCAATGGTACTCATATACCAACTAGGCATCGATTATGCTCAAGGTTATTTTATCGCACCACCACTAGATACACCTAGCAAAATTCAGTCTGAAGATGTTCATCTAAGTGAAACCATGCACGGCTATGCTTAACGAGGTGCTTAGTTAACCGACGTTACATTTATACCTGTATCCACACCTTTACTGGTGACAATCTCTCTCCCTCTGCTATTGCGGAACATCATACTTCCTACATCCTAACCATGCATTTACTGGATTATCCAGTGATACCAGCACTTCTTAATCGTAGCAATGAAGAATACGTCTCTACGTTATTTCTCAAATTTGCTATTGCGGAACAATTTAAAGAGAAGAAACTGGAAGCGCTTTCTTACATTAACTGGAGATTTAACTTGAATACACATGGTATTGGATCAACCACATCAAGCTTTGAAAATTACCTGGCCCAAACACGAGTGAATATGCAGTTGGTGCCAATTAATGGTGATTTGAACTTACGGCTATCTGATGACTTTAATGGTCCGGCGGGTTGGAGCTATCGCACAGTCTCACTGGTCGACGGGTATGTGAGCGCGGTAAATGACATTTATGTTGGTGAACATAATCCAGGCATATTTCCAAGTGTCGGTGCCAGCGCAGAAGAAGTCGCCGCCTGGATGGCTGAGCGAACCTCGGTCGTCAGCAACTGTTATCACGATGCCCAATTGCCATGTTTTCAATTCACAGAGCAGCTACTCGGCTCTGCAGTGCATTAAAACAACGCAATCATGAAAACACTCATTCATATTCATTTTGGTGACGATTATGACTGCTTTTAGCCATATTTCACTGCTCTGGTGCCAGAATTCACCCGGATGGTTGAGCTGCGATATGGTCAACTTTACACCTGACTTTCATGGTGCAGCCAGATTTCTGGACGCGGATGCCGAGGCTATTGCTGATGAATACAGGTCTAAAGGTCATGATATCAAAATACTGCCTTTATCTGATTACCTAACTATTCACGGCGATTTAAAAGTCATCCATGAACTCATTATTATGCATAATCACTTTCTACGCTGCAAAAATGATAATAATGAAACGGTGATTGTAACGGTCAATAATTACCTGAAGCCTAGCAATATGCTAACACTTGTCGATAAAACTCAGTTTGTATCCTGGTGCTGGCGTTTTCGAACACACGATAAAATGTACGCAACTGACTGGCGTGTAGCTGATTCTATCGATGATGCAGTAGAAAGAGCCCGTGAATTTGCAATTGCAGGCATTCGTGACAGCCAGATGAAAGAGCCCTATTTCTTAGAGGCCTGCAAACAGCCAACCATCAAGAATCACCTCGAAAAAAAGAAACGGCCTAAGTAGGCCGTTTTTTTACTCATTCATAATATTTTATTATGAAATCAGATCAAGATGGACGATTCTATTGACCCTACCAAATATTATACGCTGCTCTTTCAGTGGCGGGTCTATATTATGACGTGCATGCAGTACCCTCAACGGATGATTTGACTTTGCTGATCGAAAGTCTTCATGCTCAACACCGCGAGTACTATGCAGTCCATACATATATGATGTCGCCCACCGGTCACCTATCTGAACCAGCACAACGTCACCGTCGTTGATCATATCTTCTGGCATTATCTGTACTTCAATTACTGACCTGTCAGGTATTATCTTATCTGATGACTTCTCGCTGACCATATGTGGACCAACATGTCTTGTATAGAAAATATCGGGACGCTTGCTTACTGCATAAAATCCAAGATGAAGATCTTCATGACAGGAGTTCGCTTCAATCACAGCAAGCTTCTCGTCGACAGTTTTTGCATTATTCCATGCAGCATAACTGTCTATCATAATGTATTCGTGTGAGATGATAACCCCTTCACCCGGGATTATCTTTGAGTGATCGCTTTCTTTATTTAGATCGGCAAGGCGCGATTCAAAATCAGGCACTTCCTTTTTCATTGTTCCAATCGTGTTGGCATACACCACACGTTCAAAAGGTAGGTTTAAATTTTCGCACAATCTGAATAATGACTTGTCATTACATTGTGTAGAATCACCCCTGGCCAACCTACCCACCTGGTTCTTTCCAAGACCCATAATATTACCCAGTTCTTCATATGAACAACCGGTATTATCAACAATGTAGGTGATAAACTCTGACAGAGAGACATCATCCTCAAGAAGCTGCGCTAAATCAGCATTATCCTTTGCGAACTCTTCTAGTGGTTGTTTTCGTTGCCTGCGCGCCACACGTTTTCTCCTTTTTCTGTTGTGGTCAGTACATTTAAGTATTTCAATCTAGTTAAACTCGTTCGCGATATATTCACAATCATCATAACAGTATCATGGTGTAAGCATATACTTACATACTACTACTTAAGTAGACTTTTTGCACCTTTTATACAGTTTAGTTATATATCCATATAACGATTATTCGCATACACATCGTGCGATTATTTTAGCTATATCTGCTTAAATTACCATGTTAAATACTTCACATATTTCATAACCCCTCTTTCCTCTAGTGTTTATGCCGCCCGACTTCACTATTTACCTTCAGTTCTCTTTATAGAAACTTGTAATGACACTTTTTTAGCTGAGTAAATACATAATCAAGGCGTTATTTGTACATTTTTTTTTCAAAATACCTTGACGATGCTTCGATTAGGTTCTAGATTTCATAATCACAACGTCAGATGTATTCATTAATTTACAAAGATACACTCGAAGGTGGTTAGGGGGAGTTGATGGACTTGCAAGAGAAAATCGCGGGAATGTCGAAAGAAGAATGGTTAGCACTTGATTGTAATGCTTTCTTTCTTGATTTTTGGCGTGCTCTACAACTGCGTATACGTAAAACCTATAAATTGCACACAATTTCAGACGATGAATTACGCAGCGAATGCTACCTCATCGTTGTACCCAGGTTACGCCGCGCAATACAGAATTATCCGGATCATGTCGGCGTAGACCGTCTTAAACTGCTCGGTGGTACCGCTAAATCAGCAATAAATACCGAATTTCGACGTCATATTACAAGAATCTCAGACATACCTCGTGAATTTAAGTACTCTGAATCTGAAGAGTCAGCATTTTCCGTCGAAAACCTCGTGGCAGACCATGGTATAGGTATGTCTTCGGTATCATCCGATGTGGTCTTACATGCCGCACCAATGGAAAACTTAATTCCAATAGCTGAATACAGTATGGGTGACGAGGCGTACGTTGACGAAAAACTAGCCAAAGATGAAAAGAATCTACGTCAATACCTCGAAGCAATACGTGAAGATTTAACCTCCGATCACTACAAAATAATCACCGATCTCATTCTCAAAGGTAAATCCAGGCGCGAAATTACCGATAGTTTTGAAACCCGCACCTTCTCGAGCATCTGTACTGCTATTGACCATATCAAACACAAATTATTCAAAGCCATACCACATGAGCTGCGCGCGGAATACTTTCACCTATTACCAATGCGTTTTCATTCCCGATATCTACAATATGCACCTGATGGTTATGAATTACCCACCAACAAGCGTGGTAATAAGCGCGAAAATAAACCGGATAATGTCGTTCAGCTCGTACTAAAAGAGGCCTAATATGGCCGGCACAATCGCCGAACATTTGGGTAACTCGGTGTACCCAAATCTTGATGCCGTCGAAAGCCAGCTTCTCGATCACCTTAGTCCTGTCGCAAGCCAGGGTGGCGTGCGTAGCTACAGCATGACCTGCCCCGCGTGTGATAAGCCTCGTGAGGCGTACTATTACCCCGGCACATCAGGTATCACATGCAACAGAAAGAAGAATTGCGGCGAGTTCACCAGTATCTGGGACGCCATCCAACAGCATTCAGGTTCCAGTAATCGAGATATTCTTAATACGCTATGTGGCGCAGCAGGCGTAGACCTACCCAAGTCTGATAGAGACAACAAACAAGAACAGCGGACAGAACAGTCTTTTATTCAGTCAGTAAAAGGACTGCTCCAGCAGGAACTTCTCAACCACAAGCCTGCAATGGACTACCTGGTTGTGAATCGAAAATTTACCAAAGACGATATTGTTAAGCTTGGTTACGGTTACTACCCGGGCCACAAGCGAGTGCGTGAACTGCTCTCTGATGCTGGTGTCGATATAACGCTTGCAGAACAATACCATGTTATCCCTAAGAGTAATTTCCCGAATAACAAACGCTACAAGCTTGATGGCCGCATCACAGGTCAGTGGGTCCACCCAGATAGTCAGTACTTCTCACTCTGGGGGCGCGCTTTTACTCAGATCCCTGATGATGAAAAGAAATATCATTTCAGTACTGGTACCGATAAAACCCGACCTTACGGCTGGTCAGGCAGACATATTCAGCGTCCCGTGTGTGTTGAAGGGGTTTTTGATGCTGATTCACTAAAACTAATGGGCATCAATGGCTGCGCTGTCGGTGGTAACACTATCAATAATAACCAGGCCGCATTCTTTGCAGAGCGCGGCGTGCTCGAGTTATTCATGTTTATAGATGGCGATCATGCGGGTGTACAAGGTGGACTAGATAGCATTATGAGGTGTGAAAGCCTGGGTACAACTGTATTTATTATCTCTACACCAGAGGGTCACGATGATGTAGATGCAATGCGTGCAGCCTCTAACCAGACAGGTATACATCGACTCTTGCAGAGCGCAATGCTTGGTGGTGAATTTTATGCCAAATCACTGCTAAAGGAATTCTTAACATATCGTGACGACAATAAACGGATCGCACAACAAATGCGCAAAGCTATGCGTATCAGAAGCATTCTTACACCGGCATCATCAGTCGCTTTTGACAATGTACTACTTGCGTACGGTATTAATGCCTTTGACCCATCACAAGCAGCGTTAGAGCTTGTAGCACGTATGCGCACTGCTGGTGTAAGCGAAGACGCTATTAACCGTCGTTCACATGAGCTCTACGGAATTACCGTTTTACTGGAGAGCATGAATGGCTGATCGAGACGCCCTCCAAGAGTCTGCTGGACCACTGCTGCGGACAATACGCCTGTTCTTTGTTGTCTGTGCAGCGTTAATTATCATACAGCTTCTACTAAATCCGCCAAACAGGCGGCCTGAAGTCATGTGTTGGCCGCTGTATAAGCTCGGCTACACTGTTACGGTCGATGGGTTGAATATTATTGACCCCTACGACACAACCGGCTCAGTTCGTAACGCGTTGTATGCAGAGCGGTTTTTTACCTGGTGTAAAGCTAATGTCGCAAAAGTACCAGGTTTTTATGAAAAAACTCCTGAATTGGGAGAGTAGCCTGCGTCTATAGCTTATAGAGGGTTAATCTGCCGTCTTATAACAGGAGAACAACATGGCAAATAACATACCAGACAATGATCGCGAAGCACGTCGACAACGTGCACGTGAGCTCCCGGCTAAGGAGTTGTTTATTCGCGGACCATATAGTGAGCGCATGTATAATTTAGGCGTGCTCATCGGGCGCATTGAAAAAGAAATCGACGGCGCGCGAGCAGGTAGCAGGTTCCGTGACCCGATGCCAATATCGCAGTATCACAAGATTGACTCAACCATCGATAGTGCACTCAACGAATTGCAAAATAAGTTGAATAAAATTCGCGCAGAAGTTCGCGGCAAGAACCCACGTAGGGCAAATACAAATTCAGTAAAACAACAATCAAATGCGGCGGCAGGAAAGACAAAGGCAGCCAAGAAAAAAACGGTAAGCAAAAAGAAAGCTGCCAGCAAAAAAACGACGAAGAAAAAAACTACCAGCAAGCCTGCATCTAAAGAAACTACCCCGAAGGTTGCTGAAACAAAAGAGCCCCTTGCTAAAGCTGGATAAATAACTCTCTCCCAACGGGCTGCACCCCCATACCCCCAATTATGTCAGCAGCCCATTTCCCTCAGGGCGCCTTATAGGCGCCCTTTTTTATGGGTTGGCGTGACTTTAACAGCAATTAGTGTGATGGGTATCCACGCCAATAAAGGGATGTGTTGTTAGCCAATAGCGGATGCAGGCATGTCGACATCAGATTCGTAAGCGCGTGCCGCATCAGATTTTTTGCTATGAAGACCGGCAACCTTGACACGCCCTTTTTCAGGAAAGTAGGCCCATCTATCGCGTACCATATTAAGCAGGCCGTTAAGACGATCGCTTTGGTCTTGGCAGTAGTAATAGCTAGCGCCGTTATAAAGCATAACGCGCGTCTTATCACAGTATCTTGATCTGTCCCGTGCGAGGATTTGATGTATGTATG
>Ga0316207_10003807_pt1 | contig 13680 bp, 13 predicted proteins | sample 6weekpyrite_MG_FD_204943 | JGI IMG/M metagenome (GOLD analysis project Ga0316207, IMG submission 204943) | Microbial mat bacterial communities from mineral coupon in-situ incubated in ocean water Damariscotta River, Maine, United States -... | ecosystem: Environmental > Aquatic > Marine >... | reverse complement strand
CCTCATGACACTCAAGCGATCGCATTTTCTCCAGATGGAACGATGTATATGGGAGATGGCATTAATTTCTACGAGTTCGATCAAGCGACAAATAGAGCAACGACTCTTTCACCTCATGATACTCAAGCGATCGCATTTTCTCCAGATGGAACGATGTATATGGGAGATGGCATTAATTTCTACGAGTTCGATCAAGCGACAAATAGAGCAACGACTCTTTCACCTCATGATACTCAAGCAATTGCATTTTCACCCGATGGAAAAATGTATATAGGTGATGGCATCAATTTATACGAGTTCGATCGAGCGACAAATAGAGCAACAACTCTTTCACCTCATGATACTCAAGCAATTGCATTTTCACCCGATGGAAAAATGTATATAGGTGATGGTATCAATTTATACGAGTTTGATCGTGCGACAAATAGAGCAACGACTCTTTCACTCCATGACACTCAAGCAATAGCATTTTCACCTGTACCCGTTCCACCAGCAATTTGGTTCTTCGTTGCAGGAGTTTTAAGCTTGTTTAGCTTAGCCACACGAAAAACACTAACTTACTAACTGGGATACCCATCTTAAAAAAACTTATCAGGATACCCCATACTAATTAAAAAATAAAAGGCCTGGAAATTACGATTTTATAATGTAAAAAAACCTACCAAAAAAAATAAAAAATGATTAACAAAACACACAACAAGGTAAATACAACATGGCAAATATTCTTGTAAATTCTGAAACCGAATCAAATCAAGTCAACGACCTGCTTAATAAAGAAATCCCATCTTACCGACAAGCATACAGTGATAGAACCGCCTGGATCATGTCATGCATGTCTGAATTAGCTTATATAAGATTTAATCCCCTCTTTTCTAATGACAAACAAAAAGATTATTTCGTTGATAACATATCTAAACTTATAGATAAAAATAAAAAATCATCATTGCTGAGCTTGCTTGATATTGTTGGATACGACCATAACGAAGAAAAGAAAAAACTGGAAACAGAACTAGGCACTTTAAAAATGGAACTTATTGAAACCTTTGACACCAATGGAACTCAAGCGATTTTAGTCTCATTTAAAAACTTTATTGCACTCTCTTTCAGGGGCACAGAAGCAACCAGTATCAAAGACATAAAATCAGATGCAAATGGAAAAACTACCGCCTGTGAAACCGGTGGAAAAATTCATACGGGATTTAAAGAAGCTTATGATCAGGTAAGATTTGATATCGAGAAAAAGTTAAATGAAAGCGAATTACAAAACAAATCTCTATTCATTACAGGCCACAGCCTGGGTGGTGCCTTAGCAACCGTTGCTGCAAAAAAATTAACTCACAAAGGTGGAATCGCTGCATGCTATACCTTTGGTTCACCCAGGGTGGGTGATGAGGAATGGATTGAAAACATTAAGACACCTATCCACAGGTTAGTCAATGCCGCTGATTGCGTTACCATGCTACCGCCTGGCTCAGAAACTATTACGGTAATTAGCTGGGTTGCACAATATATCCCATGGGTCGGTCAATCACTTAGGTCATTGCTATTATCAAATTTTGGTGGTTACCTTCACTGTGGCAATATGCGATACCTGACCAATTGCCCATGTGGCGAATTTAATAAAGTAAAGCTGCTTTATTCAGTCAGTTTCATACATAGAATAAAAGGGCTTATAATAAAAAAATTACCATGGAAAAGTTTTCTGAGTGATCACTCTATATCAGTCTACAGAAAAAAATTAACCATCATTGCTCAAAACAGAAATACGAGTCCACCACAATAAAAATAGAGAACAATGTCTCAACGAACCGAGCAGCCATTTATCACTTTGGTCAATTGAGCTTCACCATAAGCCAGGTATCAGCAGAATGAATAAGCCACTGAATACTGTTCGATCGGTGCCACAAAAAAACCATCGCATGTTAAACGTTCTGCTGCTTTGTTTGTGCCTGTCCGCTTGTGGAATCAAACCGGTTATCTTAACGGAACTTGCCACGGCGAATGGCTACAATGTCGAGATGGCCTATCAGTCCGACACTGACCTGATTCTTGCTCACGTACGCATCATCATGACGATGGAAATAAACGGCAGGGTAATAAGAACGGCGGAGCAAGACTACTGGGAGTACTTTCTCCTGAAAAAGCTGATGACCTCCGATGAACAGAACTGGGCGCCGTCACAATGGCCCACAGTCAAGGAATTTTTGAACCAAAACTTCTTCTATCAGGATCTGCTCCGGGCAGGGCCGCTACTCGTCGTCGGTTCACCTCCTCCGCAGTTTCTGGTTAAAATTCGGCAAACCCATGCTCTCCATGTGGGCGGACGCATTCAGGGCAACAACCCACGCGGGCAGTTCCATGGATCGTTTGGCTATCTACAGCAGGACGCATCAGGTAACAGCTTTATCGCCCGCCGTGTTGATGCAAGCGGGGTCACCGATGACAGCCAGCTGTGGGCAAATCAGAATAGACCCGCTGGCCGAGTATTAAAGACTGGTGAACATGTACAAACCCTTGTGCTCGAGCATGAAGCCGCCTGGGGCCAGGCACCGGGTGAGACGGACTGGGGGGTTGAGTGGAAATACGTGCGTAACTTCGGCGATAAAAAACTTGAGCGACGCGGTTCCAATACCCACCAGACACCTCAGCCCGGGCCTTAAACAGATGCCCAAAAAACCAAACCTTGCCTGGTAATCTTATTTGCAAAATCTTACCTGGAAATCTTACTTCAAATCTTACCTGGACGCCCACCTCAAATATCGCAAATGTTCGAATATAACTTATACAAATTCATTCTTATCACTTTACAATCTACCGTTGACGTAAGATAATATCTCTCCTTTACGTTAGATAATAAATTTACATGTAATTAATACATTGCATACTGACGCCAATGCCAGTAAGTTAAGCGTTAACTCTTTGATATCACAGGGTTTAATGAAATTAAAATAGTGAGCCTCCCCCTTAGAAAAAGGGGGAATGAGGGGGATTAAAAATGATAGCAGCATACAAAACACTATAAACATTGAGTCAAAAGCCAAATCTCCCCCAACCCCTCTTTGCTAAAGAGGGGAGCTACAAGCCTGAAAGCATATATATTCAAAGACTTACAGCTTAACTTACTGGCATTGATACTGACGCCAAGGATAAAAACTATAAAACACAGGCTGTATACTTATAAGGAGAAAAAATGAAACATGATCACTTTGTAGACATAAAAGGCATGTGTTGCTCTGCCCCAGTCATACATTTAACGAAAGAGTTCAAGTCTATGAAATCGGGCAATATTGTATTAGCTGAATCAAATAAAATTTCAATGTTAAATGATATACCCTCATACTGCTTATCAACTAAACATGAGTTAATAAAGCAGGAAGAAAAAGATGGGCTTTATTATTTCTGGATAAAAATAAGATAAATGTCAAAAGATTATTTAAAAATTGGTGAAGTTGCTGAATTACTTAAAATAACTGTAAGAACCATTAGATACTATGAGGAAGAAGAACTTTTAAAGCCCCTTAGAACTAATGGTGGCACTCGTTTATATACCGAACAACACCTTGCACGTCTAAAAGCCATTCTTCAGCTTACCGAGAATAATTTTCCTCTTGAAGTAATTAGACTCATTGGAAACACACGAGAAACTTGCACAACAGGGAATGAGGGAAGTGAAAAAATATCGAGCATTATAGATAATTCAATACAAGATTTAGAAGAAAGAATTAGTAATTTAAAATCTCTAAAATCTGAGTTATCTGCTGCAAAAAAACAGCTTAAAAAATGTAGTGGTTGTAAAAATAAACCATCAAGCAAGGGCTGTCCGGCATGCCCTGTTAATAAGAATTTAACTAAACTTGAAATTCTCAACCTGGTTTGGGAGTAAAATATCTCCCCCCCCCTCACTAACCCCGTAGATTTCATTAGTAAAAAGCAAAACTATATTTTTATAAAATTTTCAGGGTGGATAAAGCAACGTGGATCCACCATCAGGTTTTCTGATTAATAATCACTTCACTGCAATAGCTTGATTTAATTTGCAAACCTTCAGGTCTGTCCCTGAGTTATCCCCACGAATATTTTTAATGATCATCAATAAAGTCAAAAGAAAAAGAAAACGCAAATGAACGCAAATAACCGCGAAAAACGCAATTATTGTAGGCGTGCCTGCGGCACGCTTCACCATAATACTTTTGCCTTATTGCGTGCATTTGCGGTTATTTGCGTTTTTCGCGTTTTCTTTTTAATTTATCTTTTTGATTTTAGTGTGTTTTTTGTGGGGATAGCTCAGGGTCTGTCCTTACATGCTTTGCCTATAACTTATTTCTAATAACTCAATATCCCATTGATACAAATCAACATGCGCCACATCAGGATTTGTTATTTATTAATAATGTGCTGTAGCAAGCACTGAAATGATAATAAAAAGTAAATTACTATAACAGCAAGTTTAAAATTCCTGTTATTGCGGTAGTCACGACCAGTAATTTTGCATAATTAATTATACTCCAAAGGGGTATAGCTGTGCGTTGTCCATCAAAAAAAGTCACTTGTCTTGGCCTGGTAATCTTCTTTCTAGGCGGTGTGTCACTGGGCACTCTAAATACTTTTTTTCATTACACTAATCGTATGGATTTCTGTATTTCATGTCACTCCATGAAAATTAATTACGAAGAATATAAAGAAACCCTGCACTATAAAAATTCTGCCGGTATTCAGGCCACCTGCGCTGACTGCCATGTACCTAATGATTTTATGCCCAAGCTTTATGCAAAAATCATGGCCGCAAAAGACGTTTACCACACCGTTATTGGCACGGTTGATACTAAAGAAAAATTTGATGCTCGCCGCTGGCAAATGGCTAATGTTGTGTGGGATAAAATGCGTGCCAACGATTCCAGAGAATGTCGTAACTGCCATAACTACGACAATATGGATCTGAGTGAACAGGACAGAATGGCGCGTAAAAAACATACGCGTGCGCCTTTGCAGGGAAAGACCTGCATCGACTGTCATGCAGGAATTGTCCATACTGAACCCATGGAACCCGATGAGGAAGATGAAATTATGGAGCAAGTCTCCGTAAATAAATAATTTAAAAATAACAAGATGATGCCCCAGGTTAAAGGGCTTACAAAAATGATAAAAACAAAATTAAGAACCGCACTCATAGTGCTTTGCATACTCACTTCAACAGTGAGTGCGGCAAAGTATGATCGTGAATTCCTCGATGCTGCACTGGTCGGTGATAACGAAACCGTTATTCGGTTGCTTGATAAAGGTGCCAGTCCAGATACTGACAGTAAATTTGGTAAATCTGCGATGATGTTTGCGGCTGAAGCCGGAAACGACGAAGTTGTAAAAACACTCATCGCACGGGGAGCCAATGTTAATGCACGAAGCACAGCCGGTTGCACAACACTGACCTATGCAGCCGAAAATGGCTATTTGCAGTTAGTTAATTTTCTTATTGATAACGGCGCTAAAACCTACCCAAAAACCCGCGCTGGCTGGGATGCACTGGCCATGGCCACTCGCCAGGGACACCATAATATTCTTAAGGCCCTAATTTCCAGGGGTGCAAATGTAAACACCTCCGATAGAGATGGTATGACTGCACTGATGGCCGCCGCAACGCTCAATGACCTGGAGGCGGTGCAAATCTTAACGAAGGCTGATGCTGATCTGCATGTGCGTAATAAGGATGGTATGAGCGCGATGATGCTTGCCGCATGTAAAGGTCATAGAGATACGGTTGAAGCACTGTTAAAACTTAAGGCTAATATTAACGCCGTTAACAATGAAGGCTCTACAGCACTGTTCTGTGCTGCTGAAAATGGTCACAGCAATATATTAAAGTTATTACTGAGCTACGGGTTAAATATTAATCAGCAGAATATAGACGGAGAAACCGCATTATTTGTAGCTACAGTTAACAGACAGACAGATATGGTTCGATTGTTATTACAAAATGGTGCGAATGCTTTAATCGCTAACAATAAAGGACTAACCGTATTTAATCTGGCAAAGACCAGACGCTTGAAAGACATTTTACATTTGCTGGAACAAAACAAAAAGCGATAACCCACAACTTGATACGTTGATGATAAATCGTAGATATCAATTACCGTAAATGCGGTTAGGAGGAGTTATGAAATACAAAATGCTAACACAGATTTTCATGCTGCTTATCGGCAGCATGATCTCAGCAGTCACTTTTGCAGCAACGCCCTCAGCAACTATGCTGGCCAATTCCTGTGCAGGCTGTCATGGCACAAATGGTTCCAGCGTTGGCCCGGCAAGCCCGACAATTGCAGGAATTTCTGTTGAATATTTTATTGAAACAATGGAGGCCTATAAAAAGGATGAACGCCCTTCAACCATCATGACGCGTATAGCCAGAGGTTATACCGATGAGGAAATAAAATTGATGGCTGACTTCTTTGCCAAGCAGCCGTTTGTTCGACAGCCGCAAAAATTTGATCGCAAACTGGCGAAAAAAGGTAAAAAAATTCACAAAAAATATTGTGAAAAATGTCATGAGGACGGTGGTACTTCATCAGAAGACGATGCGGGAATTCTTGCCGGACAATGGGAACCCTATGTTCGCTTTACCATGGAAGATTTCACCAGCGGTACTCGTACCATGGAAAAGAAAATGAAGAAAAAAATGAATAGCCTGAAAAAAGATCATGGCGATGCAGGTGTTGATGCACTCATTCATTATTACAGTAGCTTCGAGTAAGGAGAAAGCAGTCATGTCAAATATAAACAGAAGACATTTTCTAACACTGGCGGGGGGAACACTTGCGGCCACTGCGTTAGGTTTCCCTATGCTCAGCTTTGGTGCCAGTAAACATGTGGTTATTGTAGGTGGCGGCATGGGGGGTGCAACTGCTGCGAAGTACATTCGTATGGCAGATGCTTCAATTGAAGTGACCATCATTGAACCCAATAAAACCTATTACACCTGCTTTCTGAGTAATGAAGTTCTGGGTGGAGGACGTGATATCAAGAGCATCCAGTTTGGGTATGGGGGTTTAAAAAAACGCGGCATCAATGTCATTCACGACCTGGTAACCGCGATTGAGCCAGATACCCATAAAGTTAAAATCAGTAGTGGAAAAACCATTAGCTATGATGCCTGCATTGTGTCACCTGGTATCAGTTTTAACTGGGATGCAATAGAGGGGTATGATGCCAAAGTTGCAGAAAAGCTACCCCATGCCTGGAAAGCAGGCGCACAAACCGCATTACTACGTGACCAGATAAGGGCTATGCCGGATGGCGGCAAAGTCATTATCGTCGCACCACCTAACCCCTTCCGGTGTCCTCCCGGCCCCTATGAACGTGCCAGCCAGATTGCCTGGTATTTTAAAAACAATAAACCTAAATCAAAAATTATTATTCTGGATAACAAAGCCAAGTTTTCTAAAATGGGTTTATTCACCGCCGGTTGGGAGCGGCATTATGGCTATAACACAAACAACAGCATGATTGAATGGATCAGCGGCTCTGGTGGCGGTAAAGTCACACGCATTGATGCAAAAAACATGACCGCTGTTGCCGATGTCGACTTTGAAGGCGATGTCATTAATGTTATTCCTCCACAAAAGGCTGGAAAAATAGCCTTTATTGCTGACCTGGTAGATAAGAAAGGCTGGTGTCCAGTTAACCAGGGAACCTTTGAATCAACCCGGCATAAAGACATCTATGTGGTAGGCGATGCATCTGTTGCCTCACCTTTGCCCAAGTCTGGTTACGCTGCCAGCTCAGAAGCAAAAGTATGCGCTGCGGCCATCGTTGCAAAACTCAATGGAAAAGATGCACCTGTGCCCTCCTACGTTAATACTTGCTACAGCATACTCACACCCGATGATGCCATTTCAGTTGCCATGGTGTATAGACTCGGAGATAAAGGCAAGATTATAAAGGTAGAAGGTTCAGGCGGTTTGACACCGACAGATGCAACGGATGTGATGCGTAAACGTGAAGTTACCTATGCACATTCCTGGTTTAAAAATATCACAAACGATACCTTTGGTTGATTTCTCACAGTTAAATATCATGAATGATATATTATGCCCCTGCAAGGGGCATTTTTTTATGGATTAATTCATTCTGAAAATAAATGAGTGAATGATCAGGCCTGATTAATTTATTCTCGCGACTTAGATATATCAGGAAAATGAAAAACCTTGTAATTATTAATCATTGTCCCTACATTAATTGACTTTAAGTGTGATGACATCGTTTCTGAATAAAGAAGCTTATTAAATTCAAACAGACTTTTTTCAACATGGCATTGATCACAGGACACAGGCTTGCTATTCAAATTCCTGTGCATTTTATCCAGTGCATCCTGTTTCTGTTGAGCATTTAATTTATTTTCTGCTAACTGATAGGCTATCACTTCATCTTCTTCAATGAGATTATCTAAACGACGCTCTGTTTTTTCCTCAACATAAAATGGCACAATGCGAGCACCATAAACTCCTGGTTCGCCCTGAAGTTTATACAATGCAATATCTGTATCATTATCCAGCCATTTAAAGACAATATTTTCCTGACTACTATTATCGTCATGACATACTTCGCAGGCAATAAACCATGAGTGTGCATTAAAAAATGCACGCACTTTTTCCGTTTTATTATGGGGATAATCACCATGGCAACTTATACAGGTAGATGGATACTCAATGCCCTTAAGTACAGCATTATCCAGGTTATGAAAATGTTGCAGTGTATATTTTTCTATATCTGTGGGCTGAACGGATACTTCTTTTAGTGTTTTCGAAACATAGCCACGGGTTTCCATGTCAATTGGGCCACGCAGAAAATACATCCATAGCAGCCATAAAGTGAAAGCAATCAGCAGCGCAAACAGCAGCAGCATCAAGACATCAACTGCAAAGCATTTAAAAGCGCTGGGACATTTACGTTTTTTCATTGCTGTCAGTTCCTGCTGCTGGTTTATCGAGATTTTTTATTTCCCGCTCATACCATAGCTCATGTTCCTCTTTCATCATTTCTTCTGAGATCATGCCATCAATAAATGTTCTGTTCATGGGATATACATGTGGGTTGTAATGAACCGAGAAAATATGACCCACAATAATAGCCAGGGCAGCAAGCACCGCCTCACCTAAATGAAAAACATTAGCGACTTCAAGGTAAAATCTTGGCCATAAATATTCTGTCCACATCATTATCCCGGTAATAATGACAATGGTCATGCCAAAATAAACGGACCAGTATTCAAGTTTTTCCATGTACATGAATCGATCAAGCTTAGGTTTTTCATCACGAAGGCCAATCATAAACAGTACATTCTGATATGCATCTACTGCATCTTTAAGACGGGGTAGCATGTCTAATGCCCAGCTCTTTCCTTCCTCGGTAGTGATAACGTAAATTAAATGATACGCACATACCAGGGCGACGGTTACACCTGCAATACGATGTAGCCAGCTACGAATACTGAAAATTATTTCACCATAGTCACCAAATATTTCTATTAACCAGTTATCTGCCTGAAGCATAAATCCCGTTATGATCAAAATAGTGGTTGAGACAAACAGGATGACATGTTGAACACGTTGACTTTTTGTCATGCGTAAAAATTTACGTTCAGTTTTTTGTTCTGAGCTCATTTTTAATGACCTCCCTTATTTTTTTCACGTCGGGTAGCATGGAAATCGAGCACTCTATGAAAGGCCAATCCACCAATAACCAGGGTAATGAGAACTTTATAAAACATCTGAATCCAACCAATAACCGTATTTTGAAATCGGGTTTTTTCCTGTGATCCAATAATTTTTGATATTTTTATTTTTTCTGGTGATGGATGAACATAACCACCACTGGCAAAACTCTTTTCCGCATCGATGTGACAACCGGACTGACTACAGGTCAGGTGTTTGTTTTCAGAGTGGGTGGGTGATTCACTACTTTTCTGTGATGCAATCCTGTGTGGAGAAAAACCTAACTGGTAAGGAGCATGGCAGTTAAGACAGTTTGGTACCTCGGTGTTACCATAAAACAGGGCTTTTGCATGAAAGGTATTTGAAAAACCAATAACAATATCCAGCTCATGTTTGTCCATTAATTCCTTATCAGCATGACAGGTGCTACATAGCTTGACGACTTCCTTGGAGGAACGGCGTTTTGTTGTGCGGTAACTTATATGTTCAAAAAAACGTTTGGTAAATTCACCGGACTTATGACACTCTTCACATACTTTAAGGGATGCCATTTCTGCTGTCTGTTTTTCATAATCAGCATGATAGGCTTTGTTACTGTGACAGTCTTTACAAACAGGCAGATCTTCTTTTGCGGATGTGTTTGAACCCTCACTGCCGTGAACGCTGGCATTAAAATCGTTTACTATTTTCTTATGTGAGAAGGGTTTATTTGAAGACGGATCTATAATATGACATTCAGTAGCACAATCTACTTTTTTAATGCCATTGTGAGGTATTTTGGTTACACCTGTATGACATGACTTGCAACGAATTGAGCCATGATAGGTTTTTTCATAGATATTATTATTAATATAAAAGACACGTTTTATTTTATTCGCATTATTCGCTCCATTGCTATCAATTCTTCCCAGCCCTGGGTATTTATGACACATGATGCAATTGCCCTCTATTTCAGCCATAGAAGGATACGGTAGAGCCAAAAAAATAAGCACGCCTGTACAGCACAATATTCTGTACAAATTGCAGTTCATATTCATATCACCGTTCATTTTTATAAATATATTGTTAAATATATTTTATATTGATAACCCAGACAGATTGCGAACGACTACAAATGCAGCCTGTTAATTCAATAGAATTAACTAGCCTCATGAATGAAAGCATATATAAATATTAAGATGCATTAATGATATTAATCAAATTTTCAACACTTAACCCAACAAATAAAATGGTTATAGATTAATGACACTTAAATGATTTTTCCAGGTTAAACCACAATCAATTTAATACTGGGATATTAAGCCCCTTCAATTTTTTAAGTTGAGTGTCCGCTTAATATTACGCTTAATAAAATAAGGTGGGTGTGGGTGTCCGATTATGATGCTCCGGTTAAGTCAGTTTGGGTGTCCGGTTAAGTCCACGGATAAGTTGGGTGTCCGGATAAGTTTAAGTTGGGTGACCGGATAAGTTGGGTGTCAGGATAAGTTTTTCCGCCTAAAACGTTAAGTTATACAAAAATCACTAGCTAATATCACAAAATTGATCTAAATCAATTAAACAAAAATAATCCCAGGACTGATAAACTCTATACCAATTTTATGACTACTTATAAAAACTATTTATTAATTATCACGTTCATAAAATAGTTCTATTCATAGATAGATATTTCATTGCTATAGAACAAAGAATATTAGTGTCATCTAATATAATAATAAACTATAACTTAATTAGGGGATGGGATATTTCCTATGTCCCAACTTTTTAGGAGAAACATCATGTTAAAAGCAATCATAGGGTTTATAGCAGGGGTCATTTTTGTCAGCGTTATCGGCTGGAATCTGGCATCAGATTTAATGCTACGTGAAGTTCCAAGCCCGTATGGTGTGGAGGAAACTGCAGCACGAATTCAACGCAACATTCAAAGCCTGGAGGGTAATGGCTGGAAATTGTCTGGTTTACGTAATCCAGCCAAGGCCGTCGCCAACACCGGTGGCAATGTCCCCCCTGTCTTACTGGTTGAAGCCTGTAGTACTAAATACTCTGGCCCAATTATGAAAAATGATGCCACTCGCATCCTGTCTATTTTAATGCCCTGCACTATTACCATTTACAAAAAAGATGATGGTAAAACCTATATAGGTCTGATGAATTCGGGTCTTATGGGTAGAATGTTTGGCCCGGAAGTCGGTGAAATTATGGGACATGTCGCAGACGACCAGAAAGTGTTTGTGTCATTTGATGATAAAAAACCGGCTCCACCACTGATTAAAAAACGCCCAGGTGGCGGTGGTGCTGGCGGTGGCGCAGCTGATGACGGTTGCTAAATTCGAAACTCAATAAGATATAAGGAGGCATCATGTCTTTAATAAATAAAACAGACTGGTCACTGGCAATGCTCTTAGTTGCTGGTCTGGGTTTCGTTGGTTTGATTCAAACTATCGAAGTACAGGCCGCAACTGATCCCGCCGGTGCTGCAACTGAAAAAAAGAATATTGATTCCACTGCGGATCACTCCAAGTTCAAGGAACTTGATGTGAACTTCAAAAGTGGCCCTGAAGTAACTAAGGCCTGCCTCAGTTGTCACACTGAGGCTGCCAAACAGTTACATGCAACCAAGCACTGGAAATGGGATTACATTAATCCTGATACCAATCAGCGTTTGGGTAAACATAATGTTGTAAATAACTACTGCACCTCGGTGCCATCAAACTATAAATTCTGCTCCGCCTGCCACATTGGTTATGGTTGGGAAGATAACAAGTTTGATTTCACTGCTGAGGAGAAAGTGGATTGCCTGGTTTGCCACGACACCACCGGTAAGTATAAAAAACTACCCGGCCTGGCTGGACACCCAAACTATAAAACCATGGAATGGCCACCCCACTCTGGTAAATTCAGACCCCCCACTGACCTGAAACAGGTAGCACAAAACATTGGCAAAACATCCCGTGCAACCTGCGGTGCCTGCCACTTCCGAGGTGGTGGTGGTGATGCGGTGAAACACGGTGACCTGGACAGCTCACTCACCAACCCCAAAAGGCATCTGGACGTGCATATGGATGCCCAGGGCCTGAACTTCACCTGCTCTAATTGCCATACTTCAGACAATCATGAAGTCGCCGGTAGTCGTTATCAACCCACTGCCAACGATACTAAGGGGCATTTAATTCCCGGTAGCCAGGACAAACGCAATACAGCAACCTGTGTCGCCTGTCATGGTAATACACCCCATAAAGGTGACCTGTCTAAAATGAATGAGCACACCGATAAACTGGCCTGTCAGGTTTGTCATATTCCCGCTTATGCGCGTGGAAATAAACACACCAAAATGAGCTGGGACTGGTCAACTGCTGGCAAGATGGATGATCAGGGTAAGCCTGTTAAAGTCAGGGGCTCTGATGGCAAAGTGAAATACGATAGCAAGAAAGGTGATTTCACCCATGACCGTTATGTGATTCCAGAATACCAATGGTTTAACGGTGAAGTTAAATGGACATTACCGGATGATACATTTGATCCCAATGAAGTGGTTAAAATTAACGACTTTATTGGTAGCCCGGACGATGGTAAATCAAGGGTTTGGCCAACCAAGGTTTTCCGAGGCAAACAAATGTATGACAAGATTAATAACAAGTTAGTTATCACCAGTTTGTCAGACGATAAGGAAAGCGCTTTGTGGAAAAACTTTGATTACGAAAAAGCAGTTAAATTTGGCATGGACTATGTCGGCAAAGAGTTTAGTGGCGAAGTTGGATTCGTTAAAACTGAAATGAGCTGGCCCATCACACACATGGTCGCACCGAAAGAAGATGCGGTTGATTGCGGGCAGTGCCATAAAGAAAATGGGCGCCTGGCCAGTGTTGAAGGCCTGTATATTCCCGGTGCGAATAATACACCCCTGTTAGACAAGCTAGGCCTTGGGGTTGCTTTTCTAACCTTAATTGGTGTGTTAATCCACGGTGCCATTCGTTACTTCATG
>Ga0316207_10003805_pt1 | contig 13686 bp, 14 predicted proteins | sample 6weekpyrite_MG_FD_204943 | JGI IMG/M metagenome (GOLD analysis project Ga0316207, IMG submission 204943) | Microbial mat bacterial communities from mineral coupon in-situ incubated in ocean water Damariscotta River, Maine, United States -... | ecosystem: Environmental > Aquatic > Marine >... | reverse complement strand
CGAGTCGAAGTGTTAGAGGCGGACCGGTTTGATATCGGGGTCGTCATCGCCTTTAAAGAAATGGACAAACTTGCCAAAACAGGAATATCCAAATTTCTGGTTAAGCAGGCGCGAGAATTAAACCTGTAGCGTCGCCTGACGGTTCGCTCAAACTTTTCGCGCATATTCATTTAGTACTGATCAAGAACGATAGGACTTAGTTCATGCTCTCAAAGCGAAAAAAAATTCTCTTTCTGTGTACCGGAAATTCATGTCGTAGCCAAATGGCAGAAGCGTGGGCCAAAGCGATTCGAGGGGATGAGTGGCAGGTTTTTTCTGCCGGTATTGAAGCGCATGGGATGAATCCATTAGCGATCGCAGTGATGGCTGAATCAGGACTTGATATCACGCGCCAATATTCCAAGACGCTCGCACAATTAAACGGGCAGGTATTTGATGTGGTCGTCACGGTTTGTGATCATGCCGCCAATCATTGCCCGGTTTTACCGTTACCGACACTGGTTATACATATGCCGTTTGATGACCCTCCGGCATTGGCAAAGCATGCTGCAAATGAGGCAGAGTCTTTGGTGCTCTACCGTCAAGTCAGAGATCAGATTCGAGCATTCGTCGAATCTGCCGATTTATAAGCCTTTTGCAAGAGGCTCTTTTATGTCATTCGGTTGAACTTTGATCTCAGCGCTCTTATTATTCAGCCCAAATTGAGTTGGTACCGAAATGGACAGCGTGTAATGGGCGATGAAATAGAGGATCGAAAAAGGAGAATTCGCAGCTTTGTCATTCGCAATGGGCGTATGACCAAAGCCCAGCAACTCGCTTGGGAAGCGTTTTGGCCAACGATGGGTTTGAGTCTTTCAGATGCATCTTTGAACTATCGTGATGCGTTTGGCAACGCCAACCCGGTGGTACTTGAAATTGGATTTGGTATGGGCGGATCTCTGGTTGAGATGGCAAAATCTGCGCCAGAACTTAACTTTATCGGCGTAGAGGTTCATCGTCCTGGAGTGGGTGCCTTGTTGATAAAGGCGGCCGACGCCACGCTGGATAACCTAAAAGTTTTTTGTGACGATGCAAATGAAGTAATTGCTCACTCAATACCCGATGCCTCTCTGAGCCGTGTACAGTTGTTCTTTCCCGACCCATGGCATAAAACGCGTCATAACAAGCGTCGTTTGGTACAAGCGGACTTTGCGCAGCGTATTCGCCAAAAGCTACAGCTGGGTGGTATTTTTCATATGGCGACTGATTGGGAGCCTTATGCCAAGCAGATGATGAATGTCATGGAATCGGCAGAAGGTTATCGAAATCAATCGGGTGAACTGTGTTTTGCCGAGCGGCCATCTTATCGGCCGATCACCAAGTTTGAAACCAGAGGGCAGAAGCTGGGCCACGGAGTGTGGGATCTTTTGTATCAGCGAGTTAAATAAAACGATCTTGATCGGCCTATCGAAGTTTGTTCTGCTTCGAAGCGTCCTAAAAAAGTGGAGAATGGGGTAATCATGAGAACTGACGAGGCGGTTGATCCGGCGACAAGCAAAAATGCGAGTTTGCCGTTAATACCGGAAGCGAAAACGCATCCTAAGCAAATTTACGGTGTCGCAAGCCCCAGGCCGCCTCAGGCGAGAACCTTACAACCCATCGCGATTCCAGAAAATCGTCTGACGCTCCAACAAGAAATCGAGCGCTGCGAGCCGCTTGGACAAACTCGGGATCACAAAAAAATTGTGTTATACCGTTGTCAGGGCGAATCACCGGTGATGCGGGAAATTGGCCGTTTACGAGAAGAGGTGTTCCGACGGATTGGTGAGGGCACCGGAAAGCACCGCGATATTGATGCATACGACCCATCCTATCTGCACATTGTCCTGTGGGATGAACATGACCTGGAAATAGTCGGTGCTTACCGTCTCTGTTCGACTCACCAAGTCATACACGATGGCGACAGCATACTTTATACACAAACGCTGTTTGATTATCAGCCCGATGCCAAACCCATACTGCAAGCCGGTCTTGAATTGGGCAGGAGTTTTGTGCAACCGCGCTACTGGGGTTCGAGAAGTCTAGAGTATTTATGGTATGGCATTTCAGCCTTTTTGCGCCGCAATCCGCAATACCGTTATCTTTTTGGGGCGGTCAGCATCAGTAATGTATTTTCTTCTGCGGCGAAAGATCTGATGGTGGGGTATTATCAAAAGTACTATGGTACCGATCTGGCGCTGGTGGTCGGTAAACGACCTTATATGATTGACGCGGCGTCTCGCAAAGAGATCGATGACTTGTTTCAGGGCGCCTCTACCCGAGAGGCCTTCTTTATTTTGAAACAACAGTTAGGCCATATGGGTTTTTCGGTTCCTGTGCTTTATAAGCAGTACTCGGAGTTATGCAAGCCGGGCGGAACGGTTTTTTCAGGCTTCAATATTGACCCCGATTTCAACGATTGTGTTGATGGCCTGGTCGTCGTCGACATTACCCACATCAGCGAAATCAAGAAAAAACGCTACGGTTTGACAGATCACGTTGTGACCACCGAATGACCCTTGATTACGCGTTCCGATTTGGCGGAATCGCACGCCTATACGGCCAGGCAGCGTTAGCGAAATTTCATGCAAGCCATATTGCTGTCATCGGTATTGGTGGCGTCGGCTCATGGGCGGCGGAAGCCTTGGCCAGATCTGGAATCGGTACCCTCACCTTGTTCGATCTCGATGACATCTGTGTGTCCAACATCAATCGACAGGTGCATGCATTGCAGGGCACAGTAGGCCAACTAAAAGTGGAAGTGATGGCCGCCCGGCTTCAGGAGATCAACCCTGATCTTGATGTTCGGGTTTGCCGAAACTTTGTAACCGAAAAGAACCTGCAAGAACTGATTACCCAGAAATTTGATTATGTTTTTGACGCCACCGATAGCGTTAAAACCAAAACAGCTCTGATTGCCTATTGTGTGAGAAATAAGATTAAGGTGATCAGCTCGGGCGGGGCAGGCGGTCAGACCGATCCAGCTCAAATAGCCATTGCCGATTTAAGTCGCACTCTTCAGGACCCTTTACTCGCAAAAGTTCGCAATAACCTTCGTCGTTTGCACGGTTTTTCCCGTAATCCGAAACGAAAATTCCGAGTCGACTGTGTCTTTTCCACAGAGCCTCTGGTCTATGCTCGTGGTGATGGCTCTGTTTGCAGCGAAAAACCGGCACAAGCAGGCCCTGCCAGGTTGGATTGCGCCTCCGGTTTTGGTGCCGCAACGCATGTCACCGCCAGCTTCGGTTTTATGGCGGTATCCAGAATGCTGAACAGGCTGGCGGCGCGTAGCTGATCCACCTGCCTCACTCGCTTTCCTGGGATAATGTTCTTTAATGGTAACTATCCTTATTTTCAAACAGGAGCCGATTTTGACGTGCGCTCCGGGAGTGATGAAGACTTCGTATGGTTGAATTGCATCTGATTACCTTAGCGGGCATTGGCGTTGTTTCCCTGATTTGCCAGTGGTTAGCTTGGCGTCTACGTATACCGGCAATTTTACTATTACTGGGGGCGGGTATATTTTTCGGCCCGTATCTGGATTTCTTGCACCCCGATCAACTGCTAGGGGAAATGTTCTTTCCCATTGTTTCGTTGGCCGTGGCCATTATCCTGTTCGAAGGCAGCTTAACGCTTAAATTCAGCGAGCTAAAAGACCATGGCAAGATGGTACGCAATCTTTTGACCACAGGCGTATTGGTGACCTGGTTGATCGCGTCATTGGCGAGTAAATTTGGAGTTGGCCTGTCCTGGGGCGTCGCTACTTTGTTTGGCGCAATTGTTGTGGTTAGTGGGCCGACCGTGATCATGCCCTTGCTTCGAGCTGTCCGCCCAAATGGGCGAATCCGTAATATCCTGAAATGGGAAGGCATCGTGATCGACCCGATCGGCGCTCTGTTGGCGGTGCTGGTGTTTGAGTTTATTATTTCGACGGCAGGCCAGGGCAAGGCGATTGAACATACCATTATGACCTTTGGTAAGGTGCTGGTGCTGGGTGTGACATTGGGCTGTTCTTCGGGGTATATCTTGGGCGCCGCCCTCAGAAGCCACTGGTTACCGCAGTTTTTGCAAAATGCAGGCACGTTAACCTTTATGCTGGGAATTTATGCCGCGTCAAATTTTTTGGAGCATGAATCCGGTCTGTTGACGGTGACCATCATGGGAATATGGCTGGCAAATATGAAAGGTGTGCCGGTCGACGATATTCTGGAATTCAAAGAGTCCCTCAGTGTGTTGCTGATTTCAGCCCTGTTTATCCTGCTGGCTGCCCGAATGAACTTCGATGCACTCACTTCACTTGGCTGGGGCCCTGTCTGGGTAATTGTGATTTTAATGTTGATCGCACGTCCTTTAGCGGTTTGGCTGGCGGCAATTGGTACCGACCTTTCGTGGCAAGAAAAAACATTTCTAGGTTGGGTTGCACCCAGAGGTATTGTCGCGGCTGCTGTGTCCACTTTGTTTGCTTTCAAGCTGGAAGCGAACGGCTACCCAGATGCCAGCGCTTTGGTGCCGATGGTTTTTCTGGTTATTTTAATTACCGTAATTGTTCAGAGTATTACGGCTGCGCCACTGGCGAAAGTGCTGAATGTTAGTGAGCCAGATAGTAACGGTTTCTTGTTTATTGGTGCCAATGCTGTTGCCAGGCAGCTTGCCAAAGCTCTGATTTCCTGTGATATTCCGGTGGTGTTGACCGATACCAGTTGGGAAAACGTCCGTGCGGCGCGTATGGACAACCTACGTGTATATTATGGAAATCCTGTTTCTGAGCATGCAGAAAATAACCTGGATCTTACCGGCATCGGCAACATGTTGGCGGTGTCGCCCTATAAACAGCTGAATACCTTGTCTACCTATCATTATCTTGACCTAATGGGATCGGGGCATGTATTTGGTTTACCCGAAGGGGACCAGGATGTTCGGGCAAGCCACCAATTGGCAGAGAAGTATGTCAAGACACGAGCTTATTTCGCGGAGTCGGCTACGTTTGCCAAGCTTGCCAGTTTGGTGAGCAAGCACGCGACGATAAAGGTCACGCAACTTTCAGAGGCATTTTCGTTTGAAACCTATCGGCGGCAGCACGCCAACCGGCTGACGCTGATATTTGCCATTCGCCCTGACCGGACCGTTGTTCCCATTGGGTTGGAAGACAGCGAAACGCCAAAAGAAGGCTGGGCGCTCGTTAGTTTAATTCAGCCAATAGAGGACGCGAAGCAGGCACCTTCAATATAGTGTGGAGATGTACTAGCTCTGAGGCTCAGGCTCCAACAGGTGATCCAGGCTCATGTCGTAGCCCGGTGAAAACACCTCCAGAAAGTAGTTTACTTCGGCTCGATCCATGTCATACAAACGTTTGCTGATGTCTTGTTCAGCTTGCTCAAACTCCCGGTTGCCCGCACGTAACTCGGCACGACATTTCAAGAGTGCGGATAAGCGGTCTGCGGCTTTGAGCAATATCTGATAGGTTTCTGGAAGCTTTTCTTCCAGCAACACGGTTTGGAAATCTGGCTGTAGTGCGTCGGGAATCAAAGCCAGTAATTCGTGCTGGGCCTTTCGCTCCACACCCTTATAAGCTTGCCTCATGGCGTTTGAGTGATACTTTACCGGCGTAGGCATATCGCCCGTGATCACTTCGCTGGCATCATGATAAATTGCAACAGCCGCCATTTTATGGGCATCAAGCACGTCAGTATTCAGATGGTTATGAATCACTGCCAGGGCATGTGCAATGGTGGCAACTTCCCAGGAATGTGTGGCAACATCTTCATGAATGGCATTACGCATCAAACTCCAGCGTTTGATCCAACGGAGCCGACTGATATAGGCGAAAAAATGACTAACAGGTTGCATACTAATACCTTATATTCAATGTCTCGATCATTATAGGGAAACGAACCAAGGAGTAAATCGCATGAGCAAAAACCAATCCCGTTGCCCCTGGTGTGGTGAAGATGCCTTGTACCAGCATTACCATGATACGGTTTGGGGAAGGCCTGTTCGGGACGATCAGGAATTGTTTGCCAAACTGTGTCTTGATGGTCAACAGGCGGGCCTGAGCTGGATTACCATTTTGCGCAAACAAAAGAACTATGAAGCGGCTTATGATCAGTTTGATGCTCAGAAAATAGTGCATTATGGTCAGACTAAGATTGATCAGTTGATGCAGGATTCGGGTATTGTACGCAATAAACTCAAAGTTCAGTCGATCATCAAAAATGCTCGAGGTTTTCTGGAAATAGCGGAATCCGAATCATCTTTCAGCAATTTTCTTTGGTCTTTCGTCGAAGGCAAGGCGAAACAGAATCGTTGGCAAACAATGAGCGAAATTCCGGTCGCCACGCCAGAGTCTGAAGCCATGTCCAAAGCCTTGAAGAAAAAGGGTTTTAATTTCGTCGGCCCCACGATCTGTTATGCCTTTATGCAGGCCGTCGGGATGGTAAACGACCACTTGATTGATTGTGCGCAATGGCAAGCGTGTTCTGAGCTTGCTTAGATCTGAGTTTTTTGCAAGAGGCTCTTCAGTTAGTCAATCCCCAGTAGTTTGTGTAACTGTAGCGTTAACCTCCACTGTGGATGGCTAAGGCAGTATTCAAGTGCGAGCTTGGTGTTCTGTTGTTTTTGTTTATCATCGCCCGAACGAATCATTGGGTTGGCCATCGGCGAGATAAAGTAGTGGTCTGCAGGAAAGTTGGCAAAATGTTCAGGCAAGGCTTGTCGTTGCGGGTAAACCAGCTTCAGCTCATGGCAGCGCGTCAGCACCACCTGTGCATTGGCTTTAGGGCTTAGACAAACCCAGTCCACGCCATCGGGTAGTGGCAAGGTGCCATTGGTTTCGATGGCAACTTCAAAACCCCGCAGGTGCATCGCCGTGGTGAGCATCTTATCCAGTTGTAACAGCGGCTCACCGCCAGTAAATATAACATAGGGCTTCGCGGTGGCGGACTCCGCCTTGGGCCAATGCTTCTCAATTGCATCGGCGAGTGATTCAGCGTCCGAAAATTGGCCACCGTTTTGACCGTCAATGCCCAGGATATTGGTATCGCAAAATTGACAAATGGCTTGCGCGCGACTTTGTTCCCGGCCATTCCATAAATTGCATTTACTAAAACGGCAGAATACAGCTGCACGCCCAGCTCTGGCACCTTCGCCTTGAAGGCTATAAAAAATTTCTTTAACTTGATACATAAACGTTTGGTTTTGGGATCTTCAATTGAGTTTTCGCTTACTTACTTGTGCTTTCGCCGACGATCGTATTGAGCTGCTCATTGCGAGCTTCCATCAGACCTTTAACCGCCTTCGCTTCATTCAGAATATTGAGCGCCCGATCCATTGATAATACGTCTTGTTCTGGGGCCTGAACGGGATTTGACTGTGGTGCATCGGTCACGACTTCGGCGGGTGATGTCTCGACTTCCATGCCTTGTATCAGATTAGTATTGCTGTTTACCTCCAGGGTGGAAACGTGTGATATGTCTGTGGGCGGCGTATCACCATAGTGCCAGACACCGTCTTTATCCTGCCATTTATAGACCGTTTGGGAGCCGGATATCGCCGGTATATGGCGCGTGTTTTGACTGCCCGCCCCTGGTAGTAAGTCACTTGGCTTCGGCAAAGACAGCATGGGCTCACCTTCTTGATTGTTGATAAAAAAAGGGACAGCAAGTGCGCCACACAACATCACCACCGTCAATAAGCGATAGATCCATTTCATAATAATCTGCAGGCCTCCAGACGCGCCTAGTTTCTTGCAAAACCCGTGAACCGTATTTCAGTGACGGACACAGCTTAATAGCATAGCGCTAATTGATGTTATTGGATATATCCGTTAACGTCTGTGCCCCAATCGCTAGCACATGCATAGGTTTACACGCTTTCATGTTGAAAATAGATTCTCTCACGCTTAGGCGTGGCCCCGAGCCCTTGCTTGAAAACGCCAGTGCACTGGTCCATACGGGTCAACGAGTCGCCATCATCGGGGCAAATGGTGCCGGCAAGACCAGCTTGTTCAAGCTGATACTGGGTGAGTTATCTCCGGATTCGGGTTATTGTGGTTTGCCAGGGCGATGCCGAGTGGCGCATATGGCACAGGAAGTCGCCGCAGGAGATTGCGCGGCTTTGGACTACGTTCTCGATGGCCATCAGCAATTGCGGCGTTTGCAGCAGCAACTCAAGGTTGCCGAAGATCAGGATAACCATGAGCACATGGCACAACTGCATGGAGAGCTGGAACATATTGGCGCATACCAGGCCACCGTGACTGCCGAGAAACTCTTGCATGGTTTGGGCTTTCAGCAAAGTGAGTTGTCTCTCGCGGCCAGCGATTTTTCGGGTGGCTGGCGAATTCGCCTTAACCTGGCTCAGGCACTGATGTGCCCTTCTGACCTGCTACTATTGGATGAACCCACCAACCACCTGGATCTGGATGCCATGCTCTGGCTGGAGCGCTGGTTGAAGCAATATACCGGCACGGTACTGTTTATTTCTCATGACCGTGACTTTATCGATTCGGTCGCGACCCACATCCTTCATTTTGAGCATCGTCTGCTAAATCAATATACCGGTGGCTACAGCAACTTTGAAATACAGCGTGCCCAAAAGCTGGCGCAGCAGCAGGCCCAGTTCGAAAAACAACAGCAGAGAATCGGCGAAATACAGGCCTTTGTTAACCGCTTCAAAGCCAAGGCGACGAAAGCAAAACAAGCTCAAAGCCGAGTGAAAGAGCTGGCAAGAATGGAGCTGATTGCCCCCGCACATGTCGATTCGCCGTTCAATTTTAGCTTTCCGGATGCCGACAAGACTTCCAACCCTTTGTTGAACGTTCAGCATGCGCAACTGGGCTACGAGGGCTCACCGGTGATTTCTGAGTTTTCCTGCAGTATTCTGCCAGGCACGCGGGTCGGTTTACTCGGGCCAAACGGGGCGGGTAAGTCAACGCTGGTAAAAAGTCTGGTGGGCGACTTGCCATTAATCGGAGGACAACGAACCGAGGGCGAGCACCTAAAGGTGGGTTACTTTGCCCAGCATCAACTTGAAGCGCTGGATTTATCTGCCAGCCCTTTTCTGCATTTACAGCGCCTACGGCCTCAAGCCACCGATCAGGAAATTCGAAATTTTTTAGGCGGCTTTGATTTTCGGGGCGATTTTGCTCTGGAAACGATTGCCCGTTTTTCGGGTGGCGAAAAAGCGCGCCTGGCATTGGCAATTATCGCATGGCAAAAACCTAACTTACTGATGCTTGACGAGCCCACCAACCATCTTGATCTGGAAATGCGACACGCCTTGACACTCGCACTGCAAGCCTTTCAGGGAGCGATTTTAATTGTATCGCATGATCGTCATTTGTTAAAAAACACGGTCGATACCTTCTGGCTGGTTGCAAATGGACAAATTGAAGCGTTCGCGGGCGATTTACAGGATTATGAAAACTGGTTGCAAGCGTACCACAACGACTCCAGACGGGATGCGCGACAAGGCGTTAAAACAGATGCCTTGGTGAGCCTGGGAGAGTCTGCTGACGACCGAAAGGAACGCAAACGCTTGGCCGCAGAAAAGCGCCAACGCTTAAGTCCTATGAAAAAGAAGCTGAGTCAGGCGGAATCAATAGTAAGCCGTTGCCATACAGCACTGGAGGCGCTCGAAGCACAACTGGCAGATTCAGGACTGTACCAGCCAGACAATAAAGATGCGTTAAAAGCGCTGCTTGACCAGCAAGCCAACACCCGACAAGAGCTGGATTCCGCTGAGAGCGACTGGTTTGAATTAAGTGAAGAAATTGAGAAGCTAGAGCAGGATAGTTGAATTTGAATCACTATTTTTCTGCTTCTGCTTGCTCCCATACCAAACCGATTTTGTCGAGCCGATCGACAAGGCGTTGTTGTATCTTTGGGCCCAGGGTAGTTGCATGTTTTTTGGCTTCAACCATACTGCGCTGACTGATGTCCTGCATTCCTCGTTGGGCGATTTTACCTGTCGGCGAGCTGTAAAATCTAACGAGTTCCTTCATCTGATCCGACGTGAAATATTCATCGTATAGATCGTAGAAAATATCATTCAGTTTATTGTTCAAGGTAAATTCTTCATACATGATGGTTTTCGCCTCGCTGAAAATGACCTGGATCATCGCAGGGTCGACCGGGCCGTATTTCTGCTCCAGAGGCTGCAGGATCTGTCGCGTCAGAGCATTTGCCATCAAATTTGTTAGCTGGCTAGCGCCCGTTAGCGCCAGAAATTTGTCAATCTCAACGCGTTTGTCTTCAGGGATGTTACGCGCAGAGACAGTGCCGGTGAGAATAATACCGAGAATCAGTATAAGAATACGAGAGGGCATGTCCGAACCTCCTTGTCTTTGATGTGATCAATTAACCTAGTTCAACACTACACGAGTTTTAACAAGGGCACCAAGGACTAAGCCTCAAATTAGCGAAAGGCAAGGCATGTTTTGTTGTTGGTTTCAGGATATTGCCGATCTTTGCTTTACTTGCAGAAAATTTCCAATTAGAATTCGCGCCCTTGAGTAAAGCTGCGTTCAAAATTTAGCCGATGAGCGATGGCAACATAGCTTGGCTTGGTGAATGCCGCAGCCACACAAAAACATACAAATTATGGGTACTTTGAATGCCTTCAGTAAAAATTAAAGAAAACGAGCCTTTTGATATTGCTTTACGCCGCTTTAAGCGTTCGTGCGAAAAAGCAGGCGTATTGTCTGAAGTTCGTCGCCGTGAATTTTATGAAAAGCCGACTTCAGTTCGCAAGCGCAAAGCTGCCGCAGCGGTTAAGCGTCATGCTAAAAAAGTTCAACGCGAAACAAGACGCTTCGAAAGACTGTATTAATCACTCTGGCGATATTAGTGACAGGCTACGTTTCAGTAGTCATAGCGGCTCAAAACGATGTCAGATAGCAGCATAAAAGCAACGATCACTTTGGCAATGAAAGATGCAATGCGTGCCCGCGATAAAATTCGCCTGGGCACCGTGCGCTTAATCTTGTCTGAGATAAAGCGGATCGAGGTCGATGAGCGTATTGAGCTTGACGACGCACGCGTACTGGCGGTGCTGGATAAAATGCTGAAACAGCGTCGAGATTCCATTAGCCAATACCAATCGGCAGGCCGGCAAGACCTGGCTGATGTTGAAGTGGCAGAAGTCGGCGTTATTGAAGCATTCCTGCCTGCAGCGCTGACAGAATCTGAAATCAGCGATCTGCTCAATGACGCGCTGCAAACGTCTGGTGCTGAATCGATTCGTGATATGGGTAAAGTCATGGCCATTCTGAAGCCTCAGCTTCAAGGCCGAGCTGATGTGGCCGGTGTCAGTCAGCTGGTAAAACAGCGCCTCTCCAGTTAAGCTTCTTTCTCAATATTTCACCATCTGCGAGTCATCGTCAATTTGATGCTCTATGCCGTTGGATGTTGTGTTGGTTCCCCGAACGAAAGTGAAGCATGACAGCATGACGGGATTGATTCCTCAAGCATTTATCGAAGACCTTCTGGTTCGTATTCCCATTGCGGATGTTGTCAGTTCACGCATCCAAATCAAGAAAAGCGGCTCATCGCTCAAAGCCTGTTGCCCGTTTCATCAGGAAAAAACCCCCTCTTTTCACGTCAATGCCCAAAAGAACTTTTACCACTGCTTTGGCTGCGGTGCGAGCGGCGACTCAATTAGTTTTTTGCGAGAATATGAAGGCCTGTCATTCAATGATGCGGTAGAAGAGTTGGCGAAAATTGCCGGCTTAGAAGTGCCAAGAGACGAACAGGTACAGGCGGTTTACAATCAACATCAAGCCTTATGGTCAGGGTTGGAATATGCCTGTTTGCGCTATCGAGAGGCACTGAGTTCACATGAGAGCCGGGAGCATGCCCAGCAATATCTGCAAAAACGAGGCCTGTCTGAAGAAATCGTCGATCGCTTTGCAATTGGTTTCGCTCCGGCGGAGCGCAATTTTTTAAGCCGCACCGCGAAACCGGATGCACTCAAAGCGCTTATTCGCACCAAAACAGTCTCTGACAAATACCAAAACCTGTTTGACTTGTTTCAGAATCGTTTAATGTTTCCTATTCGCAACCTAAGAGGTAAAACTGTTGCCTTTGGTGGCCGCACCTTAGGGGATGACAAAGCAAAATACATCAATTCGCCAGAATCAGAAGTATTTCATAAAAGCAGCGAAGTGTACGGCCTTTTTGAGGCTAACCAGGCTAACAGGCAACTGGATCGTCTGCTTGTGGTTGAGGGTTATATGGATGTGGTGACGCTGGCTCAATATGGCATCACCTACGCTGTCGCGACCCTGGGTACTGCGACTAATACCGAAAGCCTAAGCCAATTGCTGCGGCGTTGTCAGCGCCTTGTGTTTTGCTTCGATGGCGATAATGCCGGCATCAGAGCCGCCCAAAAAGCGATGGAAAATGCATTACCCTTGTTTCAGGACGGCATGCAATTGAGCTTTCTTTTACTGCCCCAGGGCGAGGATCCCGATACGCTAGTGCGCGAAGAAGGGCGGGAAGCCTTTGAAAAAAGGGTCGATGAGGCGCAACCGCTGTCGGCATTCTTGTTTCAGATATACTCAGAAGGCCTCGACCTGAATATTGCCGAGCAGCGGGGAGTGCTAAAACAGCGCGCTGAAGGGCAAATTGCGCGGGTTCAATCAGCTGTATTGAAAAGCGCATTGCGGCAGCAGTTGAATGCCATTACCTTTCGGCGTGCGGGTCGAGGTGAGTTTCAGGAAGCATCTGCCGGAAAGCGTGATCTGGTCGGGCATAAAGTGGTGCGAGATCCCGACGTCGCATTGTGCCTGGCGCTGTACTATGAACCGTCGCGTGCAGTTGAATTGTTAAGGCACATGGAAAGCGCTGACGTCTTCCCAAAAACATGGGAATTTGCAGACTTTTTGGCAGCTAACAAAATTGCATCAACAGAGGATCTTGTTTATCTGTTGGCGGTGGATGCAGCAGGGAATCGAGACCGTTTTAGCGATTTGTTTGATCGCTTGGAGTGGGTGCCGAATGCCGAGCAGGCACAGTCTGAAGCAGATGAAGTGTTATTGCGATTGGCGCGTGAAAAAAAACAAGTGCTTGCGCTCAAAGCAGCTAAGATTAATAAATTGCCAAGTCAAATGACGGCTGAAGAAAAGCAGGCGTTAAGATCAATTTCAATCATGGCGCCCAGCAAGACAAGTAAATAGGGCGCCCAGCTTGATTTATTTAACTTTGAGCCCATATTGATTTGGTTGATACACAATATTTCTATATAATGGCCGACTATTTTTTGATCGACCGCCAACCAATAGGGTGACCATGTCAGGCAATTCACAACAGTCTCGTTTAAAAGATCTCATCGCTCGTGGTAAAGAACAAGGGTACCTGACTTACTCAGAAGTAAATGACCACCTCCCGGAAGATATCGCTGATCCAGATCAGGTAGAAGATATTATTCGAATGATTAACGACATGGGGATCCAGGTCGTTGAAGTCGCACCGGATGCCGATTCCCTGCTAATGTCAGATGGAGACTCTACCGATGAAACCGCAGCTGCCGAGGCCGCTGCTGCACTGGCTGCCGTTGAAACCGAAGCAGGCAGAACGACCGATCCGGTTCGCATGTATATGCGAGAAATGGGAACCGTAGAGCTATTAACGCGCGAAGGCGAAATTCGTATTGCCAAGCGAATCGAAGAAG
>Ga0316207_10003804_pt1 | contig 13687 bp, 10 predicted proteins | sample 6weekpyrite_MG_FD_204943 | JGI IMG/M metagenome (GOLD analysis project Ga0316207, IMG submission 204943) | Microbial mat bacterial communities from mineral coupon in-situ incubated in ocean water Damariscotta River, Maine, United States -... | ecosystem: Environmental > Aquatic > Marine >... | reverse complement strand
CGCTGGCCCTGGCCCTTCCCGAGTGCACCACCATGATGGGGGTGCCGACCTTCTATACGCGGATGCTGACCGACCAGCGCTTCACGCGTGAGGCCCTGGCCCATATGCGCCTGATCATCTCGGGCTCTGCCCCGCTGCTGGCGGAAACGCATGAGGCGTTTGCTGATCGTACTGGTCACATGATCCTGGAACGCTACGGGATGACGGAAACTAATATGATCACTTCCAACCCGTACGAAGGCACCCGCCGGGCCGGAACGGTCGGTATGCCTTTGCCCGGTGTCGAGGTGCGGATCGAGCACACCGATGACAAGGGCATCGGCGGAATATCCGTGAAGGGCCCGAACGTCACGCCAGGCTACTGGCGCAACGACGAGAAGACCGCCGAAAGCTTTTCCGCCGATGGCTGGTTCATCACCGGCGATCTCGGCGTTATTGACGATGACGGCTATCTTTCGATCGTGGGCCGGGAAAAGGATCTGATCATCTCCGGCGGCTACAACATCTACCCGAAGGAGATTGAAGTAGAAATCGACGCGCTGCCCGGTGTCGTTGAAAGCGCGGTCTACGGCGTCCCACATCCCGATATGGGCGAGGCGGTAGCAGCGGCCGTGGTTCCTGCAGGCCCGGATGTGACGGATGATGAAACCATCCTTGCCGCCCTGGCCGACCGTCTGGCACGCTTCAAGATCCCCCGCAGCGTGGTGTTCCTTCCGGAACTGCCGCGCAACACCATGGGCAAGGTCCAGAAAAGCCAGCTTCGAGAAACGTGGCGGCAAACAATCCCGGGCAGCACTTCCTGACCCGAATTTGAAAGGAGCACCGCAATGGCGGGACCAATGAAATGGGACGAGTATGGCGCGATCTGCCGTGAAAACGGTCAGCTGGCGCTGGAGGTGTTCGCCTGCGTGACGTCGCCGGTCGAACCCGGGCCGCCCCCGGCGAATGTATTGGCCGAGCACAAGGCCTATATCGCCGGACTGGAAACAAGCGGTAGGGTCTTTCTGGCAGGGCCGCTCTCGACCCCCGAGGGCACGCATATGAGCGGATCGGGGATGATCATCTTTCGCGCCGCCGATATCGCCGAAGCGCGATCCCTTGCCGACGAAGACCCGATGCACAAGGTCGGGACTAGAACCTATACGATGCAAGCCTGGCGGCTGAACGAAGGCGCACCTCTGCCGGGCCTGCGCCTGTCCCAGCGCAGATTCGATATCGGGGGGTGATGATAGCCACGCTGCAATGGTTGTTGCACACGGCACACAGTCCCAGCATAGTCGCTGCTCCGATCCACCAAGCCCTGCCGCTTTGCATCCCGGCATTGGCAAATTACCGTATTAGGCAGGCGTGCACTCGCGGCAAACTCCCGGTCAGAGCCGCTTCCAGCCCTGGATTCAACTAATGGCGTCGATTGATCGATGCGCGGAGCATGGGTAATCAGGTTGTTTCTGCTCTAAGGCCGCGTTCCTGCGCCCGGCATGCAACCGCGGACCCGGTGTCTGCAAGAATTGCCTGCTTCCCTTGCGGATTTCTCGTTTACAGCATGGCAGCTCGAACCGAACTCAACGCCGGGTAGAGCGCCCGATATCCCGCGCGCCTCGCGCGCAAATTGTCGTTCTGCGCGGCACGAGGCTCGAACCAATGTCGCACTTCAGGCCTGGTCATTACATCCGAAGGGCGCGCACCACCCGATGCAACACATGCCAGTCGCGCCGCTCCCAGAGCGGGCCCGATGCCGGCCCCTTCGCTGCGTCCCAGGCGGCAGGAAGTTACATCGGCGATGAACTGCATCAGGAAGTCACTTTTTGTCCCGCCCCCGATGGCAAGAAGCGTTTCGGGCGCGGTTCCCGCCTCTGACAGCGCATCCATTGCGTCGGCGAAGGAAAATGCGATTCCTTCGACGACGGCCCGCATCAGGCTTCCCTGAGAAGTGGTCTCTCCCAAATCGGAGAACCCGGCACGTATTTCGGTGTCGCCATGGGGCGTTCTTTCGCCGGTAAGGTAGGGTAGGAACAGCGGCCCCGGCCGAGCAGATTCCGCCTCATCCAGCAGCCGTTCAATTGGCCGGTTCAGGAGATTGGCGAGCCATGCGAGAGGGCGGGCCCCGTTGAGCATCGCCGCCATCTGGAACCAGTGCCCCGGGATCGTGTGTGCGTAGGCATGGATGCGGCTGGCAGGGTTTGGGCGATAGTCGGGCGTCGTGAGGAAGAGCTGCCCCGAGGTGCCGAGCGAGATGAACCCGTCGCCGGCGGAAACCGCGCCAATTCCAACAGCCCCGGCCGCCGCATCGCCCGCACCGGTCGCAATCGGGATGCCTTCGCGCAGACCGAGCTCTTCTGCCGGTCCGGGCAGTAATTCGCCAGCCATTTCAGTGCCATCGCGCACCTCCGGCAGCCACGCGATCTCGGTCGCGCTGACCTGGCAGAGCCGCTCGGACCAGCGGCGGGCCCTTTCGTCAAACCACGAGGTACCAGCGGCATCGGACGGATCGGTCACAAAGCCGCCGTGCAGGCGCAATCCCAGGTAGTCTTTGGGCAGGAGGATGTAAGCGATGCGATCATAGGTTTGCGGCTCGTGGCGGGACAGCCAAAGCAGCTTGGGTGCAGAAAATCCCGGCATCGGCACAACGCCCGAAATATCGCCCGCCATTGGCTCCTTGGCGATGATTTCGGCACATTCATCGGCTGCCCGGGCATCGTTCCACAGGATGGCCGGCCGAATTGCCCTGCCATCTTTGTCGAGAAGAACTGCGCCGTGCATCTGGCCCGACAAACCGATCGCGCGTATATCCTGCCTGAGTTTTGGCGGCAGCGATTGAACAGCTTCGCATGTGGCACTCCACCAGCGCGTGCAATCCTGCTCGCTTGCCCCCTCGAATGGATGTTGGATATCCAAGGGGCGACTCGTCGTTTTCACGACCGTCCCGTCCTCCCTCATGACACAAACCTTGACCGCGGAGGTGCCCAGATCAATTCCCAAATACATCGGTTTCCTAACGTGGTAGATCAGCCCCCTCGGACGCATTCAGATTTTCGTTGCGGATTTTCCCCGATATCCTCGTTCGCTCGTTCAGAGCCGCTGGAAGTTCGCTGTTTGATGCATATTTAAACTTTACTCGCGCAATGTTTCTAGATGTTATCAAGTACAGAACAAGCCCTAACCGCATACGCCCCGGAAAAACGAACCAGAGGCAATCCAATGAGTGAACAGAAAATCCGCAACATGGAAGAGTTTGCTGCCGTGAGCGGCCTGTCTCGCCCGACGATATCGAAGTATTTCAACGATCCCGAGAGCGTCCGCGCCTCGACGCGAAAACGGATCGAAGCGGCCTTGGAATGCTATGATTTCCGCCCGAACATCTATGCGGTGAACCAAAACCGGCGCCTGACGAAGAACATCGGAATCGTTGTGCCGTATCTCGCAGATCCGTTTTTTGCCGAAATCGCCCGGACCATTGAAACGCTCTGCATCAAAGCCGGGTTCCGCCCGATTTTGCTCAGTTCCCACGGCGAAAAAGACCTGGAACGCGAAAATCTCGACAGCTTGTTATCTCTGAAACCTGCCGGGGTGTTGTTGGCCCCCCTTGGCCGGGCATCGGACAAGTCCATGATCGAGCGGTTCTGCCGCGACGTTCCGACGGTGCTGTTTGACAGCAATATCGAAGGGATGGGTGAAGCATTCATCGGATCTGACAACGTGAGTTTCGTGAACCAGACCGTGGAATACCTTTGCCGCAGTGGCGAACCGCCGTGCTTTTTCGAGATGAGGAGGCCCGCCAACCCGAATGCCAACAAACGAAGAAACGCATATATTGATGCGATGGAACTCCGGGGCGAAAACCCGGTGGTTGTCAGCATCGAAGGTGACGGGTGGGAGTTCGAGGAAATCGGGCGGCAAGGGGCCCATTCGGCCATCGCCGCAGGGGATTTCAAAACCAATACCATTCTGTGCAGCAATGATCGCCTGGCCATCGGGGTTCTGGCGGCGTGTTACGAAAGAGGTTTGCGTGTCGGACGGGGATCAGGCAGCGCGCTTCGGGTTGCGTCGCATGACGATCATCCGTTTTCGCGTTTCACCTGCCCGGCGCTGACCACGGCGGCTCATGACTACGCAGCGGTCGCCGGGCGCAGCGTCGAAACGCTTTTCGAGCTGATTGAAAGCGGCGGCAAGTTCCGAGAACGGCCTGAATCCCTCTTTCCGGCGCATCTGGCGATCCGGGCCTCCGCGTAACGCCAAAGTTTACTCGCGTAAATTTTTTGTTGACGCGCGTAGCTTTTCTGTGCATTTTTTCTGTGCCACATCCAATGAGGGAGGATTCGGATGAACCTGAAAGCCGCAATGGGCGCATCGACCGCGCTTGCACTCTGCCTATCTGCAACAGCAGCTATCGCAGATTCTCACGCCACCACCATCACCATCGCAACCGTGAACAATGGCGATATGATCCGTATGCAGGGCTATACCGATCTCTTCACCGAAGAGACCGGCATTGGCGTTGAGTGGGTCACGCTGGAAGAAAACGTTCTGCGTCAGCGTGTCACCACCGACATCACCACCAATGGCGGTCAGTTCGACATCATGACGATTGGCATGTACGAGACGCCGATCTGGGGTGCCAATGGCTGGCTGGTGCCGCTTGATGGCCTGTCGGACGCGTACGATGTCGACGACATCCTGCCCGCGATGCGCGGCGGCCTCAGCAATGACGGCACGCTTTATGCGGCACCGTTTTACGGCGAAAGCTCGATGATCATGTATCGCACGGATCTGATGGAGGCTGCCGGGCTGGAAATGCCTGCCGCGCCGACCTGGGACTTCATCCGCGAAGCCGCGGCCGCGATGACCGATCGCGAAAACGACGTCAACGGCATTTGCCTGCGCGGCAAGCCCGGTTGGGGTGAAGGCGGTGCCTTCATTACCGCGATGTCCAACTCGTTCGGTGCGCGCTGGTTCGACATGGACTGGAATGCCCAGTTCGACACCCAGCCCTGGCTCGACACGCTTACCTTCTTCGAAGGCATGATGAGCGAGAGCGGCCCCGCAGGTTATGCAACCAACGGCTTTAACGAAAACCTGTCGCTGTTCCAGCAGGGCCTGTGCGGCATGTGGATCGACGCAACCGTGGCGGCATCTTTCGTGACCAACCCCGATGACAGCGAAGTTGCCGACAGCGTCGGTTTCGCTCTGGCACCCGATACCGGTCTGGGCCGTCGTTCGAACTGGCTCTGGGCGTGGGCCCTGGCCATCCCGGCCGGCACCCAACAACAGGATGCCGCCCTGCAATTCATCGAATGGGCGACCTCTACCGACTATATCGAGCTGGTTGCCGAAAACGAAGGCTGGGCCAACGTTCCGCCCGGTGCCCGTACGTCACTCTACGAGAACCCGAACTACATCTCGGTCCCCTTCGCTCAGATGACCCTGGACTCGATCCTGTCGGCTGATCCGAACAACTCCACCGTCGAGCCGTCGCCCTATGTCGGCGTCCAGTTCGCGGCCATCCCGGAGTTCGCCGGTATCGCCTCCGAAGTCAGCCAGGAATTCTCTGCCTTCTATGCCGGTCAGCAGACCGTCGAAGAGGCGCTCGAGAACGCTCAGGCCATCACCAACGAGGCGATGGAAGCAGCGGGCTACCGCTAAGCCGTCCATCCATCTCAGGAAGGCGGCCGTCGCGGTCGCCTTCCGATCCCCCACGACCTCACTTTTTCGCTAAACTCAGATTGTTGCGGGCCATCGGCCCCGAACAGAGAGGATATGTGTCATGGCGACCCAGCACTCACGATCTGCAGCGCGGATGATGATGACACCGGCGGTCTTTCTGCTCCTTGTCTGGATGCTCGTACCGTTGTCAATGACGCTTTGGTTTTCGGTGCGCCGCTTCCTGCCACTTCGGGGTGGTGACCAGGGGTTCGTCGGCCTTGAGAACTACATTCGCTTCATCTCTTCCAGCGCTTTCTGGCCGGCAATCCAGACCACGCTCGTCATCGTTGGCGGCATTCTTCTGATCTCTGTCATCTTCGGGATCCTGCTCGCCTTGTTGCTCGATCAGCCGATGTGGGGCCAGGGCATTGTCCGGATCCTGATCATCGCGCCCTTTTTCGTCATGCCGACGGTATCCGCGCTGGTCTGGAAGAACATGTTCATGGATCCGGTGAACGGCCTCTTCGCCCATCTGTGGCGCTTTTTCGGGGGCGAACCGGTCGTCTGGCTCAGCGATGCACCGATCGGCTCGATCATCCTCATCGTGTCGTGGCAATGGCTGCCCTTTGCGACGCTCATTCTTCTGACGGCCATCCAGTCGCTGGACAGCGAACAGCTGGAAGCCGCGGAAATGGACGGGGCCAGCCCGCTGGCCCGCTTCGGCTATATCATCCTGCCGCATCTGAGCCGCGCCATTACCATCGTCGTTCTGATCCAGACCATTTTCCTGCTGTCGATCTTCGCGGAAATCTTTGTCACGACTGGCGGTGCCTTCGGAAGCCGGACCCTGACCTACCTGATCTACCAGCGCGTGCTGGAGAGCCAGAACGTGGGTCTCGGAAGCGCCGGCGGTGTCTACGCAATCATCCTTGCCAATATCGTTGCGCTCTTCCTGATGCGCATTGTCGGCAAGAATCTGGATAATTGAGGAGGGCCTGATCATGGCACGTGCTGTTTCAACCAACCGAAAAGCCCTCAACACCGCAATCGCGTGGGGCATCGGATTTCTGATTTTCTTCCCGATCCTGTGGACGATCCTAACCTCGTTCAAGACCGAGGCAGAGGCGATCGCAAACCCGCCGGTCTTTCTGAACTTTGACTGGACCCTGGAAAACTACGCCATCGTCCAGGAGAGGTCGAACTACATGCGGTTTCTCTGGAATTCGGTGTTCATCGCCGGCGGATCGACGGTACTCGGCGTCATCGTTGCGGTTCCGGCGGCCTGGTCGATGGCTTTCGTTCCCTCAAGGCGCACCAAAGATATCCTGCTGTGGATGCTCTCGACCAAGATGTTGCCGGCGGTAGGCGTCCTTTACCCGATCTATCTGCTCTCCATTGAGCTGGGGGTGCTCGACAATCGTTATGCGTTGGTCGTCATCCTGATGCTGATCAACCTGCCGATCATCGTCTGGATGCTCTACACCTATTTCCGTGAAATTCCCGTTGAGATCCTGGAAGCGGCGCGGATGGATGGTGCGCGGCTGCGAGAGGAAATCTTCTACGTCCTCACCCCGATGGCCGTGCCCGGTATCGCCTCAACTCTGCTTCTGAACTTCATCCTGGCCTGGAACGAAGCGTTCTGGACGCTGAACCTGACAGCGGTCGATGCCGCGCCGCTGACAGCGTTCATCGCCAGCTACTCCAGCCCCGAGGGCCTGTTCTTCGCCAAGCTCAGCGCAGCATCGACCATGGCCATCGCGCCGATCCTGATCCTCGGCTGGTTCAGCCAGAAACAACTTGTCCGTGGCCTGACCTTCGGCGCCGTCAAATAAGGAATAATGAGCATGGGACGCATTACACTTGATAAAGTCCGCAAAGCCTTCGGCGACGTCGAGGTTATCCCGCCCCTGGACCTGACCATCGAAGACGGTGAGTTTGTCGTCTTTGTCGGCCCATCGGGCTGCGGCAAGTCCACCCTGCTGCGCCTGATTGCCGGGCTGGAGGACGTATCAGGCGGCCAGATCCGCATCAACGGTGAGGATGCCACCATGGTGCCGCCCGCCAAACGGGGCCTCGCCATGGTGTTTCAGAGCTATGCGCTCTACCCGCATATGTCCGTGCGAAAGAACATCGCCTTTCCAATGAGAATGGCGGGTATTCCCGCCGACGAGCAGGAAAGACGGATTGAGGCGGCTGCCAGGGCGCTCAATCTCACCGACTATCTGGACCGTCGGCCGGGCCAACTGTCGGGTGGTCAGCGCCAGCGGGTCGCCATCGGCCGGGCCATCGTCCGTGAACCGGCCGCGTTCCTTTTCGACGAGCCGTTATCGAACCTCGATGCCGCCCTGCGGCACGGAATGCGGCTTGAAATCAGCGAGCTGCACAAACGACTCGACACCACGATGGTCTATGTCACGCACGACCAGGTCGAAGCCATGACCATGGCCGATAAGATCGTTGTGCTTCATGCAGGCATCATCGAGCAGGTGGGCAGCCCGCTGGAATTGTATCGCGAACCGCGCAACCTCTTCGTGGCCGGTTTCATCGGCTCTCCGACAATGAACTTCCTGACCGGTGAAGAAGCCGAGAAGCGCGACGCCGAGACCATTGGTATCCGGCCCGAACACCTGGATATCTCAACAAGCCAAGGGGATTGGCCGGGAACCGTGGGCGTCGCCGAGCATCTCGGGTCCGACACATTCCTGCATATTCATCCCGACTCCGATCACGGCCGGACCATGACCATCCGGGTCGACGGCGAATTCGGCGCACGCCACGGCGACCGGGTCTGGCTGACGGCGCAAGAGGACCACATCCACCGTTTTGACGCGCAGGGACTGCGTCTGGCATGAAACGACTGACCGGGAAAACGGCGCTTATTACGGGGGCGGCACGCGGCATCGGGCTGGCTTTCGCACGGGCCTATATCGGCGAAGGTGCCAATGTGGTCATCGCCGATATCGACATCGCGCGGGCGCGGGCGGCAGCCGGGGATATGGGCCCCACCGGCACCGCGGTCGAGATGGATGTCACCCGGCAAGACAGCATCGATGGCGCGATCACCGAGGCCGCGGAGCGGTTCGGCCAGATCGACATCCTGGTCAATAACGCGGCGATTTTCTCTGCCGCGCCCATCGTCGAGATCGAGCGCACAGACTACCAGCGTGTCTTTGACATCAACGTTTCGGGCTGCCTGTTCACGATGCAGGCCGTCGCCCGGCACATGATCGAAAAGGGCATCAAGGGCCGGATTATCAACATGGCCAGCCAAGCGGGCAGACGCGGCGAACCGCTGGTCGCCGTCTATTGCGCCTCCAAGGCCGCGGTGATCAGCCTGACCCAATCGGCCGGGCTGAACCTGATCCGTCACGGTATCAACGTTAATGCCATCGCACCCGGCGTGGTCGATGGCGAACACTGGGACGGGGTCGACGCCTTCTTTGCCAAATATGAAGGCAAGGCTCCGGGTCAGAAGAGAAAAGAGGTCGGTTCGGCCGTGCCCTACGGGCGCATGGGAACCGCCGATGATTTGACCGGGATGGCCGTTTTTCTTGCCTCGCAGGAGGCCGAATACATCGTCGCCCAGACATACAATGTCGACGGCGGAAACTGGTTGAGCTGAGGAGGTGCGGAATTGATGTCGGATGCAAATGATTCCGCAATGGCGGTTCCCCTTAACAACACCACGCTTGACGCTGTGCCCGCGGATATCTTGCGACCAGGTTACGACCGTTCGAAGCTGACAGCCGGTATCGTCCATATCGGAGTCGGGAACTTTCACCGCGCGCATCAGGCATGGTACCTGCACCGGTTAATGAATGCGGGCCGGGCCCTCGGCTGGGCGATATTGGGTGCCGGCGTTCGCCCCAATGACATGAACATGCGTGAGGTCCTGGCGTCGCAGGATTTCCTGACAACGCTTATCGAGTTGTCGCCCGAAGACCGCGTTGCCGAAGTCGTGGGATCCATGATCGGATTCCTGCCCGTGACCGAAGGCCACGCCGATCTTGTAGAAGCAATGGCCGATCCGGCAATCCGAATCGTTTCGCTGACTGTGACCGAGGGCGGCTATTATTTGCAGGACGGAGCGTTCGACGCCACGCATCCCGATATCCTGCATGATGCCGAAAATCCGGCATCACCGCGCACGGCCTTTGGGGCCATGATCGCAGCCCTGCGTTTGCGCCGTGACGCCGGCCACGGACCATTCACCGCGCAGAGTTGTGACAACCTTCAGGGCAACGGCAATATTCTGCGTGACGTCGTGGTATCCTTGGCCCGACTGTCCGATCCGGCGTTGGCGGACTGGATTGACAGCAGGTGCAGCTTTCCAAATTCCATGGTCGACAGCATCGTGCCGGCCACCGGCCCGGCCGAGCTGGCGCTCGTACGTGAGATGGGTATCGAAGATTCCGCACCCGTTACGCATGAGAATTTCAGGCAATGGGTCATCCAAGATGATTTTTGCGCCGGCCGCCCGGACTGGGACCAGGTTGGCGCAACATTTACGGCTGATGTGCATCCATACGAAGATATGAAAATCCGCATTCTCAACGCCGGTCACCAGATCCTGGCAAATGCGGGCGAGCTGCTATCGGTGCCGACCATTTCGGACTGCATGATGACCCCGGCAATCCGGGATCTGTTCCGCAAGGTGCAGACCGAAGAAATCCTGCCGCATATCGCGTCCGTTCCCGGGACCAGCCCGGCTGAATATCTCGCGCTTGTCGAGCGCAGATTCTCCAACCCTGCGATCCGCGACACGACCCGGCGCGTGGCATTCGACGGCTCTTCCCGTCACGCGGGCTTTCTTCTTCCAACCATCCGCGATGCCCTTTCTGCGGGCGGCACGGTGGATGGGCTGGCCCTGGTCGAAGCACTATGGGCGCGCATGTGTGACGGCCGCCGCGAAGATGGCTCACAGATAGAGCCCAATGACCCAAAATGGGCAGACCTGACAGCAGCGGCCAAGGCAGCGAAGGATCGTCCAAACGCGTGGCTCGAACAGACCGCGGTTTACGGACGTGTTCGCGAATCTGAGGCTTTTACGGGCGCATTCGAGCATTGGTTGTCAGTGATCTGGCGGGACGGAACGCTGGCGGCAATTACCAGATATTCAAACGACTGCTGAAGCGGCCGCAATCCGCGAGCCGATTTGCACTGCCACGCGGGATAGGACGACCCGCCCACAGGGTTCGCAGCCGGCATCACCGTCCGCGGCCCGACATCTTTGCAGATCGCAGGCCCAACCAATTTCGTTTGAACTGACCTCCGGTTCAGAAATTGTGAATGAAAATGATTCACGATAATCAAAATATAATGGAATTGGTTTAACGAAATACCGCTCTTAATGTGCTCCGGAGTGAAACCGGTAGGGCTGACATGCGGCGAAACAGGAATAAAACTGGACGTTCGCGCCAGCCCGGGCCTGTGACGCCCGCACCGATTGGTGGCAGGTTCCGGCCCTTGAGCGATCCACAGGCGCTCCAGATCATCGACTCCGCCTTTGACATTCTGGAACGGATCGGCGTTTCCGGGGCGACATCCGGCCTTTGTGAACTGGCGCTGGCCAAGGGGGCGGTTCAACGCGCCGACGGGCGGATCACCTTTCCCCGGCCTGTGTCCGAGGACTATATTGCAATGTCCGCCAGGCGCGTTGAACTGCCCGGGTTCAAACGTGATCGCGGCATCGTCGTGGGCGGCGGCCAGGTGCATATTGGCACCGGGGGTGCCGCGGTTCAGGTGTTGGAGGCCGGGACGCAAAGCTTCCGCGACAGCACGTTGCGCGATCTCTACGGGCTGATGCGTATCGTCGATGTCAGCGAATATATCCACTATTCGCTGCGCCCGGTCGTGGCACGCGAAATCCAGGATCCTCTGACACTGGATATCAACACCGCCTTCACGGGCATGAAGGCCACCTCGAAACCGATTGGAACCAGTTTCTTCGAACCGGCCAATGTGGCACCTGTCGTACAGATGTTCGATGCGGCGCTCGGCGCGGAGGGTGCGTTTCGCAAACAGCCATTCTGCTTTGCCTCGGTCTGCCACGTGGTGCCACCCCTGACCTTGGCCGAAGAGGCCTGCGGCGTAATGGGCGAATGCGTGCGGTTGGGCATGCCCCTGCAAATCTGCTCGGCTGCGCAGGCCGGGGCCACCAGCCCGGCCTCTCTGGCGGGCGCGCTGGCGCAGGGCCTGGCAGAGTCGCTTGCCGGGCTCATCCTCGTCAACATGATGCAACCGGGATTTCCCTGTATCCTTGCCTTCATGCCATTCATCTCCGACCTGCGGACCGGTGCCATGACGGGCGGATCCGGCGAAGCGGCGGTGGCGAATGCGGCGGCGGCGCAGTTGTTGTTGCGGATGGGCCTGCCATCGACCGTGTCGGCGGGAATGACCGATGCCAAAACGGTCGATGCGCAGTCGGGCTATGAAAAGGGATATACGGTGGCTCTGGCCGCGCAGGCCGGGGCGGGTATGATAAACCTTTCGGTTGGCATGCTGGGGTCGATCATGGCGGCCAGCAAGGAGGCGCTTGTGATCGACAACGACATGTGCGGTGCCATTCTGCGGTCGGTGCGGGGGGTCGAGACCTTCGAAGGTGCCATCGATCTCGACATGATCGAGCGGGTGGTAACCGGTGAAGGCCATTATCTCGGCACCGCCCAAACGCTCGACCTGATGACGCGGGAATATGTCTACCCCTCGCTGGCCGACCGGCAAAGCGTGACCGACTGGCAGGACAGCGGCGCACAGACGGTCTGGGACCGGGCCATCGCCCGCGTGGCCGAGATCGAGGCCACCCCCGCCCCCGACCATCTGCCCGCCGATATCGAAGCCGCGATCCGTGCGCGCCTGCCTATCTTGCTGGATGTGTAGATCATGAAAACCCAAGCCAATGTCGTCATCATCGGGGGAGGTGCCGTCGGCGTGTCGACCCTCTATCACCTTGCCAGGGCGGGGCTGACCGACACGCTGCTGATCGAGAAAAACGAGCTGACCAGCGGCTCGACCTGGCACGCGGCGGGAAATATTCCGACCTATGCCAACAGCTGGGGCGGGATGCGCGCGGGCAACTACGCCTGGCGGCTCTACAAGGATCTGGGCAAAGAGGTCGATTACCCCATCACCTACCGCCATACCGGCGCTTTCTGGCCGGCCCATACAGAAGAACGGATGGAGTTCTTTAGCCATCTCGTCGGAATTTCCCGGGGGCTCGGCTACGACATGGCCATGCTGTCGCCCGGGGAAATGGATGACATGCACCCCTATTTCAGCGCGGGCGACAGCATCATCGGTGGTATTTACGATCCGTATGAAGGCGATGTGGACCCCAGCCAGCTGACCCAGGCCCTGGCCAAGGGCGCAAGGAATCTGGGGGCGCAGATCGCCCGGTTCACCAGGGTCACCGGCATTTCCCGGCGCTCTTCGGGCGAGTGGCAGGTGCACACCGACAAGGGCGACGTGATCTGCGACGTGGTGATCAATGCCAGCGGCTATTATGGCCGCGTGGTCGGCGAAATGGTGGGGCAAAAGCTGCCGGTGGTGACGCTGGAACACCAGTATCTGGTGACCGAACCTCTGGCCGAGCTCGCGGCCAATCCCGAAACCTTTCCGCTCGTGCGGGATCCGGACATCAAATACTACCTGCGCCGCGAACGGAACGGGCTGCTCCTGGGGTCATATGGTCACGAAGGCCGACCCGCGTGGCTGGACCGGATGCCGGACTGTTTTGCCAATCAGCTCTATCCCGACAGCGTCGATGACATCGCCGAAGTGCTGGAGGCCGCGCTGGAGCACATCCCGCTTTTGGCGGAGGCCGGTGTCAGCCGCTTCGTCAACGGCCCGATCCCCTACAGCCCCGATGGTGCGCCCCTGTGCGGCCCCGCTTTCGGCTTGCCGAATTTCTATCACGCCTGTTGTTTCCCCGTCGGCATCACCCATTCGGCAGCCGCCGCCAAGACCCTGACGGAATGGATCACCGAGGGCGAGACGGAATGGGACATGTCGATGTGGGACCCGCGCCGGTTCGGCGATTGGGCGACAT
>Ga0316207_10003803_pt1 | contig 13687 bp, 11 predicted proteins | sample 6weekpyrite_MG_FD_204943 | JGI IMG/M metagenome (GOLD analysis project Ga0316207, IMG submission 204943) | Microbial mat bacterial communities from mineral coupon in-situ incubated in ocean water Damariscotta River, Maine, United States -... | ecosystem: Environmental > Aquatic > Marine >... | reverse complement strand
ATGGCATAACCGGTACCACCGGCTGTGCCAATCTCGCCAATAATGCGCAAGACAATATCTTTTGCCGTCACGCCGTCGGCAACATCACCGTCAATGCTGACCAACATGTTTTTTGATTTCTTTTGCACTAAACATTGCGTGGCAATGACATGCTCAACTTCAGACGTACCAATGCCAAAGGCCAGGGCACCAAAAGCACCGTGGGTTGAAGTGTGCGAATCACCACAGACCACCGTCATACCCGGCAAGGTTGCACCTTGTTCGGGGCCAATCACGTGCACAATGCCCTGGCGGATATCATCCATGCCAAATTCGGTTAAACCAAAATCAACACAGTTTTTATCCAGGGTCTCAACCTGCAAACGCGCAACCGGATCCGTGATACCGACACTGCGATCGGTGGTGGGGACATTATGATCGGGGGTGGCAACAATACTGTCGACGCGCCATGGCTTGCGGCCAGCGTCACGCAAGCCTTCAAAGGCCTGTGGCGAAGTCACTTCATGGACAAGGTGGCGATCGATATAGAGTAAGGCCGTGCCATCATTATCGATGCGCACCACGTGGCTATCCCATAATTTATCGTAAAGTGTTTGACCTGCCATGACGCTTCTCCTCAATAAGGAATGCAAGACTACGCCTGCTAAATGCATAAAACAAATTCATATTTATTATATTTTCTATTCCAAATAGTTATATATAAGGCTATAGTCACGATAATGGATATATCCGGTTTACAGGCCTTTGTTAGTGTCGCCGAAAATGCCTCCTTTTCTGCGGCTGCCGATGCCTTGCATCTGACCCAACCGGCTGTCAGTAAGCGAATCGCCTCACTGGAGGCCGAATTAAATAATCGCTTATTTGACCGAATTGGCCGCCAGATCCAACTGACTGAAGCCGGTCATGCGCTACTCCCCCGCGCACGAAATATTATTAGCGAAGTCCACGACAGCCAGCGGGCAATTAGTAATCTATCCACCGAGATAGGTGGTCGGCTTTGTATCGGCACCAGCCACCATATTGGTTTGCATCGACTTCCCCCCGTTTTGCGTCATTACAATCAGTCGTTCCCCGATGTTGAACTGGATATGCAATTTCTGGATTCCGAGCAGGCCTGTAAGGCGGTGTTACACGGTGATTTGGAACTCGGCATCGTCACGCTACCGCCCGACAACACGGATCCACTGACCTTAATACCGCTCTGGGACGATCCGTTACACATCGTGACAAGTAGTGATCACCCCCTGGCCACGGCGGCTAATGTTCAACTATTGTCACTGGCAAATCACCCTGCTGTCCTCCCTGCGCGGGGTACTTTTACACGTGAGGTGATTGAAGACGTGCTGAAACCCGCCGCGGTGACATTGCAAGTTCGGCTTTCAACCAACTATCTGGAAACCATTCGCATGATGGTCGAAATTGGCCTGGGCTGGAGCGTGCTACCCGAAACAATGATCCATTCCGGCTTACATTCTATCAAGGTTGAAGGTCTGAACTTACGTCGCCAACTCGGGATTGTGGTTCACACAGAACGAACTTTATCGAATGCGGCGCAAGCGATGACTGACTTACTTATTCAGGCGGCTGATCCCGAACAAACAATAAGGTGATCAATAACGCCAGGGTACTGGTGACGGCGGCAATAAAAAAGGTCGTTGTTGCACCCAGCTCCCACGTGTAACCACTCATCAGCGCACCTATTGCACCCCCTGCACCAAAACTCATGCTGCTGTACAGCGCTTGACCACGCCCTTGATGTCGGCCGCGAAAATAATGATGTATATACTGAATCGAGACCGCGTGAAAAATACCAAAGGTGGCAGCGTGCCCTAACTGAATCAGTAACATGACTGAAAACGACTCAACAAAACTACCCAATAATAACCAGCGGGCAGATGCCACTAACAAGCTAAGCATTAGCATGCGTCGTAAACCAAAGGTGAGGATGAGACGATGCATCACCAGAAACACACCGACTTCTGCAATCACGCCCAATGCCCATAGGCCACCAATAATGATCTTTGAGTAGCCATGCTGCTCAAGATAAATACTGTAAAAAGTGTAATACGGCCCATGGCTAAGCTGCATTAGAAATACCACAACAATCAGTGAGGCTACTTCAGGTCGTTTAATCACTTTGAAAATAGAATCTTCATCCAGCGGTAAATGCCCTGCTGAACGTTCCGGCACAACCAAACTGGTTAACCAGATCAGAATAAACATGGCCAACATTGCAATCGGTACGATGCTTGCCGATGATGACTCCAACAAATAACCAATCAGTAATGCGGCCAACACAAACCCAATGGAACCCCAAAGCCGAACCGAGCTGTAACGATGTGTTTGACCGTGCAGGTAATTAAACGTGGTTGCTTCAAATTGTGGCAAGGTGGCATTCCAGAAAAAGCTGAAGACCGCCATCACCAGTGCAATCCAAAGGTAAGACTCGCTCCAGAACACACCGGCAAAGAAAATACAGGCAAGTAAAGAGCCGATGCGCACAATCATCATGCGCTTACCGGTATGATCGGCTATCCAACCCCAAATATTCGGTGCAATGATCTTGGTCGCCATCACCACCGCCATTAACTCGCCAATTTCACGAGGGCCAAAGCCAAGTGATTCAAGATAAAGTGGCCAGTACGGCACTAATACGCCAATCGAGGCGAAATAGAATAAGTAGAAACCGGACAAACGCCAGTAAGGAGTAGCCGTGGAAGTCGTCATTTTTTCGGTGGCGGGTAGTTAGTTTCGCAACTAACTGCCAGAAGGAATAACTGGTGTTTGTGATTCAACGTCCAGATTCTGCGCACGATGACGTAACATATGATCCATCAGTGTAATGGCGAGCATGGCTTCTGCAATCGGTGTGGCACGAATCCCCACGCAAGGATCGTGACGACCTTTGGTGATAACCTCGATCGGTTCACCGGCCAGGTTCACACTTTGTCCGGGCAGGCGCAGACTCGATGTCGCCTTTAAGGCAATATGCGCAACAATATCCTGACCACTGGAAATACCACCCAGCACGCCACCGGCATTATTGCCTATAAACCCTTCGGGCGTCATCTCATCACGGTGCTCGGTGCCTTTTTGCGTCACACTCTCGAAACCTGCACCAATTTCAACCCCTTTAACCGCATTGATGCTCATCAATGAATGGGCAATTTCAGCATCCAGACGATCAAAAATCGGCTCCCCCCAACCCGGCGGCACATTGCTGGCCATAACACTGACCCTGGCACCAATTGAATTACCTTCCTTACGTAAGGCATCCATGTAGGCTTCAAGTTCTTCAACTTTACTGGCATCAGGACAAAAGAATGGATTGCGATGTACTTCATCCCAATCAAATTGCTCAGGCACAATTGGACCTAATTGAGATAAGTAACCACGAATTTCAATATTATAACGCTCACGCAGGTATTTCTTTGCAATACCACCTGCGGCAACACGCATCGCCGTTTCACGTGCAGAGGAACGACCACCACCACGATAATCACGCACACCGTATTTTTGCTGATAGCTGTAATCAGCATGGCCAGGGCGGAAGCGATCCATGATATTGGAGTAATCTTTGGAGCGTTGATCGGTATTTTGAATCAGCAAGCCAATCGGTGTGCCCGTGGTTTTACCTTCAAACACACCGGAAAGGATCTTCACCTCATCCGCTTCACGACGTTGCGTCGTATGACGTGAGGTACCCGGCTTACGCAGATCCAGATCACCCTGTAAATCAGCTTCACTCAGCGCCATACCCGGCGGGCAACCATCAACAATCGCACCAATAGCAGGGCCGTGGCTCTCACCAAAACCGGTTACTGTGAATAATTTTCCAATTGAATTTCCTGACATGGCCGACATTGTAGCCGTTTCTTGGCACCGCGTCAGTTTTGATCAGATCACTTTTGAGAATTGTTGCTGACTTTTTTGTATATAGACATCAAACACCATGCAAATATTACGAATTAATAATCGCCCAGCAGGTAAAACCTGAATCGAATTGGATTCAATACGTAATAAACCATCTTCGTCCATCGGCAATAGTTTCACTAATTCGGGTGCAAAATACTCGCTGAAATTAATATCAAATCGTTTATCAATCAGACTAAAGTCGAGGTAAAAATGGCAAATAAGTTCCTGAATAACCCGTCCACGGATACCATCATCCTCGGTGAGCAGCATGCCTCTCAGAATAGGCAAATGACCTGCATCAATCGCAGCATAGTAATCATCTAAATTACGATGATTCTGACTAAAGCTGTTATGCGTCTGACCAATCGCCGTCACACCCATGGCCACCAGGTGACAATCCCCATGCGTGGAGTAGCCCTGAAAATTACGTTGCAATTTTCCTTCACGTTGGGCAATGCTCAATTCATCATTGGGCAACGCAAAATGATCCATGCCAATGTAAACATAACCCGCTTCTTCCAGCTGCTGAATACTTTGCTTTAAAATCGCCATTTTAATAGCAGGAAGCGGTAAGTCTGCTTCATTGATGCGTCGTTGTGGTTTAAATAATTCCGGCATATGGGCATAGTTAAACAGTGATAATCGATCCGGTTTGGCTTCAATGACTCTATTCAGGGTGTGGCTAAAACTATCCACACTTTGATTCGGCAAACCATACATCAGGTCAAGACTAATAGAACGAAAATCATATTTGCGTGCAGCGTCAATAATTTCAAAGGTTTCACGTTCAGATTGAAGCCGGTTCACCGCGAGCTGAACGCTTTTGTCTAAATCTTGCACTCCCAGACTAAGTCGATTAAAACCAATACCACGCAATAAACGGATCGTTTCTGCACGCGCTTCGCGCGGATCAATTTCAATGGAATATTCACCGACATCATCAGCGGCAATCGGGAAATGCTTGTGTAACTGATTCATTAAATCCGTTAATTGCAGGTCACTAATAAAGGTTGGTGTCCCGCCACCCAGATGAATTTGCTGAACGGTTCTATCGCCATCAAACATCTCTGCCTGCATTTCAATTTCTTTATGCAAGTGCTGCAGGTACTCTGCGGCTTTACTACGGTCTTTAGTGACCACCTTATTGCAACCACAGTAAAAGCAAACGGTACTACAAAAAGGGATATGTATGTAAATAGATAAAGGTCGCGCTAGAAAGTCACCGTTAGTTTCTGCAATACAGTTCCGGTAAGCCTGTTCATCAAACGCTTCGTTGAACTGTGGCGCGGTTGGGTAGGAGGTATAACGCGGACCACTAACATCATATTTATTGAGTAGTTGCGAATTAAAAACCAGTTGTTGTTCCATGCCATAACCTACAAAAGTAAACTAGGGTGGATTATGGCTAAATTAAATCGCAACCGAAATGATCTGGATCAAGCTTCGTTCACATCCAAACCTGCTCGGTGAGTTTCGAAAAACTCTTAATAACAGACTGATTGCCAAGGGTAAATTATCCTGCCGCGCTCCGAACGTCATCACAGGCAGATCTTGCTGAGCAGGGCAAGAACACCCCGCCACCCTGGTCTTACGATGTCACAAAATTATTTTTAAATTCACTTAACTGGTTCGCAGTCAGCAGGAAGACTCCGTCCCCACCGCGTTCAAACTCCAGCCATAAAAAAGGTACTTCGGGAAAGCGCATCGCCAAAGCATGCGCGCTATTACCTACTTCGACAATTAAAACACCCGCATCGGTCAGCCAGTTGCCCGCTTCTGCCAATATCTGCACACAGGCATCCAAACCGTCTTTTCCAGACGCCAAACCCAGCTTAGGTTCATGATGAAATTCATCCGGTAGGCTTGCCATATCTTCGGCATCAACATACGGTGGGTTGCTCACAATAAGGTCATACCGCTGGGTGGGTAATCCAGTAAATAAATCCGCCTGATGCGCCTGCACACGGCCATCAAGATGGTGACGTTGAATATTAATATCGGCCACCGTCAGCGCTTCAAGTGATACATCAGACGCATCAACCTGTGCGTAAGGCAGCGCCAGGGCACTGGCAATCGCAATACAGCCACTGCCCGTGCATAGATCTAACACATGTTCTACATTGTCGGCATCAACCCATGGCGCGAAACCCTGTTCAATCAGTTCGGCAATGGGCGAACGTGGCACTAAAACACGCTCATCAACATAAAAGGGTAAACCGGCAAACCAGGCTTCATGGGTTAAGTACGGAACCGGAATACGTTTATTGATACGTTGTTCAAACAACGTTAAAACCGCCTGTTTTTCTGTGCGCGTTAGTCGCGCAGAAAACAATTCACTCGACATGCCAAAGGGTAAATGCAAGGTGTGCAGTACCAGGGCCATCGCATCATCAACCGCATTGTTGGTACCGTGCCCATAATACAATTCGGCTTCAGAAAAACAGCTTGCTCCCCAACGAATAAAGTCAACTATTGAGTGAAGCTCATCGATCGGGCGACTATTGTTCGGCATTAATTTGCCTTACTTACTGGTGACCACTCATAGTGCTTGACCTTGCGCTTATGTTTTTGCTGAATCACTACGCCACGCACGGTGTACTTTTCCACCAGCTCAATATCGTCTTCATCACCTTTGACGGCATGCAGGAATTTTTTACCATCACGTTCTATGTACTGGCGAAAGGTCGTCTCACCTTGATACTCGATCACCGCGTAAGCACCTGGACCACACGGTGCAGACTGATCGACAATGATAATGGTGCCATCTACAAATTCAGGTGACATGCTGTCACCCTTCACCATCAGGGCAAACGGCTCTACATCGTTTGACGAACATCCACCACTCATGTCTAACTCCTGTTCGCTCACCCACAGGCGAGACGTAAATATCGGATGAGCAGTCTAAGCGCAAGGGCCAGCAAGTCAAGCCTGAATTCCTGAAAACACGCGTTATTCGCGGTCAAACAGTGAAATCTGCCAGATGAACCGGTTGTCGGCGGGGCCCCCATTGTCCCGGTGCTTTCTCGAACACCCCGGCGCAGGCAGTACCACAGCTCTTACAATGCCCCTTTTCATCAAGGTTCCACTCACTAAGCTGATACCAGTCACGACCAATCAGCGTCGTACCGCAATGGTGACAATAGGTGCTATCCCCTGCCTGATTATGAACATTACCGGTATAGGCATAGCGCACGCCGTTCTTCATCGCAATATCACGGGCCTTTATCAAGGTTTCTTTCGGGGTCGGAGGAATATCCTTCATCTTATAATCCGGATGAAAGGCAGAAAAATGCATTGGCATATCAGGCCCAAGGTTTTCCACCACCCACTGGGTCATTTCCTGCAGCTCTTTCTCGCTGTCATTCTTGCCGGGAATTAGCAGTGTTGTGGTTTCCAGCCAAACATCGGTGTCGTGATGCAAGTACTGCAATGTTTCCAGCACTGGCTGCAAGTGCGCACCGGTCAGCTTATGATAAAAATTTTCATCGAAGGCTTTTAGGTCAATATTCGCGGCATCCATGTGCTGATAAAACTCCGCACGAGGTTCAGGGCAAACATAACCTGCACTCACCGCAACCGATTTTACGCCAACCTCATGACAGGCCTTGGCGACGTCGATGGCATACTCATGAAAAATCACCGGGTCGTTATAGGTGTAAGCAATACTACGACACCCCAGCTCTTGAGCCGCACGCGCAATCAGCTCGGGAGATGCTGAATCCGCCAGCGTATGAATCTCGCGTGACTTACTGATATCCCAGTTCTGGCAAAACTTGCAGGCCAGGTTGCAACCCGCCGTCCCAAATGACAATACCGGCGTACCTGGCAGAAAATGATTCAATGGTTTCTTTTCAATCGGATCAATACAGTAACCGCTTGAAAGCCCATAACTGGTCATTACAATCCGGTTATCTTGATTGGCGCGCACAAAACACAGGCCGCGTTGTCCTTCGTGCAGCTTACAGAAACGGGGACACAGATCGCACTGCACCCGCCCGTCTTCAAGCAGGTGCCAGTATTTTGTCTCTACCGTTGTGGCATTGGTTTCATGTGTCATACTATACAAATAGGTATCCTAGCAGGCGTATTCAAGCCTAAAGGAGTCATTGATGCGAAATACTGAAACAACCAGACACCCAGTGGTAGCCGGATTATTTTACCCTGCCAATCCAGACGAACTACATGCACAAATCAGTGATTTTTTGGCCGCAACCACGGCAACCGAGGCGCTGCCTTTAGCCCTTATCGTTCCCCATGCCGGTTATATCTATTCCGGCCCGATCGCGGCCAGCGCTTATATCAATCTACGGCCGCTGCGCAATAAAGTCCGGCGCGTAATCTTATTGGGTCCATCGCACCGCGTTGCCTTTCGTGGTATGGCCACGTCCAGTGCCGCCTTTTTTAACACGCCGCTGGGCGATATCAGGCTTGATGTTCACGCCGCTGCGCAGTTAAACCAGCTACCTCACGTGCAGGAATTCGATGCCGCGCACGCGCAGGAACACAGCCTCGAGGTGCAATTACCCTTTCTACAGGAAGTACTGGGTGAATTTGAACTGGTGCCCATCGTCGTGGGTGATGCAACGACCGATGAGGTCGCTGAGGTCATCAACTCAGTCTGGCAAGACGATGCAACCCTGATCGTTATTAGTTCAGATCTGAGTCACTATCACGATTACAATTCGGCGCAAAAAATAGACCGTCATACCTGTGCGGCAATTGAATCGCTCGACTCTGATGCCATTGGTGTTGATGATGCCTGCGGCCGCCATCCACTGAAGGGCTTGCTCAGCGTGGCACGGCAACGTGACCTGAAGGTGCACACTCTTGATCTACGCAACTCGGGCGATACCGCGGGAGATCGAAATCAGGTTGTCGGCTATGGTGCCTGGAGTGTGACCCGCTAACCATGATCGCCAGGGACGATAGAATAATCCTGCTCACGCTGGCGCGAGAATCAATTCAGTCTGGCTTGGCAACAGGCCAACCACTGGTTGTAAATTTAGAAAACTACTCTGCCGACTTGCAGCAAGCCCGTGCCAGTTTTGTCACCTTGCACAAACAGGGGCAACTGCGTGGATGCATCGGTAGCCTCACGGCAAATCAGGCGCTGGTCAATGATATCGCTAACAATGCCTTTAACGCTGCATTCCGTGACCCGCGCTTTGCCCCGTTACAGCTTGACGAACTCGAGCAAATCCATATCCATATTGAGGTGCTTACACCGCCCGAGCCGATCCGGTTTGATTCCGAACAAGACCTGATCGATCAACTGCAACCGGGTAAAGATGGCTTGATACTCAGCGAAGGGATACAACGTGGTACCTTCCTGCCAACCGTATGGCAGTCGCTCCCCGAACCAGAGCAGTTCCTGTTTCACCTGAAAAACAAGGCCGGTCTGCCCCATGATTACTGGTCAGAGGACATAAAAGTGCAGCGCTATCACACCGAATCGTTCGAAGAAGCACCCGACTCACCGCCCAATTAACCCCTGGAAATAAAATGTTTTGAATCAAGGCTAGCCGTAGGGTCCTGCCAGTGCCTTGATGCAGCGTCGCTAATCCCGAAGCAGACAGGGGAATACTGATAGCGAACCATGCCAGCATCGTGGCATAATTCCCTGAACAACGGGGTAACAAACGTACTATGCAAACACTAAGCCTGACACAACCTGACGATTGGCACCTCCATGTACGTGATGGCGATGCCATGGCCAGCGTGATTACGCATACCGCCAGCCAGTTTGGCCGAGCGATTATCATGCCAAACCTGAAAACGCCCATCACCACGGTCGAGTTGGCATTGACTTATCGCGAACAGATCCTCGCTGCGCTGCCTGCAGATACCGGCTTCACCCCCTTAATGACGCTCTATCTCACGGATAACACCTCCGCTGAGGAAATACACAAAGCCGCCGACTGTGAACATATTTACGCGGTAAAGCTCTACCCTTCTGGCGCAACCACCAACGCTGATTCCGGTGTCACGGACATCCGCAAAACCTATCCAGCCTTACAAGCCATGCAGGAAACCGGCCTGTTACTCCTTATACATGGAGAGGTGACCGACCCGGCCATTGATGTGTTTGACCGTGAGAAGGTCTTTATCCATGACCAGCTCATGCCGTTACTGAGCGCTTTTCCAACATTGAAGATCGTGCTTGAACACATCACCACCCGTGATGCGGTCGATTTCATCCTCAATACCTCGGCCAATGTGGCGGCGACTATCACGGCGCACCATCTGCTGATGAACCGCAATGCCATGTTTGCTGGTGGCATGCGCCCGCATCATTATTGCCTGCCGATACTCAAACGCGAAACCCACCGTGAAGCCCTGACCTTTGCGGCCACCAGCGGTAACCCCAAGTTTTTCCTTGGTACCGACAGTGCCCCGCATCCACAAGGTGCGAAGGAATCGGCCTGTGGTTGTGCCGGTATGTACACCGCGCATGCCGCTATCGAGCTCTATGCCGAGGCCTTTGCCCAGGCTGGTGCCCTCGATAAACTTGAGGCCTTTGCCAGTTTCTACGGTCCCGATTTTTATGGTCTACCTCGCAACACCGCGAGTATCCGCCTGGAACAACAGCAATGGACGGTTCCAGACCATTATCCGCTCGGCGCGCAGCGCGTTATCCCGCTTCGCGCTGGCGAGACCATAAACTGGAAATGCCTGACCTGACAAATCACCTTTTAGCAGTTAAGCTAGTATCAAGTAAGAATAACAACGTGCGCTTATCAGGAATTTTGAGCGTAGGGGAACAATAAGAACGCCCCTTTGTATAGTTCGGTGGGATCTGTGTGAACGATAGGGACTGCGCAACGCAGGCTCAACCGGCTAGGGGCCGCAACAAGGTAGTTGAAATATGAGCCAGGAAAAGAAACGCCTACAAGCGATCAAAGACGAACAGGCCAACTGGCAACGTTGGGGGCCGTACCTTAGCGAACGCTCATGGGGCACTGTCCGTGAAGATTATAGCGCCGATGGTGACGCATGGGGTTATCTCAGCCATGACATGGCGCGGAGTAAAACCTACCGTTGGGGTGAAGACGGTATCGGTGCCATCAGTGATCGCTACCAGTTACTAAACTTCTCGCTTGCCTTATGGAATGGTAACGACCCCATCCTCAAAGAACGTTTGTTTGGCCTTACGCCACACGAAGGCAATCACGGCGAAGACGTAAAAGAATATTACTTCTACCTTGATAGCACCCCAACCCACAGCTACATGAAGTTCCTCTACAAATACCCGCATGCCGAGTACCCCTACCAGGAACTCATCGACGTGAATAAATCACGCGGTGGCCAGGGAGAAGAATACGAACTACTCGACACCGGTGTGTTTGAAGAAGACCGTTATTTTGACGTCTTTATGGAATACGCCAAACAAGATGCCGAAGACATTGCGATTCGTATTACCGTGCACAATCGCGGTCCGGAAGATGCCGACATCCACCTTATTCCCAACCTGTGGTTTCGGAATATCTGGCGTTGGGGTGATGAACCCCTTGATGCGCCCGTTATTAAAAAAGGTCGCAAGGCAAAAAAACATGTACACCTTGAAGCTGATGACAGTGACGCAATTGGATTAAAGAATCTGCCGTTTGAATACAAACTCGGTAAGCGTTACCTGTATGCCGATGAAGACGGCACGCCCATGTTTACCAATAACGAAACCAATACACAACGTCTTTATGGTGATGATGAGGGTGAAGCATTTGTTAAAGATGCGTTTCATCGTCATATCGTGAATGGTGAAAAATGTATCAACACCAAGAATACGGGCACCAAGGCAGGCATACACTTTAGCCGAACAGTGAAAGCCGGTGGCACAACCGTACTAAAACTTCGTCTCACTGACTGTGCAATGAAAGATCCACTCGCCGAGGTTGATAAAATTGTTGCCGCCCGTTTAAAAGACGCCGATGATTTTTATGCCGAGGTGCATCCCCCCAAGGCCAGCGAAGATGAAAAAAACATTCAACGCCAGGCCTTTGCCGGTTTAATGTGGACCAAACAAAACTATATTTACGATGTGCAGCGCTGGCTCGAGGGTGACAATAGCAAAATGTCTCCGCCCGAATCACGTAAAACGATTCGCAATCAACATTGGCGACATCTAAATTCCATGCGCATCCTCTCAATGCCCGACAAATGGGAATACCCCTGGTTTGCCGCGTGGGATCTGGCATTTCATACCGTGCCCATTACGCTTGTGGATCCGGAATTTGCCAAAGACCAACTTTGGCTGATGTTGTTTGAACAATTCCAACATCCGAATGGGCAGATCCCGGCCTACGAATGGGAGTTCTCTGATCTCAACCCACCGGTACACGCATGGGCCGTTTGGCGTGTATACAATATGGACAAATACCGCAGCGGCAAACCGGATCGCGAGTTTCTGCAAAAATGCTTTCACAAATTACTCATTAACTTCGCCTGGTGGATCAACAAGGTTGATGCCGAAGGTAACAACGTTTTTGAAGGCGGCTTCCTTGGCCTTGATAACATCACCGTGTTTGATCGCTCTGAAGAACTGCCCGGCGGTGCAAAATTAGAACAGTCTGATGCCACCGGTTGGATGGGCATGTTTTGTCTCAACCTCATGCGCATTGCCCTGGAGTTGGCAAAAGACAACCCGGTTTACGAAGGCCTTGCGACAAAATACTTCCAGCATTACATCTATGTGGGTTCGGCCATGAAACACATGGGTAACCGTAACTACAACCTGTGGGATGAAGAAGACGGTTTCTTCTACGATGTGCTGCGCTACCCCGATGAAAGCTTCCACAAACTACGCGTGCGGTCATTGGTGGGCTTAATCCCCCTGTTTGCGGTAGAGCGGCTTGAACGTAAAAAGATCAATGCCTTTAACGAGTTTACTTCCAGCTTCGACTGGTTCGTAAAAAACCGCCAGGACGTTGTGCAACATGTGTGTAACCGTATCAAGACCAAGGACACTGATACGCATATCCTTACCATTGTGAATGAGGGGCAACTCAAACGCATTCTCGAACGCATGTGGGATGAAAATGAATTCATGTCTGACTTTGGCCTGCGCAGCCTATCCAAACACCATGAAGAACATCCCTTTGTGCTGGGCGACAATACCGTTGGCTATGAAGCTGGTGAAGCCGTTTGCAAACTCAAAGGCGGCAACTCTAACTGGCGTGGGCCTATCTGGTTCCCGACCAGTTTCCTGATGATCGAATCATTACGCAAACTCGACACCGCCTATGGCGACCTTCTGAAAATAAAAATGGAAGACGGCTCTGTGGCCACCGCAGGCGACATGGCAGAACGGCTTGCCAACGGCATGATCAATATTTTTGCCAAAGACAAAAATGGCCGCCGCCCGGTATTTGGTGAGGTTGAAAAATTTCAAACCGATCCACTCTGGAAAGACCATATTTTATTTTATGAATACTTCCACGGTGACAAAGGCACGGGGCTTGGTGCCTCACACCAAACCGGTTGGACAGCCCTGGTGGCATCATTGATTGATGAGTGGCGGAGGTAAGGTACCTCCAATCAACATTACCCTGAAGAAAACAATTTAAATGGGCAGCCCATGTTTTTATGAATAACAATAAATCGTGGTCTGTCCCTTATTGCTAATAAAGAGCGGTATTATTAATAATCGACTTGGCCTTTGAAACAGATAAAGCATTGATTGTAAAAATAAATCCAGGGTGAAGTTGATAAGCTTGAAACATGATAGGCCGATTACACCTTATTAGTAATAAGATGTAATCGGCCTAAGACATAGTTA
>Ga0316207_10003802_pt1 | contig 13687 bp, 10 predicted proteins | sample 6weekpyrite_MG_FD_204943 | JGI IMG/M metagenome (GOLD analysis project Ga0316207, IMG submission 204943) | Microbial mat bacterial communities from mineral coupon in-situ incubated in ocean water Damariscotta River, Maine, United States -... | ecosystem: Environmental > Aquatic > Marine >... | reverse complement strand
ATTTTAATTTTGATTGTTTTGAGCATAAAGCATTTTACAACGAGGTATTGGGCAGGATGGAAATATATCTGCTATGCAAAAGCGGTCAAACGGTTACTGTCGGAAATTCTGTTTTTGAATTTGTAGAGGGGGAGTCTATTCATACAGAAAACTCATACAAATATTCTATTTCAGAGTTTCACGCTCTAGCCGGAGAGGCCGGATTTAAAAATAAAAAAACGTGGGTGGATACAAATAAGTTATTTAGTATTCATTATTTCAGCGCTTTATAAACCGCGATTACTCAGTCCAGCAGGGGCACCGGGCATCGATATTGAAGTCGAGAGTTTTTGTGCCTGGCAAGGCGCTATGTTTATTGAGTGCTTGAGATGAGAATTAAAAATTACACGATACCATAACGAATTGCTTTGGCTACAGCCTGAGGGCGGTTTGTTACATTGAGTTTTTTATAAATATTTTTTAGGTGAAACTTCACGGTTCGTTCAGATATCGAAAGAATAACACCAATTTCCCACGCGGTCTTGCCTTCATAAGACCACTTCAGGGTTTCCCTCTCTCTAAGCGTAAAATCCGGGATATCTTCTGGTATTTGATCGGCTTTATCTATCCTGTCAATTGCCTCATGCAAGTGCGGCAATATATAAGCAACGATCGCAAGATACTCTTCCCCTGCTTTGTAGCCCTTTGTTTCAAGTGACATGAGGGTATCGACATTTTCTCCAACAGAAGCATTGCGTGCGCAGGCTATGCCCGATTTCATACCATAATCCTCCGCCAGGCTGATAAACTCCCTTAACTCATGGGTCATTTCGACATCACGGTACGCTGTCTCCCATTTGAACGGTTCTATTGTTCTGGCACTCATCAAAGCAACAGGGTCTACCAGACCAAAATTATGCTTACTATAGTTTTGCACCCATTCCGTGGGGTAGCTGTGGTTTATATTTCCATTAATGCTCATTACGACATTTGTTCTATTATTTCTACAAAGGATGGCTGCATTAAACGGAATTATACTGTCTAGTAGTTCCATGATTCTAATAATGTCACTCTGCGATCTGACATATACGCAGTCATGCATAATCCCCATGAGAATTCTTAGATTATCTGTGCCAAGTTGTAGTTCAAACATCTGGCCCCCCATTGCACGTTAAATATCCATTTAAGACTACTCGTATTGAATCAGGCTTGAAGAGAATTTTTGTGCCTGGTAAGGCCCCATGTTTATTGAATAGTTAAGAGGATGGCTAGACTATTCCGTGGCGAATGGCTGTTACCACAGCCTGTGAACGGTTTGTCACGTTAAGCTTGTGATAAATATTATTTAGATGAAATTTTACCGTTCGCTCAGATATCGAAAGAATAACACCAATTTCCCAGGCTGTTTTTCCTTCATACGCCCACTTTAATGTTTCCTTTTCTCTAACAGTAAGAACAGGATGATCCTCTTCTATCTGGGCGGTTTTATCTATCCTGCCCATAGCCGCATGCAAGTGCGGCAATATATATTCAATAATCACAAGATATTCATCAGCTACTTTGTGGCCACTTGTTTCCAGTGAAATAAGGCTATTTACAGATGCTTGTTCGGTGTTACTGCACTGGCAGGCTACGCCCGCTTTCATCCCGTAATCCTCAGCTAAACCAATAAACTCCCATATCTCATTTGTTATGTCAATTTCACGATAGGCCATCGCCCATGTAAACGGCTCCTGTGTATTTGAACTCGCCAGGGCAACAGGATCCAACTGATAGAGTTTATTCTGAATGTAGATTTGGGCCCAATCTTCAGGGTAACTATGGTTTACACTCAGATCAAAAAACATTTCTTTGCTTGTGCTATCTTGTCTGCCAAGGTGAGCTGCATTAAATGGAATGACCTCATTTAAAAGATCAATAATCCTCAGAATATCTTCACGCGATCTGGCAGACAAACAGTCATGCATAATGCACATGAGCTTTTTTAGTTCATCGTTCTTGAGTTTTAATTCAAGCATTCTGGTTCCAGTTACGGGTAAGGCTCCATTTAAACTGTCAGGACTGTCTTCGGCCTGTAATCAGAACCTTCTATACTAACCGAAATCTCCGCGTAGCCACATTAAATATACCAAATACCATAATCATTTTAAAACAGCACACTTCGCAGGTTTCAGGGTAAAAAACTCTTTTAAGGCGCAGATACTCCAGGTTTATCTTAACTACCGGAGATAAATACAAACCCTTATAGTATGGTTTATATTTGTGTGTTATTAATTCTGATCCGACTTTAATATCATCTTCAAAAATCGCTGAACTTTTATACTTAGTCCATCCGGATTATTTTACGCTGGAAAAACGAAATATATAAATATATCCCTTGTACCAAAACCCTGCGTAGAACCTGGTCTTTTTCTATGGTGTATTTGCAACGAACAGTAAGCATTATATCCAGGTAACACTGGCCAGATGAGGCTCTCTACTAAACTTGTTTCAAAGTCGTCCGTAGCCAAATGCTCCTGTCCACTCACCTCTCTGATAGTCAATATCCAGCCAATGGGGCACTATCGCCTTCCAGTTGGTAATGGGGGCAATACGGGTGGCTTGAGAGGAGCTGGCTTGCTTAGTTACACCACAGTGTTCACCAGAGACCAGTCGCAGGCACAGCGCATCGCTCACAGTAATGGTATCGCTATGAGACGTGTTCTCATGAAAGCGGACTATTTTTCGGATCATGCAGGCCAGGGTAATCTCCATTTCTGCTACTAATGGCCTGTCTCTTACAGCTAATGCATTTTTGGCTGCCTTGCTCAGCTTTATGCGACATGGTTTACCGTGAATCTGGATAGTCGCTTCCATTTATGGACTCCTTTAGTCTATGTGTATCAGGTGTCATGATGTGTAATTGGCAGAATTGATTGTTCAACAGGAATTCTCAACCACCTGTGTGTCTGCTTTTAATTTGCTGGATAATGGCATGAAGTTATTCCCTGGCCTGATCCTGATCCCAAATAAGATGAAACAGACGTGACCTGTCTGTTTCCTTTTCCACAGGACAGCCCTTACAGCCATCAAACGTGGGGTTTTCCTGGCAACCAAAACATTGCTCGACGAGTTTCAGGGCCGCAGCGATTTGTTGCTGTGCATCCTCACATTCCCGTTTTTTCTTTTCCACGTCCAGCCGCAGCTCGCTCAACAATGTAAATACCTTGTGACTGGCCTCATCACCACTGAGACTTTCAGGACGGGCAACGGCCAGTTCATGGACGGTACGCAAGGGCACATCGAGGTGTGCCAGGTGCTGGATAACACGCAGACGTACTATATCGTTCTCCGTGTAGAGCCGGGTTCCTTTGGCGGTTCGAAATGGCGTTAACATTCCCTGTTCCTCGTAAAAACGCAATGTTCTTGTAGTCGTGCCCAGCAATTCAGCAACCTCGCCGATTTTGTAAGTAGGACTGGCCTGCTCGGCAGTCGTGTTATGCTGTCGTTTTGGCATACATATTTTTCTATAATCCAACCAGCTGGGCTTCATAACCAAGCGCTCGCATCACAGCTAGTAATTGCACAGGTTCAACTGTACGAGGGCATAATTCACAATAAGCAGATGATTCTTTGCCGGGTTGTAACGTGTTTCAAAAACACCGTGCATATGATTTAATTTTTGAATCACATACTCGGCAGCTGACTCATCAAGCGCTTTGCGGGTATGGATCAGAATCTCAACCTGCTTTACATCTGATTTATCCGGTGCGGTTCCAGTTAATACTTTAGCGTCTGCTTCTTTTCCTGGTGTAGATAATTCTGTGACATTCATGGCATCATCCCATATTTATTAATTAATGATTAGATGAACAGGGTTACATCAGATTGCTGCGCAACCGGCAGGAAGCTGGCAGCCCCTGCATAGTCTGCTACCTCAGAAATGAAGTCGTTCCGACTGTAACCAAACACGTCGACGGTCATCTGACAGGCAATCATTTTAACCTCAGCTTCCAGACACAAGCTTCTCAATTCTTCAACTGTGGCGACCCCCTTGTTCCTGAACGTTTTTTTCATCAGGCCGGTAGCCAGATTTTCAAAACCCGGGATATTTGCCATGATCACATTTGGCATTGGCCACTCGATATCCTGAAACCACTGGGGGCCAAAGGGCATTTTCATCGGCATGGCCGGATTACCCAGCGGACTAACCAGTGCATTGAGATTTTTCTTCAACAGCGGCAGGCCATAAAAAGTGAAAAATGCAGATACCTCCCAGCCCAGTGCGGCGGCAGTGGAAGCCAGAATAAACGGGGGATAGGCCCAGTCCAGTGTGCCTTTAGTGACGACAATCGCCATGGATGGGGTTTTTGCCTCCTCGATTTCCTTCAGTTTCCTGGGCAGCATCTCATCCAGACGCTGTTCAAGCCATGTGTCGAGTTGTTTCTGCTGCATAGTTTCCAGTGAAGTTGCCATTTTGTCCTCCTTGTGGCCCATGAGTAATATCTGATAACAGACTCTTTTCCAGTGCAATATATATCTTACGTTAACGTTAGATAATAAATCGCAGTATGTCAAGCCTGTTTTGATTTGATGCTTCAGCCGGCTTGCAGTTTACAGACAGTGGGAACTATGGCTAATGCGATGATCGGATTTGCTGGAGTGGGAATGGGAACGGAAGGATATAATCAACAACCCCACAGCAAGCTGCAGGGTATTAGTTGCAACGGGGAATCAACAACCACCCGCAGAGTGGGTGGTATGATGATGAAAGCCCCTGAAAGGGGCTATGGTTACAGTTAAATAGCCTGCCAGCCTCATCTTTTTGTTCCTGATATTTTATGTAACCTTATGTAGACATCATGTATTTACTTGCCAACAAAACAATCATATAGGCCAGGCTTGTTTGCAAGTTAATACATGAGGTCTACCCGTATTTCAATCATTGCTAACCTGAGTTTGGCTTTGCCTTCCTCTCATTAGGCCCCACTATAAAAACGATTCAAAAAAAGACCATTACTTCTTCTGCACGACGGAACGGCAGAGCCTGTTTGAGTCTCACCGCCAGAGGCGGTGGTTTACCTAATTTGAATTAAACCCTCAGAGATAAACGGGACACAAAAATCGTAGCCACCCTGGCGGCCTGAATTATGAGTGCTTTTCTCTTTACCTACGTGTCCTCTGTGGTTCAATCCTGGAAGTATTTTATTTGGCGCCGCAGTAAAAACATTTCACTGTTCAAAACGTTTGCGCATGAAAGCGTAGTACATTACCGGGATCACAAGTAGCGTCAGGACTGTCGACACCAGGATGCCGAAAATCAGTGAAATCGCCAGGCCGCTGAAGATGGGATCGTCGAGGATGAAAAACGCGCCGAGCATGGCGGCCAGTCCGGTCAGGGTAATCGGTTTTGCACGCACCACGCCTGCGCGGATTACCGCATCGGCAAAGGCGACGCCTTCTTCCACCTGCTGGTTGATGAAGTCCACCAGTAAAATGGAATTACGCACAATGATGCCGGCCAGTGCGATCATGCCGATCATGGAGGTGGCGGTGAACTTTGCGCCGAGCAGGGCATGGCCCGGCATGACACCGATGATGGTCAGCGGGATCGGGGCCATAATAATTAACGGCACAATATAGGAACGGAACTGCGCCACCACCAGCAGGTAGATCAGCAGCAGACCGACCGAATAGGCAATGCCCATGTCACGAAAGGTTTCGTAGGTAATCTGCCATTCCCCATCCCACTTCATACTGTAACGATAGGGGTTCTGCGGTGGGGAAATCAGATACTGCTCCAGCCGTCCGCCATGAGAAAAATATTTTTCCCCCACATCCGCCATAATCTCGAACATGCCATATAACGGACTGTCCAGCGGGCCGGACATATCGGCGGTAACGAACACCACCGGCAACAGATCCTTGTGATAAATCGCATGCTCACGGCGGCTGTCAATAAACTGGACCATGTCCGCCAGCGCCACCAGCCTGCCATCCTGGCCGCGCACTCGCAACGCTAACAGATCCTCGACCCCGGCCTTGGATGAAACCGGATATTCGATGCGCAAAGGCAGGGGATATTTCACATTCCCCACATGCAGGTAGCTCACGTCCTCACCGTTTAAGGCGGCAGACAACGTCGTGACAATCTGTTGCTGACTGACACCGTTTAACGCAGCCTTCTGTTGATCTACTTTAATAATCAGCTTGGGTGCTTCAGCTTCAATGGAATCATCCACATCGACCACATCGGGCGTTTGTTCAAACAGGCTTCTGAGTTCCCGCGCCACAGCGCGCTGGCCCTGATCACTCAGGCCGTAGATCTCAGCCACCAGCGGCGACATGACCGGCGGCCCCGGCGGGACTTCAACAATTTTCACATTGGCGTTAAAACGCCGCCCGATTTCCTGCAACGGTTGACGCAGAGCGCGTGCAATTTCATGACTCTGGCGTTCACGCTCATGCTTGTCTAATAAATTAATCTGGATGTCGCCAAGATTAGCGCCCTGGCGTAAATAATACTGGCGCACCAGGCCATTAAAATTAATCGGTGAAACGCCACCAGCATAGACCTGATAGTCAGTGACTTCCGGCACCTGTGCGATACGTTGTCCCAGCGCCGTCATCACGCTTGCCGTCTGCTCCACGGTCGTGCCTTCCGGCATGTCCACCACCACCTGGAACTCGGACTTGTTGTCGAACGGCAGCATCTTCAGCACAACATGTTTGGTTACCACCAGCCCGACCGACGCCAGCAACATCACAACGATGGCTAGCAGCAACAGCAGCCGTCGCTTGCGTCCGGCTGTCCCCTGCAGAAACAGGCTGATAAAGGCGCTAAAATGTTGCTGGAAAAAACTCGCCTTCATCTCGCCAGTCGTATGCTGCGCCGAAGCATGCAATACACGATTGGCCAGCCAGGGCGTGACTACAAAAGCCACTGCCAATGAAATCAGCATGCCGATGCTGGCATTGATCGGGATTGGACTCATATAAGGCCCCATGAGGCCGGTAACAAAAGCCATCGGCAGCAGCGCCGCGATCACGGTAAAGGTCGCAAGGATAGTTGGCCCGCCTACTTCATCGACCGCAAGCGGAATCGCCTCGGTTAACGACTTGCCGCCCATCTGCATGTGCCGGTGAATATTCTCCACCACAACGATAGCGTCATCCACCAGGATGCCGATGGAAAAAATCAGCGCGAACAGGGACACACGATTAAGCGTAAAGCCCCAGGCCCAGGAAGCAAACAGGGTGATGGCCAGGGTAACCACCACCGCCATGCCCACAATGAAAGCTTCACGCCAACCCAGCGCAAACAGCACCAGTAACACTACAAAGGCAGTGGCAAAGATCAGTTTTCCGATCAGCTGTTTCGACTTGGCATCCGCTGTGAAGCCGTAGTTGCGAGTCACGGTGACGTTCACACCCTCGGGAATAAAAATCCCCCTGAGCTGATCGACACGCGCAATAACCTGATTGGCAATCTCCACCGCATTGGTGCCCGGCTGCTTGGCAACGGCGATGGTCACGGCCGGAAACTCACCACTGATATTGATGCCCTTTGTCGCAGCGGCGGGACCCGTTCCAAACCAGGTATAATTTTCAGGCTGATCCGCACCGCGCCGCACCTCGGCCACATCCCGCAGATAAACCGGCTTGCCATCATGCACTCCGACAATAAGATCCTGCACGTCTTCGACCGTACTCAAAAACAGGCCAGTCTGCACTGCGATTTCCTGGTTATCACTCACCAGAAACCCGGAAGCTCGGGTCGCATTGCTGAACTGCAGCGCCTTGCGCAAATCATCGATAACAAGATCATAGGCCGCCAGTGATGCCGCATCGAATAACACATGCACGACATCTTCCGGCCCACCCAGGGTGTAGATATCCCGCGTGCCCGGCACGCGCTTAAGTTCGGCTTCGATGGCGTGGGCCACCTGTTTTAATTCGTAACCGCCGCGCGCCGGATCGTCGGTCCACAGTGTCAGTCCCACAATCGGCACATCATCAATACCCTTGGGTTTGATAATCGGCTGCGCCACGCCCAGCCCCGGCGGCAGCCAGTCCTGTTTGGAGTACACGGCATTGTACAGACGCACAATAGCCTGAGTGCGATCCTCGCCTACCTTAAATTCCACAGTCAAAACCGCCAAACCCGGTTTCGACACCGAGTACACGTGCTTCAGGCCTTCGATCTCCGAGAGGATCTGCTCTGCCGGTGTACTCACCAGTTCTTCCACTTCTTTGGCTGAAGCGCCGGGGAAGGCGATAAAAACATTGGCAAAAGTGACGTTGATCTGCGGTTCTTCCTCACGCGGCGTGATCATCAGCGCAAAGGCGCCGAGGAAAAGCCCCAGCAACGCCAGCAGCGGCGTGATTTCCGAATTCTGAAAAGCCCGCGCGGTCAGCCCGGAGATGCCCAGTTTTTTACTCATGAGGCTGAATCCGAAACGCGACTGGCGTTCTGTTCCTTGAGATAAACCGTAGCTGCCAGTGGATCACGCGCTATCTGCTCACCTTCCTCCAGGCCGGCAAGGATTTCAATCTGATCATTGTTAAGTATGCGTCCCAGACGCACCTGACGCATGCTGATCCTGCCGTTTTTATCCATTACATAAACCGCACTGACTTCACTGCGCCGCGCCACGGCGCTAATCGGCGCCAGTAGTTTTTTCACTTCACGAGTGACAAAGGCGACTTTTACCGCCATCCCCGGATACAGGCCATGTTGCCCCGGCGGCAGATTGACGCGTAATAAAAAAGTGTGACTGGCGGGATCGGCATAGGGGCTGATAATCATGGACGCGGCTTCGATACCCTGTCCCGCATTCAGATCTGAAATCACCCGGGCGCGTTTCAGTTTACGCACCACGGCAATCATGTCCTGCGGCAGATTCACCGCGGCGCGCAGTGACTCCAGAGACAACCCGGTGAACAGGCGTTGCCCCACCCTTGCGGTTTCACCCAGCTCGATATAACGCTTGACCACGATGCCACTGTAAGGCGCACGCACAATCGTATTTTCCAGATTTTCCTGCGCCTGCTCCATCGCCGCCTTCGCTGATTTCAGGCGCGCCTCGGCCTTGTCCAGCTGGGCCCGGGCCACCAGTTTTTTTGCATAGACTTCTTTCACTCGCTGGTACTCAGCTTCAGCCTCAACATGACGGGCTTTAGCCGCATTGAAGCGCGCCCGTTGCTCACGGTCACGCATGCGCAACAGCACATCACCCTTGCTGACCACATCATCTACGTCAAAATAAATTTTCGTCACCCGGCCTGACGTCTGCGCCGATACCGTGGCCTTGTTGACCGCCTCAATAACCGCATCAAGAATACGTTCTTCAGCAACCTGCTGATAGCCAACGGTTAGCAGTTCAGGTGCGCCGGTCTCGGCCTGCAGGCGAGCTGATGCCATCACGCCTGCAAGCAGGACATAAAACAGCAGCCGATAAAAACGGGAACACGAAAAAAAGGCAGGCGTTAAGCGCGACATGAATAGAATCCTCTTCACAATAAGAAGGCTGGTAACAGCATAACAGCCGCAGATGACAAGACAAAATTATAGCCTTTATAGGGCGCCTGAGGTTGATTTCAAGCCCGGAAAATAAACTACCCCACCGGTATTGGTTGCAGGTTCGCCTCACCTGTCCCGAAGGGTAGAAGCCACATCGGCTAAGACGCGGAAATTACATAATTTTGATTATTAACAACTCCGTTCTCCGCGTCTCTGCGCCTTTGCGTTCTCCGCGTTAATTACCCATGTTTATGTATGGGCTCGAGTTAGTATTCAAGACCGGCAATACCCGCTAAAATACACCCTTTCGCATTCATGGATAACTCATCGAAATGGCGCAATATATTTACACAATGAATCAGGTGGGCAAGATTGTCCCGCCCAAGCGCACGATTCTTAAAGATATTTCACTGTCCTTTTTCCCCGGCGCAAAAATCGGCGTGCTTGGCTTGAACGGCTCAGGCAAGTCCACGCTGTTAAAAATCATGGCTGGACTGGATACCGAAATCGAGGGTGAAGCCCGTCCTCAGCCCGGCATCAACATTGGTTACCTGTCCCAGGAACCCCAGCTTGATCCGGACAAGGATGTACGTGGCAACGTCAAAGAAGCCCTGCAGCATATCAAGGATGCCCAGACCCGACTGGATGAAGTCTATGCCGCCTATGCCGAAGCCGATGCCGACTTCGATGCGCTGGCCGCCGAACAGGCAAAACTGGAAAACATCCTGCAGGCCGCCGATGGCCATAACCTGGAACGCAAACTGGAAATCGCCGCCGATGCCCTGCGCCTGCCACCCTGGGACGCCGATGTGACAAAACTCTCCGGTGGCGAACGCCGCCGCGTGGCACTGTGCAAATTGCTTTTATCCGCCCCCGATATGCTGTTGCTGGACGAACCCACCAACCATCTGGATGCTGAATCAGTGGCCTGGCTGGAGCGCTTCCTGCACGACTTCCCCGGCACCGTCGTCGCCGTGACCCACGATCGCTATTTCCTCGACAATGTCGCCGGCTGGATTCTGGAACTGGATCGCGGCCACGGCATTCCCTGGGAAGGCAATTATTCCTCCTGGCTGGAGCAGAAGGAACAGCGTCTGGAACTCGAGGAAAAACAGGAAAACGCGCGCATCAAGGCCATGAAACAGGAACTGGAGTGGGTGCGTACTAACCCCAAGGGCCGCCACGCGAAAAGCAAATCACGTCTGGCGCGTTTTGAGGAACTGTCTTCACAGGATTTCCAGAAGCGCAATGAGACGCAGGACCTGTACATCCCACCGGGTCCACGCCTGGGTGATCTGGTCATCGAAGCCAACCATCTCAGCAAGGGCTTTGGTGATCGGGTGCTCTACGAAGATCTGAATTTTAACCTGCCCAAAGGCGGCATCGTTGGCATCATCGGCCCCAACGGCGCGGGTAAAACCACCCTGTTCCGGATGATTACCGGCGAGGAAAAACCCGATGGCGGTGAGCTGCGCCTGGGCGAATCGATGAAAATCGCTTGCGTCGATCAAAGCCGCGATGCGCTGGATGACAGCAAGAGTGTGTGGGAGGAAATCTCCGACGGCCAGGACATCATCACTATCGGCAGTTATCAGATCCCATCACGCACCTATGTCGGACGCTTCAATTTCAAGGGCAGCGATCAGCAGAAAAAGGTCGGCAATCTCTCCGGCGGTGAACGCAACCGCGTGCATCTGGCCAAACTGCTAAAAAGCGGCGGCAATGTGCTGATGCTCGATGAACCAACCAACGATCTGGACGTGGAAACCCTGCGCGCACTGGAAGAAGCCCTGCTCACCTTCCCCGGCTGCGCCATCGTCATTTCCCATGATCGCTGGTTCCTGGATCGCATCGCCACCCACATTCTTGCCTTTGAAGGCAACAGTGAAGTGGTCTGGTTCGAGGGTAATTACGCTGATTACGAAGCCGACCGCAAACGCCGCCTCGGTGATGACAGCGACCAGCCACATCGTATTCGCTACAAAAAGCTGGAACACTGACGAGGGACGAGGGACGAGGGACGAGGGACGAGGGACGAGGGACGAGGGACGACAAAGTGTAGCCGTTAATCCTTCGACAAGCTCAGGACGAACGTAATCAAGAGTATCTCAGGAACAAATCATGCTTCCCAACCTGGTTTCCTCGTCCCTCGTCCCTTGTCACTCGTCCCTTGTCCCTTAATTAGGTGCAGACTCTTCTACCGGCTCTGCCGTGGCCGGGCTGTAGGTCAGGACGTCTTCTGAAATAACTTCGTTGGCGCCGTTGAGCACCGAAACCTTCCATTCGCCGGTCCAGCCGGGGACAAAACTCTTGCTTGACCAGACGCGCCAGCGCGCGCCGCCTACATTGAACTCGACTTCGGCCATCACCTCACCATTGTACTCCCAGCGATGTTTGGCCGTCTGGCCGGCCATGTCGCGCAGTTCAGTATAATAGATCACCTTGTCCGAATTGGTGTTCAGCTCCTTGATGCTGTCAGTCGGCTCACGTTCTTCCACTGCGGAAGTAAACACTGAGCGCACCACGCTGCCGCGGGAAAAACCGCTCTGCTCCATGTGCACGGGTTCGTTTACTATTTTGCCCTGCATGGCGGCATCCGCATCGCCGGTCTGTTCCATCATCTTGCCCTGAGTATCCTCATGCATGCTAGACATATCATGTTCGGTGGCTGCGCCTTGTTCCGCCCATGCAGATGAACCCAGCAACAGCACGCTGATAACCGCACAGATTAATTTGTAGTTCAATTTCATCATTGACTCCCTTCCCCCTCTGGGAATAGTGGTGTTTCAGAAAAGCCCTGCTAATCAAGAAACCACAATCTAGTCCTGTCCGCAGCCATTTACAAACAGGATCGGTCACTTATTCCTTCGCTACATGCGAGAGAATGTCTTATTCGTGATCGCAATCACAAAGCAACCCGGGTGGAATTAGCGCCGATAGCCACCAAAATCCAGGGAAATGCTGATTAATTCGTCATTCCGGACGTAGCGAAGCGGAGATCCGGAATCCATGTATTACGCATCAATGACTTACTGGATTCCGGCATTCACCCCAAGGGCACTTTGTCACTTTGTTCGGGCGCGCCGGAATGACAAGGTTGTAATTAATCAGAGCTTCCCTAATTAAATAGCCGAAAAGCAGTTTTACTCCCGTGCAGACTCGGGGATAATTGTTTTTTTTTCGAGGTTTTTTATGCGTAAATTCCGGGGCAGGCCTGACTATGATCATCAACAGAGCGCTAAAACCGGCATCCTGGTTGTCAATCTCGGCACCCCTGATGCACCGGATGCTCGCTCTATTCGCCGCTACCTGGCCGAGTTTCTCAGCGATCCCCGCGTTATCGAGATGCCGCGCTGGCTGTGGAAGCTGATCCTGCATGGCGTCATTTTACGTTTTCGCCCGGCCCATATCGCCCCGGCCTATCGCGCCATCTGGGGTAAAGATGGTTCGCCCCTGCTCAGCATCAGCAGGCAGCAGGTCGAAAAAATAAAGACACAGCTCGCACCCCGGTTCAACCATCCTGTTGAATTTGCCCTGGGCATGCGTTACGGCCGGCCCTCCATCGCCGGCGCCCTGCGTGAACTGCAGGCGGCTAACGTGCAACGCCTGCTGGTGCTGCCACTTTATCCCCAGTATTCCGCCACCACCACCGCCTCTACCTTTGACGCCATCGCCCGCGAACTGATGAGCTGGCGCTGGATTCCATCCTTACGCATGTTGAATCAGTACCATGATCACCCGGCCTATATTGAAACGCTGGCAAACAGCGTGAAACAATTCCAGCAGCCACAGGCCGATATATTGCTAATCTCCTTCCACGGCCTGCCCAAACGCTACCTGCTGGCCGGCGATCCCTATTTCTGCCAGTGCCAGAAAACCGCTCGCCTGCTGGCGGAGAAACTCGGACTGAATGAAAATCAATGGCGCATCAGTTTCCAGTCACGCGTGGGCCGGGAAGAATGGCTCAAACCCTACACCGATGAAACACTCAGGGCTTTGCCTGAGGAAGGTAAAAAATCCGTGCAGGTCATCTGCCCCGGTTTTCCCAGCGACTGCCTGGAAACCCTGGAAGAAATAAATGTGCAGAACCGGGAGTGGTTCCTGCAGGCCGGCGGTGAACGTTTTGATTATATCCCGGCGCTTAATGCTTCAGATGCGCATATCGAGATGCTCTGCCGGATTATCGAAGAACAGTGTAGTGACTGG
>Ga0316207_10003801_pt1 | contig 13688 bp, 11 predicted proteins | sample 6weekpyrite_MG_FD_204943 | JGI IMG/M metagenome (GOLD analysis project Ga0316207, IMG submission 204943) | Microbial mat bacterial communities from mineral coupon in-situ incubated in ocean water Damariscotta River, Maine, United States -... | ecosystem: Environmental > Aquatic > Marine >... | reverse complement strand
TACCAAAGCTTCTTGCTTCGTCAACAAGAATACCTTCCTCATAGACACAAACGATTTTACACACATCACCGATCGACAACTGATATTCAACTAGATTTAATACAACTCGCTCGAGGCCGCCTCGATTCAAATTTTCAACAACGTGTAATATTTTCACGCTTCACCATCAAGTAAAGATATAGCCACTCTATGCTTTCCTGAAAGGGTTTTATCAATTTTTTCGACCAGATCTATTTCCACCTCAACATCTAATCCAATATTATCGATAATAATAGTTTTAATATTGGCAATATCAGAACCCCCTCCTTCATATGCAGGTACAATAATCACTTTCAGATGATCGAGACGATCCTGTATAACCTGAAACTCTTTAATTACTGAAAAATCTTTTAACAAATGAGGAAAAAACTCACCTGGCAATAATCTACCTGATGGTGTTTTGATACAGTCAAGCGATCTACCATCAATTGAATCCAGTTTCTTAAAGGGTAATCCACAAGAGCATTCACTATCTGATAACGTTGCCAGATCACCATTCTCATAACGTATAAAAGGCATCGCATAATTATGCAGATCGGTTACCAGCACATTACCACTGACACCTGTCACAGCAGCATTATCTTTAACTGTTTCTATTATTAAATGATCTTCATTTATGTGTAATCCATTATGCTGCTCACATTCACTAGCCATTAACATAACTTCACGACTGCCATATGTATTGAACACTTCACAGTTAAATGCTTTTTCTATAATCTCTCTCTGGTAATCATAAAGTGGTTCAGCACCCGTAAGAATCGACAGTGGTTGTTTTACTGTGATTTTGTTATCCAATATGTATTGGGCTATTAAGAATAACGGAGTGGTATAGGCAATAATGACCTTTGCGTCATAGCCATTAATCTGGTTCACATATTCACTAATATTGTTACTAGACAGATTAAACGTATTTATAAACTTTCTGTTAAACAAGTAATTATGTAATTTTGCTTTATACTTCCCAAAAACACCAACAGGAAGAATATCCGCCCCCCATAGATATAGTGTTTTATCTCCCTGTATAACACGCCCCCAGGAATACCCTCTCCACATAACAGCTGTGCGTCGTTCATAACTTTCACGAGAATAGCCAAATTTTAGCGGCACCCCAGTCGAGCCACCGGTTGATTTTACCAACACCAAGTCTTTATACTCGACTGAAATCAGATCATTAAATCGTGACTTAATAATTTCTTTTGTTAACACAGGAATTTTATCTAAATCTTCTATAGACTTTATATCATCAAGTTGCAATGATAATCTATCAAAACACTCTTTGTAATAAGGCACATTCTCATAACTATATGCCAACAAAGCTTTAAGCTTATTCCATTGAATATTTTTTATTTCTTCTCGATCCATACCCATATTTTTATTATATTCAGTAAAATATGAGTATGTTTTGCGCTTACGAAGGCTCTCTTCATAAAAAGGGTATAATCTTTTAACAAATAAATAACTTAATAAGTTCATCACATTAACTTGAGAAGTATTTTAACAATGACATACAGGCCAATAATAGAAATAATTGAAAAGCCAATATATCTCCCAATATACCCACCAAAATTTATTGCTTTAATTTCAGTATTGTGTTCCCTCATTATATAGAACACAGACACACACAAAGCACATAAAATAAATAATACAATATTATAACTTCGACTTAAAAAAAATGCCGCGCTCAAATAACCAATCATTGCTAAGAATATGGCATACGATTGTTTACTTATAACATCAACTTCTGGCGTCTTACTCTCTATACCCTTATCTTTAGACCTGTCTTGTAAGCTATTATCTATTCCAGTTTTATCTTCAGCCTCAGTAGAAACTCTCCTATTAATTAATGAAGCTTTAAATACCATTAATGTAGAGATGAGCAATAAAGTCAGCCAAAATGTATACCCTACAAAACCCAGCTCAGCGAGAACGAGATAGAATGAGTTATGCGCTGTTAATACGTTATGTTCAACAAACTGATTTGGCCCTACCCCAAACAAGGGGTAGCTGATAAACATCTGAATACCCTCGTACCATGCCTCTACTCGCCCTGCAGCTGAAGCCTCAGTCGGGTCGATTTCAGTCATACGACCAGATAACAGTACCGCCATAGGGCTAGCGACAAGCCCGATCATTGCGGTTTTCATGATACCGATACGTTTAGATAAATACACAGCACCGATTGCAAGAACCGAAAGCAAGCTACCTCGAGACTCTGTCAGATATATCCCATATAAAATCAAAGAAACTGAACTTACCCAGATATATTTCCAGATTTTATTTTTCGCCTCCAGAAACAAATAGATTGCCATAGGTAATGCCATCACCATTACCAGCCCTAAATCATTAGGGTCATTAAAAATACCGATATAAGTAATTCTGGTTTGCTGACTTAATTGAGCACCCGTCCAACCTATCCCCATATTTTTCTGATCAATTCCATGAATTGCCATTATCACCACGCAACCCACTATTACTTTAAATACGGCATCCATTTTTTTATAATCATCCACAACAGATGAAAGCACCATGAAAAGTATAAATAGCGGAATCATTTTCCACATAATCTGAATAGCCCCTCCAAACCAGCCATTCACCATATGAGAAAACATCATCATAAGTACCAACAACGGAAAAATTATTAACTGCGGAGATATAATCAATTTATATTTTGAGAGTATCCATGTCCCAAATGAACCAACCAATAATAAAGTGACTATCGGAAACCCCATAAATAGATTTATATATTCATGAGGTCTATTAAGAACAAAAAACAAATAGAATAATATCAGGTTAAAAACCATCGATTATCATCCAAAAATTGATGGCAATAACAACATCGCTTTGAAACATGCGTTTGATGTATATCTTTCTACATGGGCTCGCTTCAATTTTAAAACATCCAGATTATCCAGATTATTATTCCCTGCCACATAGCTACACCCATATTTATAGCCAGACTGTTTTACGTTGTTAATAACATCACTATTAAAAGCAGATTTTCCACCTACTGGGTAAGCTATTGAAATTACTGGCTTATCAATATAACTCTCAATAGACTCTTTAGAACCTTTAATTTCGGCGTCTAATTGAACTGCACTCACTTTTGATAATATAGGATGTGTTTCTGAATGAGATCCAATTTCACAGCCATTGTCTGAAATCTCTCTTACTTGACTCCAACTCATCGGGTAATGATCAGATTTATTATCTCTACAGTTGACAGCACACTCTATACTTAACTCATCAACCAGTTTAACTCTCTCAGAATCTGAAATTATTTTCGCCTGACCAAGAACTGTATCAATCGATAGGTTTTTATCTTTTTCCGTAGAAACATTTAATACTTTATTAATCGTATTTAGAGTAATTTCATTTTTTTCAGTACATTTGATTTGATGAACAATATTATCAAACCAGTACAAACGCGATGATCCAATATAATCAGTGCTGACGTAGAACACCGCATTCATACTATTTTCTTTCAGGATGCGGTATGCATTAATATAGTTATCTATAAAACCATCATCAAATGTAATAATGACAGGATTTTTAGGAAGCTTAGTTTTAGACTTTTTAATTTCGTCTAATTCATGGAAAGTAATTGGAGTATAATATTTCTTTAAATATTTAACCTGCCACTCAAACTGATCACAACTAGCACTTATTAACCCAAGATCATGGTTAAACAAGTCTTCATTATCGATATCGTAAACTCGGTGATAAGCGAGAATCGGTATTTTTTTAGAATCTGAATTATTGAAAAGTAACAATAATTTTTCAATCGGCCAAAAGCTTATTACGTGAGACAATAATTCCTTCTTACTTATACTCACTACCAATAACCTCAAGCATTATTTTTTATCAAAATTTTCTAAATAATCAGCAATTCGCTTGAGATGTTGAGCTATCTCAACAAGCGCCAAAGATTCTATTCGACGAGAACCCCCATCTCCCCTGGACTGATCTTGAGAAGAAGAGTTTTTATTTTGTATTGAGTCAGCATTTTGCTCGTCATACAAGGTTTTTGCTGACGTCCTATTTTGTAGACTATGCAACGAAAACTCACTCCATTGTAACTCCTCAATTGCAAGATCAAACATACCCGCACTTACAGAATTCTCTCCATCAGCATAGGCACATGTAAGAGCAGTATCACAAAGTGTATTGATTAAACGAGGAGTACCCCCAGTATATTTAAAACATGTATCAAAAACTTCCTCGTCAAATACTTGCTCTCCAGAACCAGCTACCTCCATACGGTGAAGCATATATGACTTGGTTTCATCCCTTGTCAAGGTTCTCATGTGATATCGGAGACTAATTCTCTGCAACAGTTGCTCAAGCTCAGGAGACTCAAGTGTCTGATTTAATTCTGGCTGACCAACGAGTATGACGTGGAGAATTTTTTCTTTCTGTGTCTCTACGCCTGACAGCATACAAATTTCATCTAACACTCTACTCGATAAATTCTGAGCATCATCCACAATAAGAACAACTCTCTTATTGTTTGTATAACTATCAATTAAGTACTGATTTAACATATTCAGTAGCTCGACTTTTTTTGCACTGAAGGGATTCATACCAAATTCAACAAGAATAGCCTGCAATAACTCCACTTCATCAAGCTGTGTCTGAAATATTTTAGCTACATTGATATCCTCATCCATTTCCATCAAAAGTTTCTGGATTAATGTCGTTTTACCTGAACCAATCTCTCCAGTTATTACTACAAAGCCCTCTTGATTAAAAACCGCATATTCCATATACGATATAGCCCTAGAGTGTGCTGGGCTCATATATAAAAACTCTGTATCCGGCGTTAGTCGGAATGGATAATCTTTTAGTTTAAAAAAATCAAGATACATAATTTGTTCCTACAACCTATAAGCTAAAGCCAGCATAATTCTATTATCTTCAAAGTCCCTGTTATCATCTTCACTATCCCTGACCACCTGACTCAGATCAAACGTCAATGTTGCTCGTCTACTCATTAAATATCTATATTGAAATCTGTGCTCTAAAACATCTTCATTAATTGGCGACTGAGAAACCAAAGTGATCTCGCTATTTCGATCAGATGTACTCAGCTCAATTTGTGACCTGGCAGAAAGACCCGTCGTCACACTTAATAATATATTAGTTAAGCTTTCACTATCACTGGTCGCCGTATCTTCTCTTTCAATCTCACTAAAAACCAGATCCCAATCGTAACTACCAATTGCCCTACTCATTGTTAAAGAGGATTCAGTTTCATAAAATAATGTAGATAATGCAGTCAAATCATTATCAATTACTGAAGCACTTCGATCAGTCAACATATCTCGATATCTCAATGCAAAAGAACTCGTCCTCGACACTTGACGATTGTATGAAATAAGCGTTGAAGATGTTGAGACAGCGAATTCGTTTTCACGCTCAATTTCAGTGTAGCCCGCATTAATCACTAACTCATTTAGCGCTCTAGAGTATCTAAAGTCTACAAAGAGATTGTTTTGCTGATTATCCTCTCCAGACAAATTTTCATCCGAATATTCAACAAGCAATAATTCATAGTGCATACCTAAATTTATCGCAGGAGAAACCTGCCTTGTATATGCAACCCTTCCGGATAAGCGATTATTATCAAACAGGCTTTCCTCATAATAGTAATTCTGAGATTCAATTTCTAATTCTAACCACGATCCTCGACCAACCTGCCACCTGAACAATGGGCCAGTAATAATTTCATTCACATCCTGTGAATTAATATCGGATAACGGCTCCTGAGAATTAATTGTAATCTGCCTGTATCTATCAATTAAGTTCCAGTAATACTGCTGCGGCCTTATTACCCAACGTATAGATGTTGATAATGTATTACGATATTCATCGTTCAGAATATTATTTTCATAATCCAGGTAATTAAGAGTTAAATCCAGCTGCATATCTATTTTTGAAGTCAACTCATCAACTGACAGGTTGATATTTGCCGAATGAATATTCTCATCCGTAGTCTCAACACCCGGGACTACTGGCTCGAGAAGTATATTATCAGAATATTCACTAGCCACTCCAACATCAACTTCAATATTTAAAGCCCATGATTGAAATGGCAGGAACAGCAACAATAACAATCGCTTCATAAAGTTTATCTACAAATACGATGGAGAGTTATTAAATACAACCCCCAGAAACTTATCCGGCTCAATCGATTTCACAGCCTCTTCTATCATGCCCTTAGTAACTTTAGCGTATGGAACTACTAGCAGCGTATAATCACTGATTTCAGACAAAATCTTTGCATCCGCAGAGTCACTAATTGATGGCGCATTGATGAAAATATAACGATCTGAATATCTTTCTTTAAGCTCATCCAATAAGGATCGCATTTTCTGAGATGTGAAATATTCAGAATAATCTGAATTAACTACCCCTGAAGCTATCACCCTAAGTCGATTTATACCGGAAGACTGAATGATTTTGTCAACTTTCATATCATTTGACTCTAGATAGTCAACCAACCCAAATTCATAGTCTATGCCCAACTGAGTCGCAACATATGGATGCTCAATATTACAATCAACAAACATTGATGTCTTACTTTTATCAAGAGAAAAAGCAGTAGCCAGGTTCAGTGTTGTAAAGCCACTATCATCCCCTTTAACACACGATGTTATTGCAACTGTGAAATTATCGCCTTTAAAGGTTTGTAATAACTTAGTCCTCAGGTCTCTAAAGCTATTTGCTACCTGTTCATCATCCATGCCTGGATAGATGATTTTTTTCTCCTGCATTTGAGGAACTGATAATGCTTTTTCATCATGCATTTCAGCAATTTCATTATGAGTTCCCGACTTACTAACAGCTATTTCTCTAGAAGTCGCAATTTCAGAACCACTTTGTTTACCAGAATGCTTTTGTTTTTCTGACTGGGCTTTTCTTAGCGCTTTTTCAATTTTACTCATTTTTACACACCTGATAACTTATACCAGCCGACCACCCCATAACCAATGATCATTGATATAAAAACGACACTAAAAAGTACAAGATCTTTTTTCAGATGTTGTGTTTCATTAATTTCTTTATATTGAGGTATTGTCGCCAATACTGCATAGTCAGGATTCATCGACTCGATTGCAGCAGAAGATCTAACACGTGGATCCAGCTGAACCAACATGTAAATCAACATGATAGGGCCCACTAACCCCCCTAGAATACCTAGTGCCGCAAAATGCATAAAACGCAACCCAGTAGGACGAAGAGGCAAGGTAGCCGGCTCCAGTATCTTGAAACTCAAACCCTGACTTTCAGCTTCTAAGCTTCGTGACACACGTGCATTTTCACGCCTTTTTAACAGATCCTGATAGATTTCCTGATTAACCTGATAATCTCGGGTTAGATCCTGCATCAACGCTTCGCCTTCCTGTATACGCTTTAACTTATCATACTCTGACTCAAGCACATTGTTCATTTCTTTAACGCGAGCGTTGAGTGTAGCAATTTGCGTTTCAGTTTCTGACAAGTTGGTTCTCAAGGTTTGATAGATTGGATTCATCACAATCTGCTGATCAAGATAGGTTTTACCTTCCGATTTCGCTGCACGTATCGACTCTTCTCGCTTAATAATTTCCTGCTCAAGTGCCTGTTCAAGATCTTCAATTTGATGTCGATGCCTAACCACATCTGGATAAGTGTCTGTATAAGTCAATAACAAAGTTTCCATTTCTGATCGCAAGTTAGCTATACGTGCTCTGTATTGCCCCTCTTTTGACTGACTAATAGTAATAGCGGCTTCACCTGACAGCTGATCCTGAAGAGAAATTTTTCTGATTTCTGCTTCACGTAACTCTAAACGAGCCGTCTCAATGCGACCCTGAAGTGAATTTATCCTCGATGCTATTTCGTTCTGACTTCCAGGGCGCGCATCTGGATTATTGGCGTGAAATTCTTTTAATTTATTATCAACATCAGTGAGCTTTTGCAGATATTCTACGGTCTGCTTCTCAATGAATTCGTAAGCTGCCCGACTCTCTTCAACCTTTTCTTCCTTTCCGGCCTCTATAAATAATGCAGCCATTCGTTTAACTGCTATAAATGAACGTCTGGCATTACTATCTTGATACTCAATCTTAATAAGATTTTGACCCACATTCCTAATGACGGTTTTATTTCTAATTGAATCGATAAGATTTTCAACTTCAATTGGAGTAGGATTACTTTCTAAATCTCCGATGCCTTCCAGAACATTTTTCAGGATCTGATTACCCAGAATAATTTCTCGGGCATTTCTCGCATGATCTCTCTGCTCAGTCGCAACGGCTGTACCTTGCATTAAAGGCTGAATGATATTTCTGTCGTCAACATAGATAACTGCTGAAGAAGTGAATTTTTTTGGCCATACAGAACCCGCCGCAAGTACACTTAGGCCTATAACCACAAACAACACTAATAGTAATTTTCTTCGAAGAATGGACTCGTTGATAACTAATTTAATTAACTCTTCTATACTGTATTGCATAACGAAACTTAGAATAACCTTTCTGGTACAGTGATGACGTCACCCGGGAGCAGTTCAATATTTGTCGATAACTCCCCTTCATACAAAATGTCATCTAGTGGGATACTTATCACAACTGTTTTGTTTTTCTCTTTGCGATATAGTTTAGTTCGATTAGCTGCCGCGAAATCATTGACACCGCCAGATAATAATATAGCGTCTAATACAGTCATTCCTTGTCGATAGTTTAATGACGTTGGCTGATTAACTGCCCCTGTAACACGTAAGCGAGTCAAGAATTCATGACTGCGTAAACCAGACACAATGACAGTCACATGCGGGTCTCGAACATATTTATCAAGTTCTAGTTTTATAATTTTAGAGACATCAACCGGCGTTAAACCACCCGCCTGCACATCACCCACTAACGGCACTGAAATCTTGCCATCTGGTCGAACAGGAACCGTAATACCCAAGTCTGGATTTCGCCAAACGTTAACCTGCAATACATCATCAATACCAATTCTATATTCTGGAACAAGCCCCGACGGCGGCGGCACATACGTTGATGCATCTGTCGTCATTTCAGTAGCACACCCTGTTAACAGATAGACGAAATATATGCTCAGAAGGTTTGCTATTGAAAATACTTTTCTAATTAATAACATAATGATTTACTAACTTTATAATAAGATTTTTATTTGATACAAGAGATCGATTCTAACACGTTAGAACACACTATATTGCACCCTGCGTTAAAGGAATCCGACGAATGCGCTTACCTGTAACTGCAAACACTGCGTTCATAACCGATGGCGCGACAACAGGTACTGCTAACTCACCCACCCCACCAGGTTTCTGGAGTTCGCTATCTGAAATAATAGCAACTTCAACCGCCGGCATGTCCTCACACCGGATTACGGGTATATCATGAAAATTACTCTGTTTTACTCGACCCGCCTCGATGTTAATACCCGATTTTAAAGCTGCAGTTAGTGCAAATGCCACACCACCTTCAACTTGAGATTTTACAGTAGCTGGGTTTATCACTATCCCGCAATCTACCGCAGCATAGATCTTATCAACACTAATCTCTCCACTATTAATCGATACTTCTGACACCATCGCAATAAGACTGTCATAACCAGCGTACACAGCCATTCCTAAGCCTCGATTACCATCAGTGGCATTTTCCCAGCTTGCCAGCTCGGCAACGCGCTTGATTAACTTTTTAGCCCTGGAATTAGAAAGATACTTAAGCCTGAACTCGTAGGGGTCAATATTTGCTAAATTAGACAACTCATCTACCATGGACTCAAGCACAAAACCATTATGAGAACTACCGACCGAGCGCCAGGGACCATAAGGAATCCCAACATCTTGTATCGAATTCTTTATTTCAAACTCAGTAAATTCGTAAAGCGACGGCTTGATGCCCCCCATGGTTTTTCCAAACTCAGGGCCAACTACATGATGATTCCAGCTAATTTTTTTATTATCGACATCGTAACCCGCTTTAAGACTATGGAAGGTATAAGGCCTATAAAAGTCATGCTGAACATCTTCTTCACGACTCCAGACAAGCTTAACCGGTTTCATTACTTCTTTTGAGATGAGAACCGCCTGCTCAATAAAATCCACTTCTAATCGACGCCCAAAACCGCAACCTATTGGGGTTACGTTGATTTTTACCAAATCAGCATCAATACCCAATTTACCTAGAATTTTGTATTTGTACTTATTGATTGTTGATAAACCATGTTTGACAGCCACTGAACGTGCGTACTGTGGATGCTGTGTCGGCGCCCAGACATCACAGCCATCTGCATGCACATGCGCCGTACAATTCATAGGCTCCATCGTCAGATGTGCCTGAAAGCCACACTCGTATTTGCTTTCCAGCCACTGATACTTGCCTGGCGCCATTGAAGATGAATCAGATTTCTGACGATATATTTCGCCGCCCTTTTCAGATAGCTCCGAATAAGTCTTTCGTATATATTCATCATCAACTAGCTGTTCAGGTAAGTCCCACTCAATCTTAATCTGTTTCGCAGCTTTCTGGGTTTGCCAAAACGTATCAGCTACAACTGCGATGACATCAGGCTTTAATTGAAATACTTTTTTAACACCTGGAATATCTAATGCATGATGTGCATCAAAACTTTTGACCGAGGCACCAAAAACAGGAGCCTGAATAACAGTAGCGTTCAACATTCCCGGAATGGAAATATCAATGCCATAATTTATTTTTCCGGTAACTTTTTTCGCCGTATCTAAACGTTTTGTCGCTTTTCCAATTAATGAAAAATCTTCAGGCGACTTATAATGAATAGTCTCAGGCAAGGACAGTTTACTCGCAGCTTCTGTTAATTCAGAGTAATCGACTATCCGACCAGTATTTACATGGATAACTTGAGAGCTCTTTGTAGTCAGCTCAGATACAGGAACGCCAAACTTTTCAGCCGCGACCGTTACCAACATTTGTCTAGCAACAGCCCCCGCTTTGCGTAATGGAGACCACAGATCACGAATAGATTTACTACCACCCGTGGCCATCGATCCAAACAAACCCGAAGCTGGAGCCTGATGAATAACAACATCATTAAAATCAGCATCGAGTTCTTCTACCACAATCATCGGCAAGGACGTATTGACACCCTGCCCCATTTCAGAACGCGTGATCTGAATGTGTATTTTACCGCTTACGTCAATATTCAGCCACGCAGATGGGCTAAAGAATTTCGAAACCATCTTTGGGCTGATGCTCGCCAACGAACCTTCACCGTGTACACCAAGCAACAAACCGCCACCGGCACATAAACTTTTCTTAACAAATTTTCGTCGGGCAAAGTTAATAACTTCAGGCACATCCTTTCTCCTGAATTTTATTAGAAACTGACTTTATCGCATCGACAATCCGATTATAGGTACCACAGCGACAGATATTTCCAGACATAGCCTCGATAATATCTTTGGTACATGGGTTCAAATTTTTTCTTAGCAAAACGGTTGCGGCCATAACCTGGCCAGACTGACAGTACCCACACTCAGGAACATCCTGATTTATCCACGCCTTTTGAACAAGACCTAAGACATCATCCTTGCCTGAAGCTTCGATTGTTTCAATATTTTTACCTGCAACATCCGCCAATGTTACGACGCAGGATTTAACTAACTCTGTACCTTCTATAATAACTGCACATGAGCCACAACTGCCGATGCCACAACTATATTTAGTACCAGTTAAATCAAGAGACTCCCTAAGCACCCATAGCAGTGGCGTATCCAAGGGCTCATTAACTTCAACTTTCTTTCCATTAACAATAAAAACAGTCATTATTTTCACAATTATGTAAATTTACCCGACATTTCCCTGGAGCCAGTTGGACTCTAAGAGAGCCTTTATTCTATAATGCTAAGATTAATACTCTAAGACTAAAGTTGCAATGCAAAATATCTCTTTCAAAGACTGTTTCAAGATATTAAACCTGGAAACAGCCAGCAACTTACAAGAAGTTCGACGCGCGTATAAACAGCAAATTCAACTATTTCATCCAGACCGTATTCAAAGTAATTCCAGTCAAGAATTATCTGCTGCAGAAGAAAAAATTAAACAGCTTAATGCCGCTTATAAAATACTTTCTGAATACCATCAGCAATACGGTCGATTACCAAACATTGCGCCTGAATCTAAAGCGTCTTCTGCAGCTAAAACAAGTAACACTGTATATCAAAGACCAACTAAGAGACAACCAGACTTCGTAAAAACCAAATTATTACTCATGGGTTTAACCACTGGCTTAATTACATTTACCATTTTTTTTGTTCTTAATGAAATTGAACCTGAATCAAGCACAAATAAAACTCATTTATTAGACTCTGTGCAAGTAGAGCCTTACTCTTTTTCAAACGAATCTAAAAAATTAGAAATAGAAAAGCCACACACTATAAAACCCGTAAACAAAACTCCAAAGAAGAAATTTTTTACTATTGGGTCAGGGCTTGGTGAAGTGATTCTTTCTCAAGGAGAACCTACCAGGATCAACGGAAACACCTGGTATTACGGCAAATCAAAAATCTATTTTGAAAAAGGCGAAGTCAAGGAATGGGAGAGACATCCTGAAAACCCCCTTAATGCTAAATTTCCAAATAGAATAAATCAGTTTAGTAACACGTTTAACTCCGATAAAAAAAACAATAACAATAAAAAATAAGGCTGTTTCTTTTCGCCTTATCTAGCTCCCTTTCCAAATAACACAACTTGCAGAGTCTGAAACAGTATTGTTAAATCAAGAAATAGACTGTAATTTTTTAGATAATAAAGATCATATTGGAGTTTCTTCTTTGTATCTTCTTCATTCTCGCCATAAGGATAACAAATCTGAGCCCACCCCGTGATTCCTGGCTTCACTTTGTGCCTTAACGAGTAGTGAGAAATACGCTCATTGTAACCAGACACAAATTCAGGACGCTCTGGTCTAGGGCCTACAAAACTCATATCACCTTTGAGCACATTAAATAATTGCGGTAACTCATCTATTCTTGTTGCTCGAATAAAAGATCCAATTCTTGTCACTCTTGAGTCTTTTTTCTTCGCGTATTGAGCACCATCCTTTTCTGCGTTCGTTTTCATGCTCCGAAACTTCAATACAGCATAAGGCTCATCATCCAGACCAACTCTAATCTGGCGGTATAAAACCGGGTCTCTTCCAAAACTACTTAAAAAGATCGCTACCGCTGTCACCAACATTATTGGAGACGCTGCAAGCAAAATAATACTAGATACAACAATATCAAAAAGCCGTTTATTAGTGCTTTGAAGAACAGCGTGACTAAAACCTGTTGAGAATATCAACGAACTGGGGTGCAAGGCATCTAATTGTAAATGACCTGTCAGGCGCTCAAAAAAGCTGACCATATCTCTGATATATATTCCTTCCATTTTGCAATTCAATAAATCAGTTGCCGGAAACTTTTTGCGCCTATCATCAACAGCAATTACAATTTCATCGATCTGATTTTCAATCGCGTATTCTGTGATTGAGCCTGAAATTTCAATGACATTTTTTTTATCAACTAGCACATCACAGTCATTCATCGGTAAGTAGCCGACAATTTCAAAACCATTTTCGTGACATTTCTCTCGTAACTCTTCTACCTGACAGGCATG
>Ga0316207_10003800_pt1 | contig 13689 bp, 29 predicted proteins | sample 6weekpyrite_MG_FD_204943 | JGI IMG/M metagenome (GOLD analysis project Ga0316207, IMG submission 204943) | Microbial mat bacterial communities from mineral coupon in-situ incubated in ocean water Damariscotta River, Maine, United States -... | ecosystem: Environmental > Aquatic > Marine >... | reverse complement strand
AGTTAACCATATTAATAAGAGTTTGAAAAAATGATTAATTTTAATGACATTACTAAAGCTATAGAAGAAATTCTAAACAGCGACCCTGAGATTAATAATTTCATGAATAGAAAAGATGTTGTTGTTGGTGAAATTATTAACTATGACCCTAATCAAACTCCTTGGATAGGTGTCTATAGAGGTACTGTTAAGTATGAGCCTAGAACACTAGGCAGTATGGGCAATTGGGAAGGTTCACCATCAGTTAAGATTATTGTGCAAGCAACAGATATTCGTTCAGCAAGTCAGTGTGAAGAGAGTTTAGAGCAATATGTTCAGCATATTATTAATGCTATGCTAGCAGATACAACGTTAAACGGGACAGTAGACATCATTACTAGTTTTGATGTTGAACAGGGTTATATAGAAACAGAAAGAGCATCTATACATTTCCAAGGTGCAAGTATTACTTTTAATATGGAGGTAGCAACACAATGAAGACAGTAAAATGGATTGGTGAATCCAGAATGATACCCAACTACGGTATGGGTGTTGCTGGAGAAACTAAAGTGCTGCCTGTAGATATTGCAGACAGTTTTATTAAGCAAGGCTTAGCAGAAGATGTTAAAACTTCAGCTAAGAAAACAACCAAGAAGGAGAGTGAATAATGCCATACGGTCAAAAGTCGAATACTGGAATTATTTTTCAAGACTCTTACGGTACAGCTGGAGATACAAGTTCTATTCACTTTATCCCTAACTTATCTGAAAGCTTGAAGTTATCAATTCCACCACTAATCTCAGAAAACATGCGCGGTGTGTTTGATGAAGGTGACACTTATGAAGGTCCAAGAACTGTAGATGGTTCTATTGAAACTGAAGCTCAACCTATTGCTTTAGGTGCGCTGTTTAAATCTGTCTTAGAAGAAACATCTAATGTTAATTCTGATGGAATTTATACTCGTACATTTAAGCCACGTACTTCAGACTTCGATGAGAAATCTGCCAATAATCCTGTCACTGCTTATGCATACCGTGATACAGGTTCAGCTATGTTGTATAGCGACTTAAACGGTGCAATGCTAGAACTCGGTATCGCTAACGGAGAATTCTTAAAAGCAAAGGTCGATTATGTTGGTGGAGAATTTTCACAAAGTGCTTCAGTAGCTGCTAGCTATCCAGTAGGCAAGCGTTGGACTTGGGACACTACGTCCGTATCATTAGGCGGTTCTGCTGTAGATGAGATAATGGATATGACTATTAGTTTAGATGATGGCGGCTTAGAAGCAAGTCATACTCTGAATAACAGTAAGTATCCTTCTCGTATTAAGAGAACTAGTATGCGTTCCATTTCAGTTTCAGGTACTTTGAAATTTGAAAACCAAGATGAGTATCAAGAATTTATTAGTCAATCTGAACGTGAATTAATTATGACTTTTAAAGGAGCTACAGAAATTCAATCTGGTTACAATGAAGAGTTAATAGTTAAACTCCCATTGATGCGCTATGAAGAAGCCGCTCCAGCAGCTGAAGGCGCAGGTTATATAGAAATGTCTGTAACGGCTAAAGGCAAGTACAGTGTCGATAGTGGTTCAAGCATGGAACTAACTTTAGTTAATACACAAGCAAACTACTAATAGGAGAATAGCTCAATGAGCAAGTTTACAAAACAAATTAAACGTGTGTATCAATTTGAAGACGATACAGTCTCAGTATCTATGAAACGGCTTAAACGCAAGGACGCTATTAAGCTTGCACCATTCATGTCTGAACCTGATGAGAATGGCCAAGTCTCTATGGCCTTTGAAGACTCTTTAAAGTTTGCAGATAAAGCGTGTGAAGTATTGCTAAAATACACAACTGTTTTTGAAGGGCTTAAAGAAGAAGATGGCACGCCTATACCTTTAGAAGATGTATTCGGTGAAGAAGGTGAAACTTACTTCATGGAATTAACATCTAACATGATGTCTGATTTAATGGAAGCCAGTTTTGTTGGTGAAAAGGAAAAAAAGTTAGACAAGCCGCTAGAAGATATTTCGAGCGGATGCGATACGACAGTACATCAGTCGGAGGAGTCTGCTTAGAAATATGGTTCGATGCGTTTTACCAATGTCACGAAAACAGTTCATCTGGTTTAATGAGGATGTGTTGGCCAGATGGTCGTTGTTACTTAGAGCAAGAGAATTTAGTAGTAGAAATGTTTGCTCTTATTCGTGAAGAGTACAATAAGTCACAAGAAAAGGTAAAGTAAATGGCTAACGTAATACAGTTTACTATCAAAGGTACTACTACTGGAGCTGTGAAAGCTATGGAGAAGGTGCGAGCTTCAATGGCTCGTATTGTTACCATAGGCGCAGCAGTAGGTACGGCTTTAATAGCTGCGTTTTCTGCAGCGTTAAGTAGTATTATAGACGTTGGAAGTCAAACTGAGAATCTAAGAATACGACTTGATTCTTTATTAGGCAGTACTCAAGAGGGTGGTAAAGCATTTAAACAGATGGCTGAGTTTGCGTCATCCGTCCCTTTTGCTTATGACGAGATAATGGAATCTGCTACTACACTAGCTGGTGTTGTTACAGGCGGTGCAGATGAAATATCTCAATGGATGCCTATCATTGCTGACTTAGCAACTGTGTCTGGTTTATCTATACAAGAGTCAACGAGTCAAGTCCAAAGAATGTTATCTGCTGGCGCTGGTGCTGCTGATTTATTTAGAGAACGTGGCGTAACGGCTATGTTAGGTTTTGAAGCTGGCGTAGCAGTATCAGTTGAAGAAACTAAAGCAAGATTGATAGAAGCATTTGAAGAACCCTCTTCTAAGTTCCGCGGAGCATCTAAAAAGATGGCTACTACTTGGGACGGTGTGCTATCTATGATAGGTGATAAATGGTTTACATTTAAAACTAATGTCGCTGAGTCTGGCATCTTTAACTATGTCAAAGCTATTGCTATCGCCTTTGACCAAGACTTAGGAGCTGCTCTACAAACTAGTGCAGACACTGCAAAAGCTTTTTCTGATTTCATGATTGCTTCTTTAAAAAATATCATGTCAGGAGTTGGACTATTATCTGACATGTTCATAGGCTTGAAAGTAGTATGGAAAGGGTTAGAAGTTGCTTTTGCAATAGTAGCCGAGACTGTCTTCAGAGGTTTAGCCATGATGGAGACAGGTTTAAGAGGTGTTTTACATTTAGCCAGTGCTTTGACCGCAGACCTTTTTGAAATACCCGTAGAGCAATTCGTACACATGGGCACAGCACTTACTGAAGCAAAAAATAGAACATCGCTATTAAAGACCGAGTTGAAAACTATGCTTGAAGAAGGCATGCCAAGTGAGAAGATTAACGAATTTGCTACAAATGTAGAAAATGTGTTTGAACGTTTAAATGCTAAATCAAAAGAGAGTATAGAAAACACCAGGGAAGTTATTGCAGCAACATCAGAAGTAACTGAACTAATGATAGAAGAAATGAGATTAAGCATAGAAGAAAAGTTCATAATGCTTAATGAAGGTATAACTACTGAGAGGGAAGCTGAAGTAGCAGCCTATCAGCAGCGAGTACTAGATTTGCAAAACTTCTACATGACGACTGAGATGACAGATGCCAAACATATAAAATTAAAAGAAAAGTTAGAAGAACAGCATCTTAAGAAAATGTCAACAACAAATAAACTCGCTCTTAAAGGTTCATTTGAATTTGGCCAAGCAATGAAACATAAGGAATTTGCAAGTACTATAGCACATGGTGCGGACATGTTGATGTCTATTAAAGCTACTAACAAAACAGCTTTTAGAATACAAAAAGCCGCAGCACTAGCTAAAGCAATAGCAACGTTACCTAGTGCAGTTATTCAATCTTATGATAATGCTGGTGGTTATCCTTGGGGTATAATTCCAGCGGGCCTAATGGCTGCCGCTGGTGCTGTACAAATAAGTCAGATTGCTGGTTCATCTTTCTCAGGTGCTGCTCATGGCGGTATGACTAACGTGCCAAAAGAATCTACATACTTACTTCAAAAAGGTGAGCGTGTACTAAGTCCTAATCAAAATAAAGATTTTACTTCTATGGTTAATAATGGAGGCATGTCTTCAGGTGGTAGTGGAGTTTCAATAGGAACTTTAAATATTCATATCTTAGAGAATGCCACAAATGCAGAAGCTATTGTTGAAATGGATAGAAGTGATTTTGAAGAATTAGTTGCATCTAAAGTTATACCTGCACTTGATTCATTGGATTCTCAAGGCATAAAACCTAACTTTGCTAGTAGGAGTGATATTTAATGGCTCAGTTCAGATTATTTGTTGATAGTAGTAATGGCGTAGACGTTGACCCAACTTGGGAATATCTGGAGGCAGGTAGCAAGATAGAAGACAGACATCGTGTTCGCTCAGGTAGGAGTTATGTATATAAGTGGGGTGACTTTAAACGTTTTGAAGTTCCTGTCTCTTTTGTTAATTCAAACTTTAAATCTATTGTTAATTCTTATTGGGACAGTAATGCAGATTTATTATTCATGGAAGTAGATAATCCATCAAGCGTTACTTCAGTTCGTATAGTTAATGAAGACTTACCTATTGGACAATTTATCGCACCATACACTAATCAGTTCATCGGTGTTATTGAATTGGAGTCTTATTAATGACGCATGACGTAACGAGTTGGTTTATAGAACAGTCAGAGAGTTACGCGTCTGAACCTGTTAGAAAGTTTACGCTTGGTAGTAGTGATTATAGTGACTATGTAATTCAATGGCCAACGTTTAGACAAACTTGGAATAGTATTAGACCATCTACTTTATCTGTTAAGTTGGCTAATGAAGAACAAGCATTTAACTTCATGATAGATGACTTAACAGTTATGTCCAATGAAGCGACTTTAGAAATGGGCTACACACATCCAACGAGTGGCGATGAGCTCATTACTTTATATAGCGGAAAAATAGAACGTTTAAAATATCATAATAACGTAGCTAGTATAGCTTTTGTTGATAAGTTTAAGCAACTAACTGAGCGTGTTATTGGTACTCGCAGTGACCCTGTTACCTATCAATCAAGTGACTATTTACCAGCTGATATTGCTTGGTATGTTATAACGTCCTATGGTGGTTATGACACAACAGCTAGTAGCGCTAACACTGACATAGACTATGAGTCATGGTTAGATTGGTCTAATGTGTTTAGTGCCGATGCTGTATTAGTTAAGTCGCATTTTAAAGGAATTAAAGTAGCAGAGGCATTAAAGAAGATTGCCGACTATACAGATTCTGCTATCTATGTTCACGATAATAAAATAAGATTTAAACGCTTTAGTTTATCAGACTCTAACCAAACTACATTCGATAATGATTCAATTATGGGACTTTCATTGTCAGTTGATAATAGAGACGTTGTCAATAAAATGTATGTGTCTGGTTTGTATGATGTAGATAGTCGATATTGGTCCATGACTGTAAATGACGAAAACAGTTCTTCAGTTAATAGCTTTGGATTGAAAGAAGATACTATACGAGATAATAGTATTTGGTATGTCAACAGTGGCTCTGCTATAAACATGGCACAAAGAAAAACAGGCGCATTAGGCGTACCGTTTGGAAAAGTTTCTGTAGATGCAACTCTTAAAGGATTAGTCAGAGTAATAGGAGAAACAATTAGCGTTACAGACATGAGCATTGGTATATCAGAAGGTTATAGAATAATGGGTCAAAAAATAAATATGGATTCTGGCAAGATAGAATTTGAAGCAGATCGTTCATATTTTTCAGAAGGTTTTATATTAGATACTTCTACGTTAGATAGCGTAAGTGTCTTAACTTAATAGGAGAAAGCCAATGGCTATACTACGAGTAGCAAAATGCGATATATGTGATAGGACAGAAATTGAAGAAACTCATGGAGCAGGTTGGGTAGGCTGGGCAATTATACAAGGTATTGCAAGTGTACCACCTGTTAAAGATAAATCTCTAACTACTGAAAACACTTCAATGATGTTGTGTCCTCATCATAAAATGGATGTAGCTAATTTCATAGAAGGATTGCAGGAGGAAATATAAATGGTTTGGACAGGTCAAACATTTGCAGTAGGGCAGATATTAACAGCCGCTCAAATGACAAATTTGCAGAACGACATAACTGCTGCGTTTGCTAAAGATACTGGCGCTCCTGTATTAGCTAATGATTACGTTACTAACGCAATGATTGCTACTAATGCAGTTAACGCTGATTCAATAACTGCTGGTGCTGTAGGTACTTCAGAGATTGCAACTAGTGGGGTTGCAGCTGCTGAGATAGCTGCTGGTGCTGTTGGTACAAGTGAAATTGCAACTAATGGTGTTGATACTGCTGAGTTAGCAAATAACTCTGTCACTGCTGATAAAATAGCCAATGGTGCTGTTGGTACAAGTGAGATTGCAACTAACGGAGTAGCTGCTGCTGAAATAACCGCTAGTGCTGTTGGTACTTCAGAAATTGCAACTAGCGCAGTAACTGCAAGTGAGATAGCCGCTAACGCGGTGAGAATGTCTGAGTTTTATACGACTCTTGGGACGTATACAACTGATTCGACTTTTGGCTTAGATGACATAATTCCGGGTGACGGTTATTTCTGGATAAAAAACAATACTGGCGGTAGTACTTCTGACGTATTATATGAAGCATATGTAAATGGTTCTTGGACTGAAATTGACGCGATTAGTGTAGGCACTACAGGAGGAGCTATGTATTGGCTTATGTCAGGTACGCTTAGAGTTAGAAATAGTGTTTCTAGTACGCGCTCAGTGTCTTATCAACAGTTCTTTGGGTAGGAGGATAATATGATACTTGTAAGTGCGGGCCATCATGCAGCAAAAGCTGGAGCATGTTTTGAAGATTTTTGTGAATTTGATGAAGCTGCTCGTTGGGCTAAATTAATCGTTGAGAATCTTGGGGACGATAAATCTTTATTAGTACCTTTTGGTGTATTGAAAGATAAAGTTAATTTCATTAATGAACGCTCTAGTAATAAAAACACAATTGCTGTGGAAATACATTTTAACTCTGCTGTTATTTGGAAAGACGATAATAAAGACGGTGTTAAACAAGACGAGGAATTCCATCATGTAGGACGAGGTAGTGAAACTCTCTACTATCCCAATAGCGTTAAAGGCAAAGCTGCTGCTGAAGTAGTGCAGAATAATTTATCTAGAATATTCTTACCAAACAGAGGTGTTAAAGAAGGTTGGTATAGAATGCAAAAGAGATTTGGTCCAGATTATTTCTTAGCCAAAACTAAATGCACTTCACTTATAATCGAGCCTGAGTTTATTGATAATAAAGAAACGATTATAAAACATAGAAAAACTGGATGCTTGGCAATTGCTGAGTCTTTATTAGAATTAACCACACAACAGGAGTAAAAGATGTCTTCAGAAATATCAGCTTGGGAACAACATGGTCAATCAATCATAACGAGTGTCGTTCTAGTAATACTTGTTTGGGTAGGCTATAACGTCAATGAGAATTCAAAAAGCAGTGCAGTAGTTGCAGTTGAGATTTCTGGATTAAAGCTTCAAGTATCAGAGTTAAAGACCGTAGTTAATAACGATGTGAGGCGTATAGGTAATGAGCAGGCAACACGTGGCCCTAGAATAACTGCTAATGAGACAGCTATACGTGAAATATTCTCACTGATACATGAGTACCATAACAACAAGAGGAGTAGAAAATGATAAATAAAATAGCAGAGTCAACCACATTAAAATTAGTCATTGGTTCATTGATTGCCCTACATCTTATGCTTTGGTACGGTAAGATTGCAGGCGGCATAGCTGAGTATGGTATCGCTGTGACAGGTATTCTGTACATGTGGAGGGATAGGGAGAAATCTAAATGAAACTCGAATTAAAGGACATTGTCATGATAGTATCACTAATAACATCTTCACTAGTTGCAGTTCTGTGGATACAATCAGAATTTGCAAGCGCTGGTGACTTTAAAAGTTTTAAAGAGTACACAGTAAAAGAATTTGTAGATGTACGCATTGAACGTATAGTTCTTCAATTAAATAGTATTACAGCAAAAGAGAAAGAGGGGTTTGCTACTAGATACGATGCTATCAGAAAAGAAGAATTAGAACGGGAGTGGGAGCTTTTAAAGGAGCAGAAGAAAAATGCCAACTAAATATATTGCTATTGCTATTGCACTGCTAGTTTCACATTCGTCTATATTCTTTGTTGGATACTTTAAGAAAGGTGAAGTTGAGGCTGATAGGACAACTGAAGCTATTGCTGAAGCCGTTAAGAAAGAGGCTATTATACAAGAAGACCTTATTGACATAGGCCTTAAGCAAGCTGATGAGGAAGTCAAGATTAAAGTCGTTACTAAAATAGTAGAAAAGGAGATTATTAAAAATGTTAAAAAATACGTTCTTGTTGATATGTGCTATAGTCCTGATGGGGTGCGGAGCATCAATCAAGCACTCGGATATTCCGAAAGCAAAAGCAACTCAAAATCTATTGGTGCTTTGTCCAGAAATGGAGAGGGTAAAGTCTGGTAGGTCTGAGCATACACTAGTGCATCATGCTAAGCTTGCTGGCTATTATCGCCTATGTAGAACTAGACATGAGGCACTAGTTAAATCAGTTAAACGTTCAGCAGATGCTCAGTGATGGTGTTTACTGTCGTGATATAACCGTAAGAAAGTATTAGTCTCATAGTAAGGACCGTCATATTTAGGCGGTTCGTAGGTGGTAGTACATCCTGCTAACAACACTACCACTATTAATAATAGCATTTTCATTTTAACATTCTCCCCAGTCTTCTTCGTTCTAGATTATTACTAACAGTTACTAGTATCCAGACTGGAGTCCAAATGCCTACTGATAGAATGCTTAATATCAAATGTAACAAATGATTAGTTTTTGCTTCTTGTATTTTTGAAAGTAATAGTACGTCATTCATTTTATTTCTCCTTATTAAAAAAATGCGCCTAATTAAAGGCGCACTAGTTTAAATTACCAGTTTGCACCTAATACATACTTGCTAGGGTTAGCATCGTAGTCGCATTGAGATACGTTAAAGTAGTAGTTGCTATCTTTCCATTTTGCAGTTAGATATGGCTTATCATTGCAAGCTTCATACTTAACATCACTAAAGAGTGCAACTCCTGAGAAAAGCACTATCGGTAGACCGAATGTGCTGCCTGCAGTTATTGGGTCAGCGTTAACATTACCTAGCATACCTAACAACATAACTATACTTAAGATTACTTTTTTCATTTTACTTCTCCTATTGGTTTTGTGTTAATTTTACTTACTAGCTATAGAAGCGTATTTACTTTCACTACCGCGTGATGTGAACGTAATACTTTCTATGACTAATCCAGTTGATGATTCTAATCCAGAAATTATTTTAGTAATTTCCTTCTCAGCGTTTACTACTTGTACTGCCTTTTCTTCAGTTTGCGGTGTTGCCATTTTTACTTCTCCTCTGTTAAAAAACTATATAAATAATTAAAGTCCAAATTGTTGAACTTATCACCATACCATATATAAGACCTTTAAATGTACTCATTTTAAACTCCTTTTCTTTTTGTCCTATACTCCACCCGATTCTCATTGCTATGAGAAAGCCCCAAGTGAAAAACACCATGCAAAATACTTTAGCATCGTGTGTCATTTAACCTCCTCTTCCTTATTTGCATCACTTAAACATAACCACATGCTTCGTTCCATTAACTCCTAATCCTCTTCTCCTATCCTATCCTATCCTATCCTATCCTATCCTATCCTATCCTATCCTATCCTATCCTATCCTTTAGTGTTTTGGGTTAGCTTGCTCTAACAAGCGCAATCTTCATCTTGATTAAAATCTGCACCACAATCCATACACATTGAATCTGATTCATAAGTCTCGCAACTAATAGACGGGTCTGGGTCATCTTCATAAACACATATCCCATCCCCTTTGCCGTCCATAGGAGAATTTACTTCTCCTTTTTCAAATATATTGCATCTGCCTTCAAAATCACTATAAACACATCCCATAACTCACTCCTTAACTCGTTGCTTTGGTTTCATGAACTCTTAGCCTGTGCTATCGCTTGGCATCTATCTTCTTTTAATTGTTCAATGTATAGCTTTAGCTGTAGGTTCTCTGTTTTTAGTTCAGTGATTTCTTTAAGTAGTTTTACAATATCATCTGAATCATAAGCATTAACCCCATCTTCATATATTGTTGGTTTCATTGCTTCTTACCTTGAAAGATAGAGCATTTACCTAGAAAGCTATTAATTATCTCTTTATCGCTTGACTGAGACTTCATAGACTTATAATGAGCTTTTCTTGCCTTTTCTTTGTCGGCTTGGTTCCCTGATGTTTCGGCAACGGTTAAATCATAAAATGTTTTTGAACTCATCCTTTACGCTCCTTTAGTTTTGCTAATGTTTCATCAAAGCGCATAATTGCTTCAACAAAGGCAACTCTATCCTCTGCTACGTCTGCATAAGCATATACTGTCTTGTAAAACTCTTTAGCAGCAGTAGTAACTTTCTCAAGCTTATCTATTTTGGCCTGTTGTTTTTTATTTATTCTCTCTAATAGAGAGATGTATTTATGGTTTGCATCACTCATAATCACTCCTTTAGTTTATCAAGGGCTTTGTTAGCTCTCTGCCATATCGTATGAGGGATAGTCGAATTTATAATAAACTCCTCAAGAACCTCGCGTAATAAAGCGAGTTCTTTTTGTGTCTCACCTAATTCTTCATCCGTTTCTTTCCAGTGTTCTTTTAAGGCTTCTTTATCTGAACGCAATAAAGCGAGTTCTTTATCCTTCGCTATTAGCTCAGCCCTTAGAGTTTTACATTCACTTTCAAAGTGGTTTAAGTCGATTCTACAGCCCTCGTAGTTAAGGCATTTAGTTAAACAATCTTTATCGTTCATTCATGTTTTTCCTTATCTTTCTTAGCGCTCATTATTTAAACTTCCCTTAAGTAATTGGCAACAATACCAATTAGCACCATCAGTAGTACTCCATAACGATCATTCATATCCCATTTAGTTACATCAGATAGCCCTAACCAGTCAATGTCGAAATCGATAAAAGCTATAATTAAATATAATGCCACTATGTAACCGAGTATGTATAGTATTCTTTCTATCATTGCTTAACTCCTACTTCAAATTTATATAGCATGTTTTTTACCTACTATAAAGTATAGATTAATTATACACAGTTAATTATTAAAGTATACATTAATTATTAATTAATCTCTTTTTCATAGCTGTTAATAGGCTATTTTGATTTCTAGCCTTGCCTGCTTGGTTTACATGAATAATGTGCTCATCTATTGTATCTTTTATAATTAATCGTGTAACGATAACACGCTTTTTTTGGCCTTGGCGGCGTAAGCGTCTGATAAACTGAATCACATCTTCTAATTTATAGATATGACTATATAACATCATGTTAAAACCAGACTCCTGGAGGTTCAATCCATGCGCCACAACTGATATTTGACCTATTAATACTGGTATTTTGCCAGCATTCCAAGCTTTTTCTATTCTTAATGATTCTGATTTCTTAACACCAGAGCCTATGTGAGCTGCTTTAGGGAACGCCTCTTGCAATGCTTGTAAATCATGTTTAAATTCGTAACCTATTAGCGTAGGATTACCTTGTAACTCTTCAACATAGTCAATAGCAGCATCTTTCTTTAAATCGTGGACGCTCACGATGTTTCTATCAGCATCATAGATACGGCCATTAGCAAACTGTCTAAGCTTTTGAGTCATTACACCAGCATTAACTGCAGTAATAGTGCCGTTTTTAAACTCAGCAATGAATTCTTCTTCTAAACTGACATACTGTTTCATTAGCTTTTTAGGTAACTCTAATATAATATCATTATACTTTTCTTTTGGTATTTTCAGATGGTCGACAGACGTTCTATACACTATAGGTGAAATGGCTTTAAAAAGTCTTTTTTCAGCTCCTTTTTGTAGTTCGTATGTATAACCTTTAAATCCAGTTGGCTCAAAATATTCATTTCTAAAGTGAGTAATGTATCTGCCTAGGCGTTCACCTTCGTCTAATACATAGATTTGACTGAACAAATCCATATAACTTTGAGCAGCCGGTGTGCCAGTTAATAAATGTCTGTACTTAAATTTACTTAACATCTTCTTAAGTATTTTAAATCTAGCTGAACGAAAACTTTTTACTTTAGACGATTCATCAAGTACTAACATATCAGCTTTCAAATGTTTTATATTTTTAGAAAGCCAATGAAGGCCTTCATAGTTAATTAAATATACATCAACATCTTTTTTTAGATTCTTATCTTTGTCTTTGCCATGTAGAATTGTATGCGTAAAACCAAAATCCCATTTAGCGATTTCTTTTGGCCACACGTCATGGTCAAGAATTTTCATTGTTGCAACCACTAGTATGCCGTTTATCTGTTTCTTTTGTTTACGAATAGAAGCAGTGCCAAGTGTGATAGATGTTTTGCCTTCTCCAGGGTCGAGAAACATACCAGATTCAGGATGCTTTAACATGAACTTCATCGCATCCATTTGATATTTGTGTGGTGTCCACTTCACAACTTCATCTCCTTAAATGGTTTAAACATTTTCATTATATTATTAGACCAATCTAACTCATATTCAAATATTGTTTTAGCTTGTTCTAAGTCATCAACTAAATAAACATGCGTAGCAGATTTTCTCAATTCTTTATGCGTATATTTTTGCAACTTTTCACCTTTACGATTACCAAACTTATCTTTTTTACCTGGTCTTTTAAATTCTATATAGAACGAGTAGCCGCAATTTAATACAGTTAGTCTGTCAGGCCAACCTCTTTTATTAACTTTTATAGATTCAAAACCTTGTTTGTTAACAAATTCTACGTACTTGTTTTCTACGTTAGATTCTAATTTAACCACTACAATCACCACCATTTCGTTTATGGCGATTACAAGATTTGCACCATTGGTAAGGCGTCTTTTCAAATTTTTTATCAGCATACATCTTATCAATTCGTCTCTGCCATATACCTTCCATTCTTGTCAAATCTTTTTGCGTGTGATAAAATTCTTTTACTGCACCAGAATCTAAGTACCAAAATTCAACATTAATATTCTCATACTGTGGGTTCATTTTTAAAAGTGCTGTTGAATATGCATGCCCTTGGTCTTGGTGACCTGGATATTGTCGGCCGGTTTTATAATCTATAACTGTTAATTCATCACCATAGTGGGCATAGTCAGCGAATCCAACGAAATAGTCAGTTGTTTCCATTGTTGCTGGTGTGCCATCTAGGTTCATAGAAATATCTGGCTCACAAAAACCTTTTTTCTTTTTAAATTCTTTTCTAAGTTGTAAGAATTCTGGTTTAAATTGTTTTAGTACGTCAGGAAAACCAGTAATTTTACCGTTAACAAAGTTCTCAGCTTTTTTATGTATGTCTAAACCACGCGCCATTGCTGGAGATGGTGGAGGGCGCTTTTTGCCCATCAAATAATTCCATTGGTACATCGCAGGACAATCTTTATATTGTGAATATCTAGAATATGACCATTTCTTTACAATTTTTTTATCCATTAATAATGGTCCTCAAATGTGATTAATAGCTTTATAAGCTTCTGATATAATACCAGCTTGATAAATGGCATCAGCTAATGCATCGTGCGCCGTACCTATAAATGGAAAGTTCTTTTTCTTAAAACCAAACG